>Ga0335073_10005167_pt1 | contig 18321 bp, 20 predicted proteins | sample Lox_Sample_22_FD_207093 | JGI IMG/M metagenome (GOLD analysis project Ga0335073, IMG submission 207093) | Soil microbial communities from Loxahatchee National Wildlife Refuge, Florida, United States - Lox_Sample_2.2 | ecosystem: Environmental > Terrestrial > Soil > Wetlands | place: USA... | reverse complement strand
CAATATTTTGCGGCTTAAAATTCAGCTGATGATAGGAGTTTCGCGGTGCTGCTAGTGTCTCCTTCAGTTGTGGTGTAACCCTTTGTACATGTTAAGAATTACATCAAGGACATTCGAGCTCTGTGCAGTCAGGGGTGTCGCCGAATAGAGTATCAACGTGCATACTGAGGTGGTGCTCAGGTCGCCGACGGCGAAATTGATCCAAGGCATACCCAAATATTCGGTAGAGATCAGTACTGAAGTTCCAGCAGTAAAGCCAGCATGGAGATGATCCTCCAACTGATGCCACTCCTGGTGAAGCTAAGTCTGCAACTGAAGACTTCGTGATTAGCTGCTTATAACCGGCTTGGCTTATGTAGTAGGAGTCATTAATAGCTAAAGGATAAAGCACATTTGACTGGGTATCGCGTGACCTAACGACCCTTCCCCAGACGATCAAGGTATACACGTCCAACGTGTAGATCGACAAGAACAGACGGTGACGCTGTTTTAGTCTCGGTAATGCTGATGTCTCTCGGTAACTTCGCTTCCTCGTGCAAATCGACCGACTCCTGTATGGGATGGTACAAGCCAGTGTAGTAGAGCATAGTGTGAGGCTGGCCATATTGGATCGCTGTTGTAAGAGCCATGAGCAGGTACACATGTAGTTGAAGCCGCTGCTCATCGTACTACTTTACATCAAAGTACCCTAGATTTGGCAGCGGCAAAGAAGCTTTCCGATCGAACGGCAAGCTGCAAGTGTCAAGGTTGATCGGCCCATCGTCCCAGTTTGGTTAGCCCAATTCCTCTATTCGTGTTTTTTTTTGCAAACCTCAAAAGCAAAGTCTGAGTACAGCCCTTGGAGAGGTCTATCATCGCGGGAGACGGTGATGGGGTGTCAATCGGCGGCGAGAAGCAAAGGCGTCAGCTGCTCTCTTTGAAACTTGAAGCATTCCAGCCCCTGCACCCGCAAATCGCCGAGATTTTGGATACAACCCAGCTGCCACAGGCTCTTCAGCAAGCGTCGATGCCCGACGCCGCCATCCCGGGTAAGATGGTCCACGTGGTCACCGCAAATAACGATTTCACATGCTGTCGATCCGATGAGAGCAGGTATCCCGATTGTTCTTATCCATCCTCCACGCACACCGCTTCTTCAAGTCCAACGAGCTTAACACCCTGGGAGTTCGTAAGTACTAGTAAACAGCTCCAATTGCGACTACACAAACGCTAATACCTCGGGAACAGCCGAAAAAACGGTATATGCATATATGGGAATGCGTAAGTAGCCTCTTAAACCCGATCACCTCCTTCGAATCAGCCTAACGACGCCCTACGCCCAGTGTCAGTGTGGAACAGATAGTATTGGTATCAACACCACCACGTGTCCTCGCTGTGCGGTGCCGAGATGCGCATGGTGTAAAACAACAAAGATCCAGGTGCGCTAACGTGGGCATATATTGACGTGTTTAATGCGAGTTGGAAAAGGAGAGACACTAAGAAAGAAGCCCATGCGGCGAGAGAAGTTCCTACTTGCCGGTCTGTTCTTCGAGGCCACCTCCGGCCGGCAATGTGACCTATGTTATCATCCTAGATCCAATGTTGCACAGGGCGGTAAAGAAAGAGCTGTTGGAATCCTTGGCCACTGGTCCTATACTCAATACCGATCCAACGCGTTTAATTTCTAATGGCAGAGTTTCTTTCAGCATGGAGCCGGCCTCTGTCAATTCTGGATATTTCCTTCCAGAAACTCAATATGCCTATCGACATACATACGGCTTAATTTTATAATTTTCAACATTTCCAATATCATTCATGAGGCTTTAAACCAAAGATTTGGAGTAGCGCTGTCCAGAGGTCTGCTGCTCACGGACGATAGCAGGCTGAGCTATTGACTCCTTGCCGAGATATCGACCAGACTCCGTCAATCTTACCTTCGAGAACCACAAGGCAATTTGACCGCTAGGTACGCGATGGCTGAAGCCCGACCGCACTTTCTTCCTGCGTGGTACGCGATGGCCGAAGCCCGACCGCACTTTCTTCCTGCATGGGACGCGAAAAGATGGGATCCACTTTTCTCAAATGACCGAGACGTAGAGGATTCCAGCCGTTGGCGGGAGAAAAGACGCAATATCCGCCGTAGTGATGAATTGAGCTTTCTACTTGACGACTTTGAAGAGCCAGACTCCTCATGCTTGTCGGAAGAAGTTCGTGAATTCTGCCGCGATGAGCAAGTGGAAGATTTTGAATCCGGGCAAACAAATCCGGAAGGGCAACGACAGGCGGCGTGGCTTGATGAAAGAGCATGGAGTGGAAGCTATCGGCAACATATAGATCTCTCCGCGATTGCATTATATCATCGCCTGCAAAAACCGGTATGCTGAATCCAGATGCCATTCCCAGCTTGGGCAGATGAAACAGACAACTGATCATAGTTTGTTGTATTAGCGACTTGAAAGGCGTCTGGTGTAAGCTCAATCCCTTCAAGATGCTGTTGCCACTTACGAAGTGTTGGTCGCAGTTATGTTCGGAATCTTGATATCTCCTATATCAAAGCTCTGCTGGACACCGCACGCAGCCGCCACCAGCTGGAAGTATTGAGAGAGGCTCTTAGAGAGCACATCCTGTTCGAGTCACTTATAAGAGTCAAAATTCGAGTCAGATTTTAATGCTCTTATTTGACAGCGAACTAAGTGCTGATAAGTCTGATTTAGCCCACGGCCTTTACAATGTTCGAATTGAAGCTTCATCTGCCAATTTTCAACCTCGCTAGAAACTATTCGCCGAAGAAACACCGCCATCGAATGAAAAGTCGACTAACAAACGTCTCATTTTTGCGATCCGGCGTCTCGAACCTCAGTGTACGGGGACGCGACTTTATCATAAAGGGCCATTTTTCAATGGTTATTCATGGATACAGCAACCGGAACTGGGAAGTGCATTCGTTTGAAATAAATGACTTCGATCAGGACGATCAGGACGACGAGGACCCCGAAGAGGAAGATCCGGAGGATTTGGAAGATGAAGACTTTCAAGACGATCCAAATGCTAGCTACAAGGGCGAAGTTGAAGCCAACATTCCCATTTGGGATCCGAGACAGTATTTCCTTCGAATCTTCAACGTCCGTTCAAATCACACCCTTCTCAGCTCAAGACATCTAGTTCAATGGTTGGAACGCAGCATTGAAAATTACGTGTGTTAATCCTAGCATTGCGCTAATCTCACTGGTCAAACAGTACAAGATCGCTAATAACAAGAATTAGATAAAACAGCATTCCTGGACATCACGAGATAGCGGAATGAGATGTGACAGACCTGAAGATTTACAGGATATTTATGACTGGACACAACCAACTATCGAGCTCCTAAATAATCTTGAGTACGATTTTTCTTCATCGCTTCTCGCATGGGAAACGTTCTGTTCTGATAGCGGAGATATTGGCTTTTTCTTGGACTCCCCTTCATCCTCGGCGTCGATTCATGACTGCCTTAACGGATCGCTGCGCTCCATCAAGGAAACATTTGAGGAGCTAGCCCTCCTTCGACGAAAATTGGGGAAGTTGAAAACCGATTCGCAGCAGCGTGCGAATGATGTGAGCTTCGTATATTCTTCGTAGAAAGCCATCTCGCTGAGACACCTCCCTATAGCTCCAACTTCGCTTGCACCTTCGAGCCTATCAAACTGCGCAGCACAGCGCGGAAGCCGCACAGCGCAGCGCGGAAGCAACTCGAAAGAACACCATCCAAGCAGTCCACACCAATCATATCACACATCTTACGCTTTTGGTCCGTCCACGCCAACTGATAGCTGTGTGAAGGAAACTAACAAGAATCAGTTCATTTACCCTTTCGCACTCACCACTAGTTACTTCTCTATGCCTCAAGCGGTTATCCCTTTCCAAGTGGATTCGAAATCTCCCGTTATCGGATTCTTTGTGTCCATGATTATGCTGCAGGTACTCTTTTATATTTCCCGCCAGCTCGTGTCCTTGTGGGAGAGAATACACGAATACATTTCTCGCAGCCAAACAATTAAGAATGTCGTAAACTTTCTGCTAATAAGGAAGGTGGATCGTTCCAAAGACATTGAAGGAATTATTGCATCATGACGGCCTAGACACTATCACCATATCGTTCCATGTCATTAGTATTGGCTATTTTGGCATTTGCGAACGCAATCACAACTGTTTGGCATTATTGTAGTCGTGGTACATAAATGCCAATCCTTAAGTGATACAATTGGTACAGGATGTAGTTCGGAACATAAACTATCAGCTCCCAACTAAGAATGAAACGACTGGACGTTCTGCGTATATCGTAATCAATGTCCGGTTTCTGGAGCGCAACGACATTCTTTGAGACCTTGGTCTAAAAAGGAAGACCCTTCCTCTCTAAACAACAATGGCTAAGGTGAAAATTGTGTTTGGGAACAGATGCTATCTACACAAGCTCAGCAAACGCATATCTCGACCTGACTTAACTGCAGATGCACCGGCTACTTGTGATGGAGGGACATGGTGTTTTCCGCGCACGTTACAAGTACTTCTACGATAGTGCTCCAGGTCTGCAAATAAAGTGGTTCGAGCAAGCACCCAAAATCATGTAGCCTTTAATTACATACAGTACGGAGTACCTGCTCTACCTCCGTACACCGGCCGCCACCCGAGACCACATTCGTGCTTGAACCTCTAACCCCACCTACTCTCAAGCAAAACAGCTCCATATCCAATTTCCACCTTAAGCAGTCCAACTCTACAACTCAGCCTTTTGATGCCGTATACTCTACCATAGATATCTGCACCTTGATGGCTGAAGCTCTCGCCGTAGTTGGCATTGTCGCCAGCATAGTCCAACTTGTCGACTTCAGCTCGAAAATCTTAAGTCATCTCGACGAATTTCGCTCTGGCGCAGAGGAAGTTCCCAAGTCATTTCGCCACATCAAGGTTGAGCTCCCCCTATTACAAGACGCTTTTCGGCTCATCAAAGAAGCGATCGATGCTGGCTCTGTTGGAAATGGAACAAAAAGAGCTCTCTTGCCTGCAATCCAAGGCTGTCGAGAGCAGGTTGCGGAGCTGGATGCTATACTTGCGAAAACGCTACCCGAGACAGGTGATAGCTGGCATACAAGAGGAAAAAAGGCGATACTCAGCTTGAACCAAGACCACAGAGTCGAGAGTATTAGCAAGATTCTACGAGGCTATATTGGAACTCTGACGTTCTACTATACTGTAGCATCACCAAGCTTTCAGCCTCTAACAGGTAGTATCGTATACGATAAACAAATCGCACAACCTCCGCACTACTTTAACGTCTGTCCTTAGATACCAAACTCGTCAAGCTGCGCCGTTTGCTATCCGCCCCAGATCCGTCCACGAACTACCGAAAAGCGCTCAAACAACGCCAAACTGGAACCGGCGTTTGGTTTCTCGAGAGCGAACAATATACCAATTGGAAAGCCGGCGTTATGTCATCTATCTGGCTGCATGGCATACCAGGGTGCGGCAAAACAGTCCTAAGCTCAACTATCCTCGAAAATGTGTACCAATATTGTGATGGCGATCCCGGGAAGGTGGCTGTCTACTTCTGCTTCGACTTCAATGACGTGGAGAAGCAAGATTCAGAACTAATGTTGAGATCGTTAATTTGCCAGCTTTCGGAAAGATGTGTCCATACACCTGCAGGTGTTGACACGTTCTTGTCTTCCTGCGAGAATAGCCGGCAGCCATCACGAGATGCTCTGCTGGAACTAATGCAACAAGTAATTCAAGGATTGCCACAGTCCTACATTATTCTTGACGCTCTAGATGAGTGCACCGACAGTGCAGAGCTAATGAACATCCTTGAAACAATATCTGCATGGCAACTTGAGAATCTTCATCTCCTCTTGACAAGCCGCCGCGAACGAGACATTGAGAGCTCCCTAGAGTGCTTTATTGAGAAGAAGAATATCATCGGCCTCCAGAGTCAGGTAGTGGATAAGGATATATAGAGCTATGTTCGACACAGATTGTCCAATGACAAGTGCCTGAACAAATGGCAGAAAGATTCTACTATCAGGCAAGAGATTGAAACTGCCTTAATGAACGGAGCTCATGGAATGTACTTATATGCTCTCCCAGCCTTAAAGAGTCAGATACTAACAACCACAGGTTTCGATGGGCTGTATGCCAGCTAGACTCGCTTCGAAAGTGTCGCAATCGGTTAATGCTACGAAAATCCCTCGCAACTCTCCCGTCAACATTGGACGAGACATACGATCGAATTCTTCTTGCCATCGATGAAGAGGACTCCGAGTACGCCATCCGTATTCTACGGTGGCTTACATTCTCGTCTAGGCCGCTCCTAGTGGAGGAAATCTCTGAAATAGTCGCTATCGACGTAGAGCGTGACCCGATGTTCGACCGTCAGGAAGTTTTGGAAGATCCCTTAGAAGCATTGAACATATGCTCAAGCCTTGTTACTCTAGCCACTAGCGACGAATCCAGCGACGAATCCAGCGATGAAGGCTGGGATATAACGTGGGATAATAGGTCAGACTCGGCAGGAGAAATCGTTGTTTTGACTCACTTTTCCGTGAAGGAGTATCTCATCTCGGAGCGAATTCGGCAAGGTCGAGCATCGCTGTATAGTATGCAAGACGCCACATGCAACGAAATTATTGCGAAGAGCTGCCTTGGATATCTTCTTCAATTCCCACAGCAATCGGAACCGCTCTCTGAAAAAATAATTCAAGATTAAAAGTTAGCGCCGTATTCGGCTAGGTTTGGATGAATCATGCCCGAGCAGCAATGAACGAAACCGAAACGTGGAGTCAGCTTGCAATGAAGTTATTCTTGACAGAAAATGGCGCTTATCTTGGGGCACGTTCAAGCACCTAGCTAGAGCGAACTTATTAGGCCAGCACGTGCCGACATCGTCGCCGTGTGCACTGAAACCACCTTATACCACTTGATCGTTCAAATATTAAGTGCGAATAAGCTGGTGTTAGCCAGCCACGGCTGAAATGGCTTGATGCTAGCTGGATGAGGTATTGCTAGAGCCGATTTCATCAATAAGACGCCGATCGAAAATAAGGGCCTCTAGAGGTCCTTTTTTGCACTAATAAGTGTGCGCGGAAACCGCCTCTAAAGTCGATATCAACACCATGAGGCTTCTCGAGAGCTATCTCGATCGCCGGCGCGTACTTCTGGCTTGTATGGTAGTAGTACTAGCTGCTGCCATCATCATTGAAGAGCCTAGGCGTGCTCCTAGACACTGGTACGATCCGAATCGACGAGCCGCGTACCTCGTCGGAAGTCAACGCCATGGCGAGATCACGATATTACGATATTAAGAGAGGCTAGTGGGCTCACATGCAAACTAATAACTGAGCTGTTTCCAGCGCGCTTGAACGACCAGCGAAATTACAAGCGAACTAGAGTGGCGCGCTAATATCGCCTTTTTCTGGCCCCTGCTGCACTTATTAGGTCACTTATAAGTGCAAGGCCTTGAACGTACCCTTAATTGGATTCGGATCCATGATCTCGACGACACTGACGGCGGGTCTAGTTTTGAAAAAACTTTGAGTACAGTTGCGGCACCACTGTATTACGCAGCGTACGCGGGTCTGGCTAACATTGTGAGTCTATTACTCAAAAGAAACGCCGACGTCAACGCGCAAGGCGGGCGCTTTGGCAACGCGCTGCAGGCGGCAGCGTTCGGCAACCACGAGCAGGTGATGCGGCTGCTGCTCGACAACGGCGCCGAAGTCAACGCACAATGTGGATTCTACTCCAACGCACTGCAGAGGGCGGCGGCATTTAGAGGCGACGGGCAGGTAGTGCGGCTGCTGCTCGACAACGGCGCCGACATCAACGCGGAAGGTGGATACTTTAGCAACGCGCTGCAAGCGGCGGCGTGACGCGGCTACGAGCAGGTGGTACAGCTACTGCTCGACAACGGCGCTGACGTTAATGTGCAAGGTGGACGCTACGGCAGCGCGCTGCAAGCGGCGGAGCGGTACTACCACGAGCAGGTGGTTTAGCTACTGCTCGACAACGGCGCCGTAGTCAACGTGCAAGGCGAGGGGTAGGGTCACTTGAGCTAAGGGTCACACCTGGCCATAATGACATATTATGGATTTAATGCCTTTCTACATTCTCTATTCCATAGAGGAGTACGGGGTTGAGCCATGAATATAGAGTCTGAAATTTGCAGATCTCTAGAGCGAAGTTTCTACTGTAGACTTCCCTAGGTGAGCGAGAAGGTGGATAGTAGGTAATCGGGCTAACTAATGTGGGTCACCACGTGCAGAGAACCCCTACGTGCGGAGGAATTGATGGGTACTTTCATTTCAAACAATTCAAACACTATGCATAACTGGATCTTTTCCAAACTTCTGCATAAATACTTTGCTTCGACCATTTCTCAATGCTCCGAACGCCCTCAACCGTGAAAATACATTCCGGCCGTCGCCGCCGCGCCCCATTTGCGGAGAGCTTTGTTTCATGGCGAAACACAATTCTTCTACCACAGCACCACCACCAAACTTGAACGACTCTTCAAACTAATAAATGAACCCCATTCTATCCTCAGAGCGTTATTTTGACGCGGAAAATTCATCATCAGCCTTGTGGCTTCGGTGGTGTGCGGATTCACGCAAAATCGCCACCCTGGTCGGTACTTCGGGGCAAGTACGATCGACGATTCTGGTTAGCGTTAAGTGGCTCGGTACATCTCACACCGCCACATAACTTAAATAATCCTTCGCAGTTTACGGAGTGCCTTGAGGAACGAAGTTCCGAAAGGTTTAAATGCCCTACGCGCTCAAAACACCCCCTCAATATTTTGTTTTTTTGGCGCTTTGGCGGCCTTAGGTAGCGTTTGGTCACGTGATATAGTCAGGTTTGTTTGCGCCTCACTGCGCTCTCACTCCGCGCCACTTTTTTGAATCCCATTCTGTTTCTTCACGCCCTCCCCTACCAGTCCCACCACGACTCTGCTTCTCTGATCGTCGCCTCGCTGAGCTTTTCCAGCCTCCTTTCCGCCTTCAGCATCGAGTCTGGCACCCTGTTGCCAACCACGTCCCTATCCCGTGCCTTCGAAAGAAGCATTATACCATCCAGCGACCGGCATCGCGAGAGCTGCACGTATAGGCTGTAAGCATCGCACTGGCTGGGCACCGACTTCCCATCCACCGTCGTGCTCCTGGTTCCCCGCAACTCGAGCGCAACACTGTCCAACGTTCTACTTTGCACTTTGTAGTCCGTGCATGCGAACGCCGCCGTACATGGCAGTCCCCTACGAACGACATCGTGCCGTTGCCACGGGCGTTTCCTCGCACACTCAATCCGACTGCTCAGGGGCGTGAGGAGGATGGTTCCAGGCGGCATACCGACGAAGTGGAAATCCATCGTTGAGTCGCCTTTGAGCAGAATTGCCGCTGGCGGCCCGAAGTGGAGGATGGTATCTGCTGATATGCGGTGGCCTGGATACTTCTTGTCGAGTACCACGTCTAGTGCGGCATAACTGGCCCCATTCACGACCTTGAGAGCTTGGTGAGTATTCTGCGTCACCATAATGGGCATCCCCGGCACGAACATGAATACCGCCGGTATCGGTATGCCGCTGTCGTCACCGTGGTTCAAGATCATGAGCGCCTCCTCCTCCGTCGGTTCTCCGTCTTTCCATTTGTGTTCGGAGATGAAGATGCGGAGCGTCGCCCGGTGCTGTCTTTGGTAGGAAAGAGCCGCTTCGATATTGAGGTTCCATCGATTTCGATTCAACGGCGTCACCACCGTAATACCTGATTCCCACGGAATCTTCATATCCTCTCGATAGCACGCGCTATTCAGCAACTCAAGGTCGCTCTGGTCTTGCACGCCTTGCCGGATCCGGGTCAGCAGCCGCTGTAGTTGCGGATCGCCGGCCGCACGAACTTGCTCCTTCAGCATCACCACCGTCGTGAATTTGTTCCAGAGGGCGTGAGCCTTGTCGTGCTGGTGCCTTTGCTCCGCCGCGAACATCTTCTCTTCATCCCAGGGGATTTCCTTGCTGTGAAGCAAGATGGTCCGCTCCTGCACCGGTCTGAACTGGCGAAAGTCGCCCAAAAACAACACGATGGGGATCCCGCCAAAGTCTTCCGCGCTGCCACGAAGCATGCACAGCTTCTCGTTTACGTTGTATAGCGTCCGCGCACCGAGCATGCTTACCTCGTCGATTACCAACATGTACTTCTCTTGCCATTGCATTTTGGATTGGCCGTCGACCCGGAGACTTGCCGATGTTGGCGTCGCGAACCGATCAAAGTTTTTGTTGGTGACTGAGCGCGAGCCGTCCTTCGAAAAGTTGCACGCCGAATGGATCGTGATACCGTTGATACCCGCGGCTGCCGTCCCAGACGTTGCTGTCACTAGTAGTCGATGCGACAACCGCTTGCTGGCAAACAACCGAACCACGGCCTCAATTATTCGCGACTTGCCGGTGCCCCCCTCCCCGCCAATGAATTGGCACAGTTGCGGATGATGGGTTCCGCCTTCGTTTCGATGTACCTGATCCAGCTGACGGCACAGTAATCGTAGCGCAACGCTCTGCATACGGTTGAATGTCAAAGATGCGGCCACCTGCCTTCCCGCTTCCGAGAACGAGGTCGATGGCCCGAACTGAAGTGTCGTTGACGGTCCTCTACTCTGGCCTTGATTCTCCGACTCCTGCGCCCTAACCTCGAAATCATCCTCACCGAAACCGCTCAGCAATCCGTCCACGGCTGCTGCGTGGCTGCCTGTATCATTATCCCGCTGTTCCTGAATACCTTGAATCATTCTCTCCCTCTCTTTTGAGAGACTCGTCTGCTGCGACTTGATGGACCGGACCTTCTCTTGCTCCGGTACGTTGTATGCGTCCGGCAACGCCCCCCCTCTGCTGCTCGTTGTACTAGCCGCTCCCTCAACCACTTTGACGGCTCGCAAATCGTCCACTGAGCCTAGCGCAACCTGGTCGAACCGATGAAGCTGTTCTATTATCGCCGCGACCTCCTTCGATCCGGCCGTGATCTGATTCGGCCCCAACGCGCTTCTAAACACGTCAATGAGCCGCATTGCCACGCCTATATCGTCTGCCCGGTACGCTTCCACTGAGCAGTCCCCGTCGCCGTCGACGTCGCCATCGCCAGGCCCCATCACTTCTGCCTCGGGATTGACCTCCCCTGAGATCGCGGCCCATTGTTTAGCATCACGCTTTGCATCTTCTGCGGACCGCCGAAGCAGCTGAATGTTGTCCGCGAAGAACGACAACCTTGGCGGCAGAAGTCGCTGGTGTCTCTCCCAAATGGTGTTGATGTCTCCAGACGTTTCCGACAGGAACGCGTCCCAGGGGACGAACATGGCAAGATGTTGCACCGCTGCCCTGCCAACTACAACGTCAGTCCATATCTTTTCCGTTCTCTACTCCCTCCGAAGAAGGGTTATCGGAGCCGCTACTAGCCTTTTATAGCACACCTCACCTTCTTCGCCGAAATCCATGCTTAAGTAGCCATCCAAACAGACAATGGCTTCCTTTCCCGGTTTCCGCAATACCTGCACCCACTTCTTAGAAAGTGGCCAGGCGCTGTCGAATCTCACCTCTCCTCGAAATGCTCCTCCACCGCCACGTCTCCGCTTTAATGTGACTATGGACATGTAGTCATAAACTGACAGCTGCCCCAGCAACTCCCCCCGGTGCGGGTATGCTTGCACCAACGACACCCGCTGTCCAGACCCCTCAATCAGGACCGCTTCGCCAACGACATCCTCGCCGCCTTGGCTGCTCTCGTTTCGGAGATAGGCCCATCTTCGGAAGATGTGCCAGTATAAGGTGGACACGTTCAAGAACGTCCAAGCATCGTTGTGGGTGAATTCCATGCCATACCCCAACAGGTACGCCACAACTTCCACCTGTGACAAGGGCCGCTCCGTGAAGATTCGATTCGCCACTCTCATCAAGAACTGCCGCGTTTTGTTCTCGGCGACTTCGCCGTCCGCAGGTTGACCGGTGACTCCTGCCCGGTCCGTACGAAGGGACGCCCGCGACGTGCCAAACACTTCTGCGGCCGCCGCCACCCGTTTCCAGACCGGGTCCTCAAGCTTAGTCGCGTAATTCGTAACATAGTACATAAGCGACATCGTCTTGCTCTGCGTCGCGATGAACGATATATCATGGTTGTGCCTCAGCCCGACTGCCATCGCCTTGTTCCATCGATTCACCATGTCGTGCCCGCGCCGGATCTTCAACACTCCCTCTTCCGTGAATGCCGTCTTCTCCACCAACTTCCACGGCGCCTTGAACCTACAGAGATCTCTATTCCCCGCCGACTTGCCGATCGAGTACTTCACGCATGTTGGACTATGCGTGTGTATTTGAGTCGCGCCTGCGCAGAAATTCGCCTCCTCGTCGAAAGCTGCTGAGAACTGCTCCCTACTCTGTAACATCGACGATATGTCAGACGTCACGCTCCTTTCCGCCTGGACAGCGCAGAACGCCTCCTGGTCCAGATCCTGTCACAAGTCAGCTACGTACCTGCTCTCCAACCGTGCCAGTCTGCGCACCTCTGAAAACACGCTGTCAACGTATTCGACGATGCTGTCCCGATACGACGCTTGGTCCTCATCCTGCACGTCACTCAGGGTTGAACTCAGATGCATGTTTCCCTGCAGCCAAAGGAGACCATGGAGGTGGAGCGCTCCGCGCTCATTCGTCTCCACCGCACCAAAGTACTGGCTGACGCGGCCGAATACCGACTCCTCCCCTACCTTCACATAATGCTTGAAGAACATGCTCACCTCTCTGTGAAAGAACAGTGCCGAACTGAGGGGATCGGAAACGGCCAGTCGCACCCGCTTGTACGAGTCGTTCAACTGAGCCAGGAACTCTTCCGCTTCTCCAGGCTCGTGATGTCGTTGGGATTGAGCGTGAACCATATGGCCGGGATGCCGTACCGGACTATGAGGGCTTTGATCTTCCGGCGCATGCTGAGGCGGGACTCTCGAGACATCGGCTGTCGAAATCCATAAAGCGATAAGCTGCGCAGCAGCTTGTTGACCTCCTTGTCCGTTGTCTTACCTGACTCCTTCAGTTCAACCATCGCTGCCTCCAGTCTCTGCGCGCTGAGCATTCTTACAATCCGCTCCACGTCAGGAAAGTTCTTCCTCGTCACGCTCAGCATACTCGCCCGACGATTCCTCCACAGCACCAGCCTGTTGAAAACAAGGAAAGAAAACACGTTATGCATGGCGAACCTACCACCGTGTCGCCCAAGCACCACCTTTGCCCAGCTCTCAAGACTCATATTCCGCGACGACAGCAGCCCGCTCGCTGCCGCTTCCGTACCCGTTGACGCATTCCCTCCCTGCATCTGCCCTTCCTCCGCACCGCTCTCCTCCGCTTGCCGCGGCCCTCCTCTTCCCACTGGAAACAAGGTTGGGAACGTCTTTGCGAAGAACCCCACATCGTATACGTCCGCAAATTCCTCCCCTCGCGACACTTGAATGTAAGGTTCCGTTTTATCGCCACCGCGCACTTCAGTGCTTCCCGTTGCCGCTCTATTTTCCCTTCCTCCCTCCCAACGGACTTGCGGTCTAAGAGCATCGCACGCGTACATAACCTTGTCCGCATCCGCAACATCGGGCTGTTCATCGAGCGCGAACATGCCGGATGCACCGATCTCGTGGATTGTTGCCTTGGCGCCACCGTCTATTTCCACATCCACTCCAACGTCAGTCTCCTCCACCTCCAATGTAGCATCTTCGTTTAGTGTTGCCAGTACTTCTCTCACATCCACCGCTTCTCCTAGCTCAAAGCCACGCTCCGTCGGTGGAACCACATTCGCAGTCCTCGCCTTCTCCGACGCCAACGGCTGGTTCAGCTCCAAGCGCTCATAGATTTGAGCCGGCACGCCATGCTGTGGCGCCTCCCAACTCTCCATCTCCGCCGTGTCTATTTCGATACCGGCGTAATGCGGGTTATTCCTCTTGAGCCACACCAGCGCCTTCTCCACCACGTGGCGCCGCACCGACAAGAGAGCCGACAGGTCCCACGGCGTCGGCTTCACTCGTCCGTGCCAGGATACGTGAATGTCATCCATCACCTTCAGCAACGGATGCGGCAGCACGTTCGAGACCAGCTCCTGCACATTGTTGGGAAACACCGTAATGTGTCCCTTGACATGTTTGGGATATGTCGTACTCTGCCTCCGTCCTTCCTGCACGGCGTACCTTGCGATGAAGCCGTAGCACGAGTTCAGCGAGATGAGCTTCTCTTCTACAGGCGTGAGCCCTTTCAGCTCTTCCGGATACATGTGCTCACACCCCAACTGTCCGTGCAATCGAGCCGCCGCTGACAGCGACCCCCTCTCCGACTCCTTCAGGCAACTCGCGCACGCAGCAACCATCTCCCCATCCGGGAAACATCTGCGGCAGTCGAACTGTGAACGAGAACCCAAACCCGAGCCCACCCACCGACGCCAATCGACTTGCCTGAGCTCAATACTCCCGTACTTGCGATAGCAAACGACGCAGGTGTGCAATGGCAACGTCTTCTTATCGTGTAACGCCGTGTAGAATTCCTGCACCGTTGACACCTTCCTCTCGTGAGTAACGGCCTTGCACCACATCCGCCCGTCCGACAACAACTTGTTCTCGGCGAATTCCTCCTCCAGGCCGTGTAGGATCCGACCGAGCAATTCCTGCTCGTTCCCATCCTCGCCCACGCCCTCTTCAGGAATAACTGAACTCCCCTTCCGCGGCGCCGTTGCTTCACCAGTCATGCCCGCCCTCGACCCTCGCGATCTTCCTTCCCCGTCCCTAACCCGCTCAGATTCCCTATCCGACCTTACCAGTTCATCAACACGTCTCCCATCACGCACACTCTCCCCGGAAGCTGTTACCGCCACCGTCTGTGGCCGATCATTGTCCCTCACTTCCACAACCCTAGCCTCTGTCGATGTTGCCCGACGCTTTCTTTTGACCCGCGACCCGATGCACAATTCCCTCTCCCTCCGTCGTGCCTCTTCTATTTCTTCCCGCCAGGTCTTTTCTGCTTCTCTCCGCTGTTCTTCCTCTCCCCTCCGCAATGCGTCTTCTGCCTCTTTCCGCAGTCTTTTTTGATGCTCTCTTCGCAACGCTTCTTCACGCGGGCTCTGCTCGTTCCCAGGCTCGTCCACGTTCATTTCCGAAACATCTTGACACACGCTCTCTTCAAGTACTCTTGCCGTCGCCGTCCGTGGCCGATCATTCACCATCACTCCCCCGAAACTAACCTCCCTCGATGCGCTAATCCGTCTTCGTTTGGAAATCGGTTCGCTGTTCTCTTCAACCTCCTTCCGCGACAATTCCTCATCGTGTTTCCGCCGCACTTCTCCAGTCTCCTTCCGTGACACCATCACACGTCCCCCCCGTAGCGCTTTCTCCCGCGACAAGTCCTCAACATATTTCCGCCACACTTCTTCAATCTCCTTCAGCGACACCATTACACGTCCTCCCTGTGACGCTTCTTCGTCTTTCTTCCGCGCCGCTTCTTCGCGTTTCTTTCGCTCCGCTTCTTCGTGTCCCTTCCGCGACGCTTCTTCGCGTTCCTTCTGTAACGCTTCGAAGGTCTCCGCTGCCATTCGCAATCCAAGGCTCTCACGCGCTTCCTTCAACCGTTCAGCGCCTGTCCGCTGCGAAATTGCACGTAGCGCCTCATTTCTTCCCATCCCGGCCAGGCTCGGTATACGACTTACATACTCATTTTCCAACTCTTGCACGGCTCTGTGCGGCTCCGAATACTCGCGTGGAGGCTCCGGTCCGGCGGGCACTACACCCTGCCGTCTCTCTTCATACTCTCTCTGCGTAGCCTCAAATAAATTCGCTGACGTACGGATCCGCAAGCCCGCTACATCCTCCCTACTCCGCGCTTCCAAACGACGCAACAACTCACTCAAAGTTAGCTGTTCATCAGCTTCGCTCATATCGATCCCAATTACCCCACGGGCTTCGTCTCTACCTGCTACCACAACATACTGCGAACCACCCGCACCAATAATTACCTCCCCTAACACTGCCAGCGCCCTATCAACTATCCGTTTCACCTATCCCGTGCACCAAGTCAGTACTCGCGCCCATACCAACATCAACATTGCTTTTTCAGTTCTACATTGCTTCCTTGTGACACCGAGCCTACAACGTCCTCAATGGTCACCACACTCACTACATTCCTCACATGATCAACATATTGATCTCAAAACTTGAACACGCGGTATGCCTTGATGCAGCCTCTGTCACCAGAGAACTTCCTGCTACTGATCTACTTCACACTCCAGTTCAGAGACGACAGCAAGTTTGTCTCAGCTCCCTCACCTCCTCCGACCGCTCCATCTACATATTCCAACTACCTAAACAAATTCTGACGAAATCATCCTTTCATTCAACTCAATATATCCCATTTCACCCCTCCTCGATCTAAATTCATATCATCCTTCCCCACTACCACGATTCTTTCGCTAGAACAGCCACATCACATTCGGCCTTACGCCACAAGCCACCAATCACATCCCCCATATCACAAGATCTATATCACAAGACACCAGTCACAATCCTTCCGAAACCCATCAGCTTCCATTTCTCCAGCTATGAAAGCTCAAGGTTTTCCTATGCACCCACCACTCCATACATTCAAACCTTTCCACATACACAACTCTTCAATTCCATCACAATGCTACCAGCCATGCCAACTGATCACAAGCCTCTTGACAGTCAAAAAGGAATGGGTGGAGATATGTCCATGAACTTCTTTGTACGCATGACATCTCCCCCAACCCGCTTTTACTCTTCAGAGCTTCAGCAAATCAAAGGGCTTAACTACGAGGCCATTGTCGAGGTCCGTTTCCCATCCCCCGCTTGGATGAATGATAGAGACTATGCAATCCTCCAAACCAACTCCGACAATGACAATGACTGGCGACCGTTCAGCCTCAATCTTTCAATCTATAACCAAACAATCGTACCTTCAGACTGGGAAAACATGTGGTTCTGGATGTATGGTCGTGTACACCCCAATTCTCTCACTTGGGAAGTTGAACCAACAAATGACTCCGAATCAATCACCGGCCGCCAAGAATACACTATTCCGGCACTGATCATACGTGATGGTGGTTATCAACCGTGAGCTCTGCTATCTTTACTCCTGAACCAAGATACCTTTCCGATAACCATAACAGCATTGCCACTCGAATGTTTGATATCGACAGCCGATTTCCAATGACTTCTCCAATAGTCACATTCACTGGTCCTATCATTGCTTCAGGGCTTACCCTCCTCAACCAAGATATCATTCAAGAGCTAGGAAATACACAAGCTAAATGTTCTGGTTTCGTACAACTCTCCACCTACATTGCTCCGGGCGATCCATCCAAGACTCCTTATCAAGGATTTCACCCTTTCCAAGTCTTCGTACTCTTCCCAATCAATGTCAATCCATGGAAATTGCTGTGCAAAAAAATGACCGAGCGACAACACACCCAGTTCCTACCTAATACCATCCTCACTTGTACTGGTAAAGTTATAGGATTACTCAATCATGATATCATGGTAAATCCTCCACCACTGGCAAGAGATCATGTCTTCATCGTCGCTCCTGACAGCTGGACCTTCCACGAGAGGTCATCACGGAACTCAGTATCATCTCCATCCGCGCCAGTTACTTCCAACCGCGTCTCCAGTGACGTACTCGATCGCTCCAAGTTCATGTCTCCATCCAAAAGACTAGATAGTTCATCCACAACCTCACAAATAGTTATACCTTCATCTCCTGTTTCCACACATGACGGTGATGAAACTATCACCACACCTTCATGTAAAACTCCCACACCAATCGTGATTTCTATGATACTGACTCTCTCCTTCAGCTCGAACAATTGATACGTCATCTACCAATACTGCTCCGGATACAACCACACCACATACTGCTAAACGTTTGAACCTTTCCGATGATTCAACTCCTTCCAAGAAGGCACGCACGTCAAATACTCTCCTGGAAAACACGAACCCCACACTACATCCTCAGCGGAACCGAACTCCCTCTAAAAGGCTGTTGGAATAGTTCTTTTACATTGGAATTACACAAACGTCACACTCATTACTATATATGAAATACTGTTCTCAATCATGTTAAAGTATTAAAGTGATCGATAGCCTTGAAATACCAATACCCATTACCAAAACCATCAATTTAATGCCTTATTATCTTCCACCGCTAACTTAAAAATCCCGGTACCTCCGTAGATAAAAGTAGTGAGACCCAGCTAATTATTAGGCTCTAGAACCCATTAACGTGACGCACCTGGGGCAGGTTTC
>Ga0335073_10005166_pt1 | contig 18324 bp, 19 predicted proteins | sample Lox_Sample_22_FD_207093 | JGI IMG/M metagenome (GOLD analysis project Ga0335073, IMG submission 207093) | Soil microbial communities from Loxahatchee National Wildlife Refuge, Florida, United States - Lox_Sample_2.2 | ecosystem: Environmental > Terrestrial > Soil > Wetlands | place: USA... | reverse complement strand
CGTTACAACCATGGAGTTGGTTACGACCAGCCATTCTCGATGTTGCGCGGCGGCACAACCAGCTATTACCAATCCGACGTCCTCAGCACGATCACTTCTCTGATTAACGCGGCTGGTGCGCTTGCGCAGACGTACACGTTCGACTCGTTGGGGAACAGGACTGCCTCGACCGGAACAATCATGAACCTATTCCAGTACACGGGCCGCGAGTTCGACACAGAGACCGGTATCTCCAACTACAGGTTCCGCTACTACGATTCGAGCACGGGCAGGTTCGATTCGGCGAGGACCCGATCCGATTCTGGGGCGGCATCGACTTCTACGCTTACACACTCAACAATCCTGTCAACTGGATAGACCCGTTCGGCTTGGAAGTGCAGGAGTGCCGCCGACCGCTCAGCATTCCCCATTCCCAAAACTTGCCACCACACACCTTTCTTTACTCGACCGACAGCGGAACCGGTTATGGACTTGGCCCAGCTTCCGATTGGGATTTTTCCTCAATGTTTGGACCAGTGCCGGGAAATATCGAGAAAGATTATCCATACGATCCAAGTGGGAAGCTAAAGCCACATTATTCGTGCCAGAAAGTTTCGGACAACCAGTGCTTTGAGAGGTGTGTCAACAGGAAATCGCTAGATGCGGCGAAACACCCGCCGGGGTACTGGCTTGGTCGCTATCAGTGCGACACGTGGGTCAACGACATTGAGCGCCAGTGCAAGCAGGAGTGCGACCAATGAAAAGGCCCGCCAGTGCATTGGTCCTCGCCTTGTTGAACTTGTTGCTCGTAGGGATTGGCATTGTCACGGATCGTTTTCACGTGACAATCCCGTACGGGCTTGCGGCGCTGCCGCTCGTGCTCGCGCTGCTTTTGTTGACTCTGGGCTTCGCATTGAGAGACCTGTTACGAAAGAAGGACCGAAGCCAGGTCATCGTAGCGTTGGGCCTAACCTTGCCGATCATCTACATCTACTTTGAGGCGCTGGTGAGCCGGTATCCGATTTTGCTATGACGCCATGATCCAGAGTGCACATGACGCGAACGGCAATGCGGGTGGGTGGCCCAGGCTTTGAGTAACCGACACCACCACAGCAGTGAGTGCCCCGTCCTTGCGTTCTTTTGCAAGGGCGGGCTCAACGACCCTTGCAGCAAGGTTTTCTACGCGGCTCGATTTTTGAATGAAATTTCTCCCCAATCCTCATCGCCCCCCCACCGACCGTTCTGGTCGAGAAGATACAATCGGTACCTACTCCCGCGCCACTGTTCGGGCGACAGTATCCCCGGCTGGCGATTCCGGGCTGTAGACGTTTTTGCGTCGGTCGAAGCACCGAGGCTCAACAAAGATCAACGACCGACGGCGGTACATCCGCAACTGATTGCACAACAATCACTTCAGGCCTACAGAAATCAGTAGCGTTCAACAAGCGCTCGAATCTGGTTCGGGACCAGGGGGTCGGAGGTTCAAATCCTCTCTCCCCGACCATTTAATCCCAAGCAGCTCATTGGATTAGCGAGGATGCCATTTTGTGGATTTCCACAATTTGGGTCCGTTTGGGTCCAGCTAGAAAATCTTCCACCTTCTGGACCGCCTCTTTAGCCCCCGCTGGCAACGAATGAATATACGTCGCTCGTGTGATGTCTGGGGAAGAGTGTCCGAGGAGCGATTGCACGGTGCCAAGCGGAGTTCCTACTGCGTCTAGCAGTGTCGCGTTCGAATGCCGCAAAGAGCGCCAGCCGATCTTTGGAATCTTCAGCTCTTCGCACATTGGATCAAGTTGACGATTCCGGAGATTTCGACGGCAAAGCGGAGTTGTTTTCTTCGAGCAGAAGACTAAACATGTCGGTTGGCTTATTCGATGCCCTGCTGCAGGATGGGGGCAAACTACCTCAACATTCTTTACAACCGAGCCAGTGCTTAAGGAACAATGAATTCGTGGGCCCGGACGGCGTTTTTATTCTGTTGGGATCGGTCTGGTCGCAGAAGAACATGCTCCTGGAGCCTCAAGAAGGGCAAGGCAGTTAATTCAAAAGCCATGGGGCCGACCTAAAGGTCGATGAATCGCACTGTTGTCTGCTTTTGCGACGCCGATGTTGAGTCTGCATGCGCCACGGCAAAGGTCTTGAGGTCGTTACCATCGATGAGTTTTATGTTGTTGGCATGCGCGAGTGCGCGCGCCGATGTAGTAAACACGCTATTGGTAACAACCCATCCCTCATCGGCATTGTAGAACCTGAGCGCAGCAACGATCTCTTGCACTGCGCTGTTTCCAACAGGCTCCTTGTATCCCTTTGCTTGAATGGCAATTGTTCTGCCGTCCTTCCTGACTATCAGATCGGCTCCCTGGTCCCCCGTAACTGGGGTTCCTGATACTACGAATCCACAGGATTTGAGCAGGTTCGCTAGATAGTTTTCAAACTCTACACCAGCAAGCTCGCGGAAACCTTGTGCAATGGACTCCAGTTTCTTCCGCTCCTGATGATGTGCAAAGAATTCTGCCTCCAGACAAGCGGCAAGATAACAAGCGCCCGAGTCCCGATACTTTCCCCCGTCAAATGATTTGGCCGGATAGGGACCACCTGATTTCACTTCGACCTTTGAAACGTCAATCGCCTGCTCCCTCCTAGCAAGCTTAGTAAGGCACCTGTGAATTTCGTCCGGGAGTACACTCCAGTTCTCGTCGCCATAGTCATCCACCGTAGAAACTTTTCGTTCTGTGATCTCTAAGAACTTATCTAGAAGATCCCGATGCTTAGTCAGGAGCATTCCATACTTGGTCTCCAACTGGCTGCGCTCGGTGCGATCAAACTCGGCACGCTTTTTGAGTTCGGATTGCAATTTGCGAGCGCTTCGGAGAAGGTCCTGTACAGGACTCGTTGTTTGTTCGGGCCTCACGTCGATGAATCGCACTGTTGGCCTAGCTTGGGGCGTGGTTCCGCTCTCTGGGTCCGGCTTAGGCGTTGCCGGTGAAGCTTTGCGGAATAGGTCCTTAAAGGACATGAGAAAACCGTCGGTATTATAGCAATGCTAATGCAGAGGGGCGGACAGGGATGAAGCGACAGGGAACTTTGGGCCTTTTCTGGGACCGGATCTGATCTTAGCCAGAAAACTTGGGCCCATTTTGGGTCCAGATAGTGCCGAACACCTCTTAAAACTGTGGTACAAGACCCAGAACCCGGCTAAGCGATTCAATAGGTTAGACAACCGGAACTGGTTCGGGACCAGGGGGTCGGAGGTTCAAATCCTCTCTCCCCGACCATTCTTTTCAAACACTTAAACTGTACTTCTGGTTTTCCGTCTACATCGATGGTGTCGAAATTGTAGACGGTGCCTGCATCGCTGATTCTCAAACTGGAGTTCCGGCGAGAATTCCTTAGTGATTTTCATTGTGATTTTCCATTCGAATTTCCTCGCGAAAGCCTCAAGAGAACTATCAACAGGCTTCCACGGCGCAATCCCCAGAGCAGGTCAACTTCAAAAGAGCCGAATGACGGCCGATCAGCCGCCGGCTGTCGAAACAACCGATCAATCTCGCTTGCGTCGCGGAAGAAGTGTGCGACGTGTGTGTCTTGTTCCAAACTCTGACCCCACCAGGGAGTTGTACGCAACTGGCTTTACCATTGACGGCCTTGGTCGGAGTGTGCCCTCAGTCTGAGTCATGGCCTATTCGCCGCCAAATATCGAGCGGAGGGTTATCGTCCGAATGCGCTCGGGTTCCAAGTCAGGGCTCCAAGGAGATTTCGGCTCATCGGAAGCAATCCCGATCCATTGATTTACGGTGTAAAGGATTGCCCGATCAATATCTTCGTTAGTCTTCAGGCCATTAACCCATGATTTGATTTCAGGCGTAAGTGTCACCGCTGTTCCGGTCTCCATGCTCGACCTTAACAGCGAGAGCAGCGCGTGGTTATCGCCGAGGAGGGCTATCGCAAATTCGACTGGAACGCGTTTACCACCTGCCAACGCTGCAACAACGAACAACTCATTTTGCCGCTTGGAAGTTTCAGTTAGCTGACTGAACCTTTCGCTCGTGCTTTCGAATGACAAGGCGCTTGCGACGGTGGCTCGAACTGAGAGTGCTACATCCTGCGTCCGACAGCTCCTCAGAAGGCTGTCGGTTTGTTCCGACGTGAGCGCAGTCGGTGTCCTAGTGAGGAAAATCGCAATCGCTTCTGCGGCGGCTGATCGGAGAATGTATCTTGGGGCAGGCTCCTTGCCGATGGCTAGTGAGCTGTTCAACATTCGAAAGAAGAGATTCAAAGTGGTGCAACTGCAGATCCAATCGTCCGCGCAAAAGTCATCCTGGCACTCTCAAATTCGCAGCAGCCCACATACACATATGGGACTACCACAATCAATTCTGTCGTTTATCAGTCCACTACTGTGGCTCAAGACGCACAGACGGGTTCAGGTGGAACGCAAAGTCGACTCTATGTTAACGATGCCATGGGGCGGTTAATCCAAGAAACTAATCCCGAGACTGGGAATAATACTCCGGGAACAACCAACTACACGTATGACTCGGATTCAAGTGGCGTATGCGCGGGGATCTATAATGGTGACCTTGTGAAAAAGGTGGACAATCGGGGGAATGTCACCTGCTACACGTACGACTCACTCCATCGAGTGCAAACGATCGCGTACAGTAGCGGAAGCCCGGATTATACGAACAGCGCTCCGAAAACATTTGTCTACGATGCAGCTACATACAATTCGACGGCCATGGCAAACGCCAAAGGACAATTGGCTGAAGCATACACTGGGCCTTCCGGTTCAAAAACGACTGATGAATTCTTCAGCTATTCATTGCGCAGCGAACTTACCGACGTCTACGAACACACACCAAATTCGGGAACCGCTTATTACCATTCGAATGCCACATACTGGGCTAATGGTGTGGTTAATACTCTTGCTTTAGTTAGCCCCGCGAACGTGTTGCCGAGTCAGACTTTCGGCGTAGAAGGGGAGGGTCGTCCGTCGTCCGTGACGGCGAATTCGAGTCAGAACCCCACGGTTGTGAGTGGGACGAATTATAATTTGTCGGCATACCAGACAACAGTGACGTTCGGATCAGGAGATTCGGATGTTTACTCCGCGGACGCAAATACAGGACGCTTGCTGAGATATAGGTTTAATGTCGGTAGCAATCACATGTTAGGCACTCTGACTTGGAATTCTAATGGGTCCTTGAAGTACCTAGCGATTGCCGACACCATACCAACCACGACCGATGCGCAAACTTGCCAATACGGTCATGACGATATGGCTCGAATCGCAAGTGTGAGCTGTGGCAATACGATATGGCGGCAGGCGTTCAGCTACGACCCGTTTGGGAACATTTCGAAAGACTCGACTGGTTACACAGGGTTGACGTTTAATGCTTTTTACCAGACGACCACAAATCAGTTTACGACTATCGGTAGCATCACTCCAACGTATGACACTGATGGTCGGCTGACCTACGACGGCGTCAATCACTACACGTGGGAAGCAAACAGCATGCTGCACACGATCGACACCTCTCCGAGCACCACTGTTACGTACGATGCATTGGGAAGGATGGTCGAGAAAGCCGTCGGTACAACCTACACGCAGATTGTTTACGGCCCGTTGGGTCCGAAGCTGGCAGTAATGAGCGGACAGACGCTCCAAAAAGGCTTCATTCCATTACCCGCGGGGGGCATGGCAATCTACACGTCTTCGGGACTAGGATACTATCGGCATACGGATCACTTAGGCAGTTCGCGCCTGGCAACTACTCCGAACCAGACTCTATATTCGTCGACGGCTTACGCTCCGTATGGAGAACCTTACGCTCAGGTCGGGACGACAGATCTTTCCTATACGGGGCAAGATCAGGACACAGTTACAGGAATGCACGATTTCCTGGTTCGGAGGTATACCCCTACTTCTGGGAGGTGGCTCTCGCCCGACCCTGCAGGGCTTGGTGCAGTGGATCCAAGCAATCCTCAAACATGGAACCGATATGCGTATGTCAGGAACAGTCCTCTGAACCTTATCGACCCGTTTGGAGAGGATGAGTACGAGGGTTGCAGTAACGCGACTCCGTGGTGCTATTTCTCACAAAACGCAGGAATTCTGATCGGGGGGTGGGGCGATCCATTTCAGACTATGGACCTCGGATCGTATTCGATTACGTGGCAAACAGGAACTCAGTCGATGGCGTTCTATTTCCCCGCAACGGACACTATTGATGAGTACGATGTTCCCACATATGCAACCGTTACCGCTTTTACGATCTGGGACGGTGGAGATGGCTCGCAACGTGCCGCAAACAACGGGACACCTCACCATCTGTTAGCAAATTCAGACTGTCTTCTGGCAAATGGAATCCGCAGTATTGATTACCAACTCCAGGATGCAAGTAATAACAATCTCACTGGGTATAACGTAACTGAGTTTCTAGTCTATAGGCAGACAGGCAGTCCATATACGGGGGGTACGACGGGTTCTCCGACCGACACTCAAAAGCCAAATCCTCAGAGCGGGTACAGCGGCTTCACGGATGGGCTTGGGGGCTTTGGTTTCCGTGATATATTGCAGACCTTCACAGCTAGTCAGCCGGGCGGACCCAGTATCCCAATCTTCGTCAGGGATATCGACGATCAAGACTGGGGTACGAACGGAATCTGGGGAGGTGGCGGCAGCCCTATTTATGTTAACGGTAAAACGTCACCTCAGACTTGCCACTGACGTGGGACAGGCAATCACGGTTGTTCAAAGAGACGACGATGAGAAGCTGGAAAAATAAAGTGGTGATCATTTCTGCCGCGATTCTCTTCTTGATAACGGCTTGTTTTAGTGTCGGCGCCTATAACAGGCATCGTGCCTATGATTTGCTGAACGAAGTTGTGTCCCTACGATTGGGTGCAGCTACTTTCTCTGATGCGCAACGCCTCGCAAAGAAATATGGAGGATGGCCGTGGGGCGCGGATTCCGAGGTGTGTTCGAGTCGCAAGTGTCGGCTCAAATTCGTTTTCTATAACACCTTGCTGAATCACATCCAGAATCAGCGCGAGGTGTCGCTTGCGGCAAGCCTAACGGTAGAGAATGGCTTCATTGTAAGCCGAGAAATTGATTATTCCATTCTTGCGCGGACATGGAGTTCCCAATACATGTACGTCGTCTCGGAAGATTCTAGGTTGAACGGAACATCCGCTACGGTGGTCAAAAGACTCAAAATTGATTCGGACGGCAGGCCACACTGGGTAGAGGTTGCGCTCTACGCAGACGCGACTAGCGAGCTACGGCAACGTGCCTACTCGCTGAACCTTGCATGCCTTGCAAGACTGTCTGACTGTAGCAGTCTTGCAAGTGTTGTTCCAGTGGGATTCTGACGTGCGCGTAGGCGAGAGAATGCCTCTCGAATCTCGGTATCAAGATGGCGCTGATGCTTTGGTACCGCCTTCGCGTCTATCGAGAAAGAGGGGGCGGGCGCTCAATACTTGGAACGTGGTAATCTCCATCCATCTTAACGAATGTGGCGAAGCAATAACGAAAACGGTTGGACCGCAGCCTATTTGATGAAGTGCAATAGTTTTTCAGCCTTGTCTCAGGGCATCATAGTTTCTTTAGCTTGCCTCCTCCTTGCGGCTGCCGTTGCCCTTGTGTTGCACGAGCCCGTGCCGCGGATCAATGACGAATTTAGTTATCTGATGATGTCCGACACTTTTGTGTCGGGGCGGGTAGTCAATCCTTCTCCTGCGCTACTTGAATTCTTCGATACGTTTCACGTCCTGATTCATCCTGCGTACGTTTCCAAGTACTTTCCCGCACAGGGCCTTTTCCTGGCATTCGGTCAGAAACTTACTGGCCATCCTGCAGTGGGAGTTTGGCTCAGTTCTGCTCTTGCGTGCGCCGCAACGCTTTGGATGCTTCGTGGCTGGATAGGTACGAGTTGGGCGCAGTTCGGGACACTCATCATGGTGCTACAGTTTGGAGTGTTCAGCTATTGGAGTCAGAGCTACTGGGGCGGAATGGTTGCTGCCTTGGGAGGTGCCTTATGTTTTGGCGCTATTCGTCGGCTCTGGGAGCGCATCTCGTGGCAGAATTCGGCATGGCTTGGTGTTGGGCTTGTCATCCTCGTCAATAGTCGTCCACTGGAGGGTCTAATCGCAATAACGCCTGCTAGCGGTTTGCTAGTGTTCCAGTTCCTTCGGCAACGTCAGTGGAAAGAGACCGCGTTCTGGCGTGAGTTGGTGCTGCCAGCAGGCTTCGTAATGTTGCTCGGTGCCACCGCAACAGGCGCTTACAACCTAGCTATTACGGGGTCTGCCTTTGAGCCACCCTACTTGCTTCACGAGCGGCAATACCAGGAGAGTCCGCAGTTCGTCTTCATGCCATTGCGTCCAAAGCTGACCTATAGCAGTGCGTGGGTGCGGTATCTGTATGAAGTCATGGAGATGAGGCTGTACCTGTCGCAACGTACACCGTTGAATGTAATGATCACGGCAGCCCGCAAGTTGCGTGACTGGTGGAGTTTCTATTGCGGCATTCTGCTGAGTGCCCCGCTAGTATTAGCGGCTTGCTTGCGACGAGGCTGGATACGGTATTGCCAGATCGCCATTGTGATCGGGCTAGTGATTACCTCGACGCTGTATGACTATCAATCAGCAGCAGATCGGGTTGCAATCGACTTGCTGGCGATCGGCCAATTTGTGGTGTTGTGGTATGTGTTTGACGAGTTTTGGTCGCGACTTGCTCTTGCTACTACCGGTTTGTTACTGCTCCAGTCCTTCTTCGTAAAGTATGCCTTCCCGCACTATTTTGCGCCGACTGCTTGTTTGGTGCTGTATCTCCAAGTTGAAGCGCTACGCAGGCTTTGGAACTCGCGAAGAGACGCGCTGGTGCAACCAGGGGTCAGACGAACTCAGAGACGCAAGATTACCCGCGAAAGATCAAGCGCTCGAATCGGGCATTATCCATTGCGTCGATTTGTTATCCTGCTGCCGATAGCGTGTTTGGTCTCCCTAATCATACGAGTAGGTGCGCGAAGCAACGACTGGGAGATCGGTTCAGCTAACGGTGACTTTAATGCTCTACCCATGCACGATTGGAGCCTTCGCCGTGCGGAAATGGAACAGTGGCTGGAAAAACAGCCGGGGCCGCAATTGGTGTTCGTTCGCTATTTCCCTACTCACGACGTAAACCATGAATGGGTCTGGAACCGCGCTGACTTGATGAATGCCAAGGTCGTCTGGGCTCGCGATCTGGGATCGGAGCACAACAGTTTGCTGCTCCAGCGGATGGGAGGCCGAACGGTTTGGTCGCTTCTAGCAGATGTTGGAGAGCCTCGACTGGTTCCTTATTCAGAAGTACTGGCGCACGCCCCGAACGGCTTGCCTCCCCCTGAAGACCCGATTATCCCCACATTCGAGGGGACTGATTTTCACTCGAGCGAAGAAAGCGCGCGTTAGCGGCGGACCACGATGGGTCACCCGGCTTATGCAATAAGAAGGGCAAACAAGGACGTTGAAATCGAATCGCACGCATGAGGCAGAGAGGAAGGCTGTCAGAGGCTTTACTCTTCTTGAAATGATCGTCGCAGCGACGATCCTTTCCGTTCTCACGTTAATGGCGTTGCCACTGGCACGCGTGACCATTCAACGCGAAAAGGAACAACGGCTCCGCCGGGCTCTTTGGGAAATGCGTGATGCTATCGACCGCTACAAGGACGCTAGCGACCGCGGAGCGTTTCAAATCAAGGCTGAATCCTTTGGGTATCCACCAGACCTTGACACTTTGTACGAGGGAGTTGAAGCTCAGGGGGGCAAAAAATTGCGGTTCCTACGCTCCATTCCAGTCGATCCGATGACGAACAGCAAAGAGTGGGGTTTACACTCCATGCAGGACGATCCCGACTCCGATTCATGGGGCGGGCAGAACGCGTTTGACGTTTACACCAAATCTGAAGGCACCGGCCTCGACGGAACAAAATACAAGGATTGGTAACCGGCCCGCCATCGCTACGGATAAGCCGGAGGTGTATCCACCAACCGGGCGTGTTCGCGTCGCTGCACCGCTATGAAGCAGTGCGTCGGGCCGTCATAGGGAAACTCGCATGGATCAAGCGACAACAAGCTAGATTTGAACAGCAACCGCGTCAATCAGAGCGCGAGATGGTTAACGGTGAGAGTCACTACTTTGCCGGTCGTCGGTATCGTCTTCACGGCCAGACTAGGGATGGACCCGCGAAGGTTGTAATCAGGAATAACTCGATCATAGAACTCCACGTGCGTCCGGGGACGAGTGTTGAGACTCGGCGACAAGTCTGATGAGCTGGTATCGCCGATATCTCAAAGATGCAGTTCCGCCGCTACTGGACAAATGGCAAAAGCGCCTTGGCGTTGAGGTGTCTGCATTCGGCAAAAGAAAAATGAAGACGAAATGGGGCACGTGCAATAGTGAAGCGTAGCGCATTTGGGTCAATCTCGAATTGGCTAAGAAATCAGTTGAGAGGCTTGAATATGTCGTGATGCATGAGTTGGTACATCTCATTGAGAGACATCACAATGATCGATTCACTGCTCTGTCAGACGAGCATTTGCCACGATGGAGGTTCATTCGAGCTGAATTAAAATTGCCCGCCTTTGGCGCATGAGGCGTGGCGAGCGTAGGGCAAAATGCAATTCATGCCGTTGCGGTAGTTCGCCTCACGCGGCTAGTCACATGGTTTGCCCACATTGATTTCGTGGTTAAAGCTGGTGCAAGAAAGAATTAGGGAGTATGTACGGTCCAGCAGACCGCCTTGACGGCTTTTAACAGAATGTTAAGGTTCAATTATGGAAATCGAAATGAAAGAACAACGCCGGAAGTCCAAGATCGTGGGTATTCGCCTCTATAAAGAGGAATATGAGCTCATCTCGGCGATTGCGAAGAAGAAAAAAGCAAGCCGATCATTTGTTGCGGAGTCTTTGATCCGTGCTGCGATAGGAGAATTGAAGGAAACCGAGCATTTACCATCGCATTCGTGAAAACCGTACTCAATTGGAATAAACTACCCAGAACCATACGTTTTTACTCATGCATAACCCAAACCCACACAAGTTATCCGAGGCTGAATGGCGAGAAGTTGGCAGCGTTCCCGTTATTCGCGAATCATGGGGCCTAGAGGACGGTCAAGATCCGCTCGACCTTGCGTCACTCGCATACGGTGCTAAATTCGATTTCGTTTCCGGTGGCCCTGGGTATGTAGGGGAGGTTTATGTTCTCCTTGGGGATTCTTTAGGTGAACCGATGATATTGCGGAGAGATGAAAAAGGCGGACTGGTCGTAGAAGGCTGAATCGGAAAAAATCGACTGTAGACGATTTCGTAGCGGAGAGAGCACGCGAGATCAACAGCGTTCAATCGATTTCAACCGGCGTTCGCAACTCTTTAAACATCAATTAATTACGAACAGCAAAATTCCGGAAATTTCAACAGGCTCTTGAATCTGGTTCGGGACCAGGGGGTCGGAGGTTCAAATCCTCTCTCCCCGACCAATTCTTTTCAAGCACATAAACAATACTTCTGGTTTTCCGTCTACATCCATGTAGACGATTTCGTAACGGCAATGGAAGGCAGTCGCGATGATCTCTCGATTATTTTCGATTTTACTGTTGATCTGTATAAATCCCTGTCTCGGGCAGGAAATGCAGAGGGGTGGCACAGATCCTGGAATGGCGGTGCCGCTAATTAAACGGATTCTGGCTACGCAGCAGTTATCCGGTGCAATAGCCTATTGGGGGCGTTGTGAACTCCGTAAACCGGTCCCTGAGTTCCCGATGCTTGATTATCCCACTAACGACTCCCGCTCACCCTTGGACACACTGCAGGAAGTATTTACAAAGGATCCAAAGATGAAGGTGACACAGGAGTCGAATGGAATGATCCGAATGTTCGAAACTGATGTTCCAACGGACCTGTTGGATATCAGAATTCGTCACATCTCGTTTGGTGCGCCCGATGAAGATCGGGGTATTTTCAATGGCCCAAACGATGCGTTGGTTACAATCCTGTCTTCGCCGGAAGTCAAGATATACCGAAAGGCCCACAACATACGGCCGTTTGCTGAAGGAGTTTCTGGATCACATCCAGGCGCTCACCGCCATCAGGTCTCCGGCGATTTGTACGACGTAACAGTGAAGCAGGCATTGGATTACGTGTTGCAGACATTTCCTGGGTTTTGGTTTTATCAGAACTGCCAAAGTAGCGATGGAGAATCAGGGCGCATCGCCAATTTCGGTTTTTTTGAAGCCGGCAATAATCCGACGCCCAATCGACGTCGCTCGTAAGGCAAACTAACGGGGCATTGATACCAATCATTGCGACGTAAATTGTATCGAATCTATCGGCCACGTTAGCAGCGATTGCTCTGAAACCGATCGTCTCAGGGCGAAGAATCGAGCACGCACAGAGAATACAAAATTGCCTTCAGGCGGTCGCCAGGAGAACTGGGGCGATACTTCGAATCGACGATAATTTACCATTGAAACAGCGCCCGCATTCCTGAGGCTTTCTTTTGGCCACGGTAAAAATCTAAGAGATTCCTTTGCTTCTCCGGTAATAAAGTCTGGGCTGCGGCCTGAGCCTTTGGATCCTCGAAATAAATCAGCGATTGGACTATGCCTCCAAGCGCTTCACCTGGCACCTGTCGTCCTACTGCAATCAATTCATCAATCGCGCGTGGATCTTGTAGTTTAGCCAGGCCTTGTGCAGCCATCGCGACGATCGCGAGATTCTGGGAATGCAATCCCTTCACTAGAAGGTCGTATGCAGGAGGATAACCTGCGGCAGCAAGGTCGTACCAGGAAATTGGCATTTCGTAAAATTCGACCTTATCCATATCCCAGAAATCCACGCCGTGTGTTTTGCACCAGTCGTTTAATGCTGGGTTCAACGCCTTCTGTTGTTTCTGATCGTCATAGAGTAACGGCCACGGCATATCGTGATCGTGAGCAAGAGCCTTCCTGGCCTCTCCAGCGAGAAAATCGAAATACGTTCCATCTTTTACGCGCAGGCTTAGGAGAATGCTGGCCAGCCTCATCTTCGTTTGAGTGTCATTGGTAAGAGAAAAGACCTTTTCAGCATCCGCGACACCCTCTGGATTCTTTTTAAGCAAATCTTGAAAGGTATAGTCTTTCTTTTCATTTAACAACTCTTGGGCTTTTTCTTCATTGTTGGTCGTACGAATCGAAGCCGGTATTTCGTTGGGAGCGGATTCGCCGTTTGCGCCCTGCTGGGCCACTCCAGTTCCATTGAGTGAGATTGCTTGTTCACCAAGTCCTATCAACGCCACCGTTAACTTGCCGGTGCGCCTCCCTTCCGATTGCGGAGTAAACGTAACGAAAATCAAACATGCAGAGCCCTCAGCGAGCCATATCTTGCAATTGTTTGTTTGCGCAAAATCCTGAGTTGTCGTGATCACTTTAATAAGAACGGGGCTGCCAGTTGCGTTCGATATGGACAGTGTTTTTGGCTCGCCAGCTTTGCCCGACGCCACCGCGCCAAATTGTGGCGCAGTCTCGTTGAAAATGAGGGATTGTGAAAGGCAAGGCAAGCCGGTCAGCACCACAGCGACGAATGCAAGCAGGCCATGACCACCCCTGCCCATCCTCGCATTACTAGGCCGGCTGAACATCGTTTTTCCGTCTACATCGACGGTGTCGAAATTGTACCCTGGTGCCTTCACCGCGGATCTTCGAACCGGATTTCCAGCGGGGCGATACTAACGAAGGTGCGAAATGAAAAGAATAAAACCCGTCCTTTTCCTCACTGCGTTGCTTCTAGCGATCCTTCTTGGACAAGCTGCCCCTCAGTACCAGGGGGACCAATATCGGGAAACATTGAGCTTCGCACAGTTTCTCAAGAAGTATCCTGCGGTTGGAAACCAGATCGCGTCCCTGAGTGGATGGCCTCCGACAAAAGCCTGCGAAGGATCAAGAATGTGCCTGATTGTCTTACTGCGGCACATGTTTCCAGGAACCTTGGCATTAGCTACGAGTGCTTAAAGGCCGACCTCACTCCTAAGAATGCTCGGGCAGGATCGGGATGTCCTGCCGATTCTGGAAAGAGGCGGATGACTCTATCTGAGGCCATTCGGGCTCTCCACACCGGGGCGGACGTCAAAGCCGAGATAAGGCGGGCCAAGAATCAAGTTGAAGAGGATGGGACGCATGTGGGGGCTGTCGTGTTTGGTGACCGGACGAATTCCGGCTTACCTGCACTCGAGGCCCAACAAACCTGGTAAAAAAAAGAGCACGCCTCGGTGACGGCAGGAAGTAAGAACGCGTCATCGTACTTTGCGGTGGACATGCTGACTGGCGGCCAAGCAATTGTCCAGGAGCGTGGCAACAGTAGCGAACCACACTTAGGTCGGAGGCTCGCAATGCGAACACGATTCACGGCAATCATAGCTGTGCTTATGTCGTTTGTTCCTCTTCAAGGACAACAAAGTCATGCTCAGCTATCTGTGACAGAGTTGCTATCGAAGCTGCATTCCGCAACTTGGCAAGAGAGGAGTGAAGCGTATGAGCAATTGAGCTCAAGCCCCAGCACCCTTAGCAGTCCAAAGGTTAGAGCAAGTCTGCTAGACCTCCTCGATCGCGAGAACAAAGCACTCGATGCCGAAACCCGGCGGTCCGCTTCTGGTAAGGCAACCGATAGAGATGCAGAGGAAGGCAACGCTGAGTATTTGGCGAAACTCCAAGAGACAGTAGATAGCTTTGCCGATTGGAACGACCAGCGCCAAGCCTGCATTCTTGTAGGTTCGTCATACAACCCCGAATCAGAGTTCGGTGCCAAGATAGCAGCACATGCAAAAGTTACGGTCCCGTGCTTACTGCAGATGTCGAACAGCGATATCGGTGCCGATCGTGCCCAGGCAATTCCGGTTTTAGTCCAAGCGCTGGCCAAGGCTAAGGCAGATCTCGATACTCGATACCTGGAAGCGGCCAAAGCGCAGATATCAAACGGACTGCACGATCAGGATGCAGTCGTACGCGGCGAAACCGTTATCGCATTAGGAGCCTTCGGGAGCCCGGACATGATTCCCGCGTTAGAGAATGTGGCGCGGTCAGACCCAGGATCGGACACTAGGAGTGACAACGGCGCAGAATGGTTCCCAATCAGAGAGGAAGCAAAAAAGGCCATTGCGCTGATCAAGCAACGACAGGAGCAGAAATAACCATTTGACGAGCTCCGTCGAGAGATCTAGGACAAGAATTCAGCAAAGGGGGGTGGCTACGCCTGCGCCTGACCTGCATATGTCCCGGCCAACGCAGCCGACGATGTGCCTAAGTACTGGCCCCACATTTCATCCGACAGCAAAGGCAGGCCATGCGGGTGATTCTTGGTCCTAAGATTCTATTGCCCTTCAGGTGCTTCTGACCCAGGTAAGCCCTAAGAAACATTCGACGGGGATTTATGATGTGAGTAAAAGAGAGCCGCGCCACAAAGCCAGGCAGATTGTGGTTCGTGGCCCGTTCCCCTCTTTGGGAGCTTTGAATATATGTTGCGTCACGCCCTCGCAGCCAGCCTTTTCGTCAATACTATCGTGTGTTGGGCACAAACGACGTCAGCCTCAAATACGAAGATCGTCGCACCCATGCTGCCCTTACTTGAGGTTCTAGCGGAAGCAAGGGCTTCGGGGTCGATTGAAATGTCAGCTCACTGCGAAGCTGGTCCGAATTGGCACTTCCCGAACGTGCATTCTCCTTCCGCGCATGGAGGCTCCCTCTTACAACGCGTGCGCGAAATGTTCGCTGATAATCCCGGTATGCAGGTTACACAGGATGCAGGCGGAATGATACGAATCATCGAAAATGGGACTCAGAGGGATCTGCTAAACGTTGCGATTGATCATATTCCGTTTGAGAGCAAGGGCATACCGCTGCAGGATGCTGCCTTCAGCCCCGTTAACGCCTTAATGCAAATTTTGCAATCGCCAGAAGTAGTCGATTTCATGAAAGCCCACGACATTGAACTGGCGATTCGTGGACAGTCTTCGCTCACCAATGAGCCCTTTTCGGATGAATCACCGCACATTACTGATTCTATGAATCATATAACCCTTTCTCAAGCTCTGGATCGAGTTCTTAAGACGTTTCCAGGCATCTGGTTCTTCGAGGACTGTCCTCGGGGCGACGGGAAAGGTCGATCCGTGTTTCTCGTGTTTTTAGACCTCAAAAACCCCGGACTCGTCGAAATAGAAGAGCCCGGGAGAGCCAAAGTTTCTCAGTGAGTAGAACCGAAAGCCGGTGGTTTATCACTGAACGTTCGCCCGCCCTGGGTTGTTCCCCGCGCGACACAAGCAACTATTCGTGCTAAATCCCAAAAACCATGCGGCGGGCGAAGATCAGCGTAATATCGTCTGTAAAAGGAAAAGTTAGACACAAGTCGTGATGGCTCCCGATAGCCAAGACCAAGCGCGTTTTATCGGCGAAGTGATCAAGCTGATCACCGGCACGAGTTTCATCGTCATCGGCCTGGTGGCCTTACTCGTCGCCGCCATCCGCCGCCGCGCCAGCGGAGTGCTGGCCGTTTTCTGGCTGGGCGTTTGGAGCCTCATCTACGGCTTGCAGAGGCTTAACGACTGCTCGTTCCTCATCGCACTCCTGCCCGGTTGGATACAGGTGTGTGTGCCCTACTCGCATGCCCTGGTCACCTACCTTACGCTGGTCGCCGCTTTGCTCACGTTCCGCGAACTGACCGCGGGCAAGCTCCGCCAATTTTTGACCCTTCTTGCTCTCACTGCTCTTCTGGTCGCCGTCTTCGGCATTGGCGGTTTTGTTTTGACCGGCGACGAGAACAGACTCCTTCGCGTTAATAACTTTCTCGCCGCCTTCGGTCTAGCCGTCTTGTTGGCCTTCTACACGGTACCCAGTTTGCGCCGCAAGTACGGCGGTGGCCGAGAGCACGGGGTTTTGCAGGATCGGAAGGTCCTGCTGGCGGGCTCCGTGGTTTTCGGCGTCGAGGCCCTGTTCAGCAACGTTGCACGAAATTTCGGCTACAACCCGTACAGCATCTGGGATGACCTTGGCTTCTTCATCTTCATCGCTTCGCTTGGCTATGTCGCCATGCAGCGGGTTTACTCCAGCGAGCTTCGGCTGACCACCATTGAGAACGAACTGGCCCTTGCCCGCAAATTGCAGTTCGCCATTCTGCCCACGTCAACTCCAAACCTCCGCAACCTGCGCATGGCTGCGGTCTACGAACCCATGACGGCCGTCGCGGGCGACTTTTACGAATACCTGCCGGCGGACGATTACCGCGCCGGATTCCTGATCGCCGATGTTTCCGGCCATGGCGTGCCCGCCGCTCTCATCGCCTCCATGATTAAAGTAGCTGCGCAATCGGTCGTCGCCTGCGCCTCCGACCCCCCGGAGTTGCTGCGACGCCTCGACCGGATTCTCTCCGGCCAGTTGCAGGGACAGTTCGTCTCCGCCGCCTACCTTTGGATCGACAGCCGGTCTCGCACGGCTCGCTACTCTGCCGCCGGACATCCTCCGCTGCTCCGCTGGCGCGCCTCTGATGGCGTGTTCGAGCGCATTGAAAGCAACGGCCAACTTTTCGGTGTGCCCTTCGAGGGTGACTATCCGGTGCGCGAGCTTCCTTTTTTCGCGGGCGACCGCTTTGTTCTTTATACAGATGGGCTCACCGAGCCTGAGAATGCCGCGGGCGAAGCCTTTGGCGACCACCGGCTGGAGCAACTCTTGCGCGAAAGCCAGGCGCACCCCGCCGCGGAACTGTCGCTGCTTCTCCTCGATGAAGTCCGCGCCTGGCAGCCTGCCTCCGCGCCCCAGCACGATGACATTACCTTCCTCATCATCGACGTGCTTTAGACCGGACGCAGGGGAGAATTGCAATCCACTTTTTCTACCTTTGGCTGCCAGTCGGCGCCAATGGGCAAGAGACGATTCAGGCGTCAGTCTCCCGGGCTCACTTGCCGAGACACTGCTACGGTCCGGCGTGCGGGCAAAAGGGAATGAGACAAGGACTACGGAGGGGAAAAAACCGGAAGGCGAGCGGAAAGAATAAAACGAAGGCGGGTCGAAAAGATGAAAGAAGGCGAGCGGAAAAGATAAACGAGGATGCCGCGTCAGGCGTTGACGACTTTGCTCTCGGCGTCCGCAGCCTCATTGTAGAGGCCAAGCTTGGTCAGGCGCAGCGCACGGCTCCGGCAGAAGGATTGAAAGTCATCATCCGGCAACAGGATTTCTTCACGGTCCGGGAGCACTACTTCAAAGATCCCGTGCTTGGTAGAGAGTCGCGCCAAGTCATCCAGGCGACCGAGGACAGGGCGGCCGAAGACGTAGCGGCGCAGGT
>Ga0335073_10005165_pt1 | contig 18325 bp, 12 predicted proteins | sample Lox_Sample_22_FD_207093 | JGI IMG/M metagenome (GOLD analysis project Ga0335073, IMG submission 207093) | Soil microbial communities from Loxahatchee National Wildlife Refuge, Florida, United States - Lox_Sample_2.2 | ecosystem: Environmental > Terrestrial > Soil > Wetlands | place: USA... | reverse complement strand
ATCGGCCGGCCACTGCCCGAAACGACGCCGCGAGAACCCGGACAGACCGCCGCAACAGATCATCCAGGTTTTCTGCCTCCGCCTCCGCGCGGGACAGACCAAAGAACGCCTGCGCCTCGGCCTCCCGAACCTTGTAATATGCCGCTTGCAGGGCAAACTGCGTTACCAGCCGCAATTGTTCCCGCGCCGGCCCGAACCTCTGCGCGAACAGCCGCGCTAATAACGCATCGAAATCGTCCAGCGACGCCACAACCTGCTCCGGCGATACATTGAGTTTCGCCAGCCGTCGCCCGTTGTACTCAACCTGCTCGATAAATCCGGATAAGAACCGGAATTCGGACGCCGCCGCCGGAGTAACCGCAAGGATGCTCCCCGCTGTCCTGGCGTCGTAGATGCGGCGGAGCCGCTTTCGAAACTCCCTGGTCAACGGCTCTCGGTGCGGTCGAATCGACTCCAGCAGGAGGCTTACGTGGCGGCGGGCAGCGGCGGTAAGAGTCGGAATTTTCACAGCACGATCCGACTTATTTCATCGGACGGCCGCACGGGTTTCTACATACCACCAACTAATCGAAGCGGCCTACGTACTGTACTTCCTCTTCCAGGTCGATCCCGAACCGCTCCCGCACACGCCTCTTCAACTCCCCGATCAGCGTGCGCAGGTCTCTGGCCGTGCCGCTCCCGGCGTTATAGATAAGGTTGGCGTGATAGGTTGCCACGTGGATCTCGCCGCGCTGCGCCCCTTTTGCCCCCACCTGCTCCAGAAACCAGGCGGCGGGGACTTTCCCTTCCCGCACCGCCGATTCCGGCACCTCAGCCGCAACCTCCGCCGGAAGATCCTTCCACAGCAGGTTTTTGAAGATACTGCCGGCGCATTTCATGGTCACGGGGAACTTCTCGTTGCGCGCTTTGACGATATCGGCCGAGATCTTGCGCAGGCTGTCCGCATCGGCCGATTCGAGCTTCAGTTCCGCCGAGAAAATGATCCAAACCTTGTTCGACTTGAACACGCTCTCCCGATACAGAAAGCCGCACTGCGCGTTGCGGAAGCATCGAACGGTGGCGCCGTCGAAGAACCGGACCTGCTCCACCCGCTCCGAAATCGAGTGGCCGTACGCGCCGGCATTGCCGTAAATCGCCGCGCCCACCGACCCCGGAATGCCCGCCAGTGTCTCCAAACCGCGCAGACCTCGCTGGTTGGCAAAATCCACCAGCGCTTGCAAGGCCGCGCCCGCCTCCGCCGACACCGCGGTTCCTCCAGCCGAGATTCGATCGCCACGATATCGCAGAACCAGTCCGCGGAAACCGTCGTCGGAGGCGATCAGATTCGTCCCGTCCCCGATCACCACGGTCTCGATGCCGGCTTCTTTAGCCGCCGCCAGTGCGGCGATGAAGGCGTCCACACTCCCCGTCTCGGCGTAAAGATCGGCATCCCCGCCAATGGCGAATCGTGTATATCGCGCCAGTGGGGCGTGGGGGACAAGCTGAAGGTCCTCGATTTCCGCGAGACGCGCCTGCGCCTCATCCGCGATCGGCATCACCTCAATTATGGCAGCCCAAGCTCGCTTCTTTAGCGCGAGCGCTACGGGGGAATCACGCAAAAAAGGACCGGAGAGTCGGCCGCCGCGCCTGACTCTCCGGTTGAAACGCCGGCCGCATCCTCGTATGCGGCGGCAATCGAGAGGCCGGTCGCCCACCAGGCCTCTCAAACCCGCTTAACTCAAAAACAGCTTTCGCTCCGCCTCCCGCCGCCGCGTAAGGCCTGGAAGCACCTTGCCATCCGCGCCATGGTTGATATTCAGGAACTGCTGCGCCGCCTCAGCGAAGTCCTTGCGATTGAGACTCGCCAGCAGGTGCGGACAGGTCTTCGGCAAGCCCGCGGCTCCGCCGCACAAATTGAAGCAGAGCGAAACCATCGCGTCCCATTGGCCCTGCGTCAGCTCTACATGAACTACCGGCGGAAGCTCCCGCTCCACTTCGGCGATGTCCTCCGCTAACAGCTCTCTGGCCCGTTCTTGGCTGATCTGCATTCCCGGCTGGACACCGCGTGTGTGGCCCCATCCGATCGTCCAGACACCCGCCGGACATCGGTACGCCCGAAGCGCCAGCGATTCGAAGCTTTTCATCAGATCAATTCCCGCCTGGCTGACCGTCATTCCCCAACCTCGCTTTGTCAAAATTCGCCAGCAGGAGATGGGCGGTTCGGTACACCCACAGATAGAATGCGCTCCCCCCGGCCTGCGGCTCCGGCAACGCCCGCGCCGCGGCGGAGAGCAGGATTGCTCCCACTCCCCCGGTAAACACTGCTCCGAAATCCAGGTGCATATTCGCGCCCTACGACTTGGTAGCCGCGGCCGTCGCGGCTGGCACCGCCGCCTGGCTCTTTACGGCTGGAATAATCGCCTTGATATCCGAAATCAGCGCCGCATCCAACGTGATGTTCAGCCCGCCGGATCCGGCCGCGGCGCCCGCCGCCTCCACCGATTTAATGATTGTGCCGAGCACCGCGAACGCCGCCCGCTCCACGTTTGCCGCCCCGGGGCTCACCAGCCCGGTGATGGCTTCGATTGTGCTTGCCTGCGTGTTGGCTTTCTGCAACAGGGGCAGCACCTTTCCTTGAATGAAATTCGCCGCCGCGACAACATCTTTCGCCGCCGCTGCGTAAGCATGGTCCACCGTCGTAATCAAATTCATCTTCGTTTGTCTCTCTTTCCGCCCGCCGTTTGCGGGCTTCCTGTTCAGGGCCGTGAAGAAAGCAACTGTGCCGACCTCACGGTCAAACTCGCCGGATTCAAATTGCGATAAATCACCACCCCATTCAGCCCGTAGCCGATCAACCGGTCGTACCATTTCGGCTTGGTCAGTTGATTCACGTTGGCCGCGATTCCATTCGCGTTGCTGCCAATCGATTGCCACGTCGTGATCGCAGCCGGCAGAGCCTTGCGCACATCCGTCGACGCCATCCCGAAGTTGTCTGCCGCCCGTTCAAGGCCGCGGGATGCTCCCACGTACCGGTTGAACACGCAGTCCGGATTGTCGTCGCAATCCAGAAACATCGGCAGTGCGTCGTTCACTTGCGCCGAAATTGCACCCACATGATCCAGCGCCGGCTTCAGATCGCCGCGCAGTGCGTCGACCGTCTCCAAGGCCCGGTCCACTTTCGTGAGCGACTCTCCCAACCTCCGGTCCGCCGTCTCGCGGATTTCGTCCGCTTCCGCCAGCACATCCGTTCTGATGGCTGTCACCTGGCGCTCCGTCCGGTCCAGCAGTTCCCGCCGCGTCGCGTTGATCTGCCGATCCAGATCGCGCCTGACCGCGTCCACCTGACCCGTCAGCTCAATTCTTGTAGATTCGATCTGCCCCGGAATTGCGGCCGCAACCGTCGTAGCGGTTCGCACCAGCAGGATGATGTACCCCACTAGCGCCGTCACGGCCGCGAGCAGAACACAATGTAGAACGCCTTGCACAGTCTTCATCGGATTTGCGGGCCGTTTCTTGCCGGCCCTTATCTGACCCAGACGCTATCATCCGCGCAAGCGGCGCTAAGTAGGTTACTCCGCTAAGTCGCTGATTCTAAGCCGAAGATATTTTTCAAAAATCTGTGAACACACTTTTCGCGCTAGCTATTCTCTGGCCATATGTCTACAATCACCTGACTAACAAGCACTTATTCGTGTGTTTTCGCGGTGCGGGCACTTATGCCTGCCGCGCCGGGACTCATCCCGGCGCGCTGATCTTCTGCAAATGATTGGATTTATGCAGCCGGATCGACTAACTTCGAGAACTTCTCTTCGACCTTGTCAAGCCGCGCCGCCAGACTCGCTTCCACATCCTTGCTGCCCGATTGCTACCGCAGAAACTGCGACGCCCGCGACCCGGATTCGAGAACGGACTTGGCAAGCGGCATCAAGCGCCCTAACAGCCCCCAAAGAACGCTTCGTCCAGCTCTCTCGTCACGTCCTCCGACAGCGGTTTCAACGACCCGATCGCCCGGCAATTGATCAGCGCCTCAGCCGTCGACTCCAGCACCTCCAGGCGGTCGAACGTCTCCAGGACACTCCCGCCGGTCACCAACACTCCGTCGTTCTCAAGCACCATCGCGGGCCGCTCGACTGACAGAATCCCCGCCAGTTCGTCCGGCGCCTCGAATTGCAGCCCGAACGGCGCGCGTCCCACGCTCCGCGCCACGACATAGCTTTCCGGGATGGTGCGCGTGTCCAATTCCGTTCCGGTCACGCTGTAAGCCGTCGCATTCACCGGATAGGCATTCACGATGGCGCTGATTCCCGGATGCCGACGGTAAATCGCCTGATGCAGACTCGCCGCGCGGCTGGGATTCTTGCCGGCTTCGTGCCGGCCGTCGTCCACCAAAACCAGGTCGCCCACGCTCAGAGCCCCTCGATCCATGTCCGACGGCGTGATCACAAACGACGAACCCGACAGCCGGGCCGAGTAACTACCCTGCGTGCTGATGAATAACCGCTGCCGGTACGCCCGGTGCACAAACTCAGACAACGTTCGCCGGATTTCGGCTTCGTCGGTGGTCGGAACACCCCGGGCGAATTCGCTGGTTGCCGTTCGCCGCCGCTCCAAGGCCAGGTGTTCCGCGGTCAGGTATCGAACGTCGCCCAACATGCTTGCTTTGATAATCGTCTTGGCGGTGAACTCGAAGGTTTCGAAGCGCCGGAATGCGTCCTGAAACGTCGCGCCGGCCGTCACCACCCCGTGATTCTCCAGCACCACGCAGTTATAGCCCTGCTCGAACGTTCCCGCCACCGAATCGCCCAGCGCCGCGCTGCCGGGCAGTCGATAGGGCGCGAATCCGCCTTCGCCGCACACCGAATGCGCCTGATGGAACAACTGGGTGTTCGGCACGCGATGAACCAGGCTGAACGCGACCAGCGCTACGGGATGCGCATGCACAATTCCCGCCAATTCCGGCCGCCTCCGCCGGATTTCCTGGTGCAGAGGCAGTTCCGATGACGGCCGTGACTTGCCGTCGATACTGCCGTCCGGCCGAATGCGGACAATATCGTCACGCCGTAATGCGCCCTTGTCCAGCCGCGCGGGTGTGATCCACACATCCCCACTGTGATCGCGAATCGACAGGTTCCCGCCGGATGTGGTCGTCATCCGGTAGCGATAGATCCGCTCCATCGCTTGCAGAATTTCATCGCGCGGGTGTAAGTGAGTTGCCATTTCGCTCCGCCATTAGTTCCCAAAACTTTTTTTGCGTTCCCTCACCACATTTTGGCGGTTTGCGGCGTCAAAGTGGTAACGGCAGTGAAAATTCCCGGCCGCGGAAAGGGCCGCGGGCGGCGGCAGGCTTGGCCTCGGTGGACGCGATTGCCGACTCGATCTCTACGTCCCCATCGCCGGCGGTCCGCCGTGAGGATCTGGAGCCCGAGAACCAAGACCCTAGCCACAGGGAAAACCCCTCCTGGTTCCGGGCTCTGGATGGACGTCGCCAGAGGCATGTGAGCCGGCAGCGGTTCCTGGTTCCACGCCTCCGGCCCGTCCCTTCATTGCGGAATTTCGTTGGCTGCTTCACACTTCCCATTTCATTCCAGTCGATGATCTGTGCAAATGGCATCTTGCAATGCGCCCTCCATCGATTTTTACGGAACATTTGCTCCACTCGATCGTCTACCGAAGTATACTGGAGCCGAATATGCCCAAGAGCCAATCTCCCCTGCAAAACGAAATGCTCCAGGGAACCCTCGATATGCTGATCCTGCAATCGCTGCTTCTTGGACCTGCCCACGGCCACACCATCGCGTATGCCATCGAACATGGTTCGGACGATGTCCTTCAGATCGAGCATGGCTCGCTGTATCCGGCCCTCCATCGCCTCGAGAACCGCGGCTGGATCGCGTCCTTTTGGGGCACTTCCGAGAACAATCGCAAAGCGCGCTATTACCGCCTGACTCCCGCCGGCCGCCAGCAGTTGACCGCGCAGACCGCTCGATGGGAACAATTGGTGCGCGCTATCGGCCGCATTTTGAAGCCGGCGGCCGGCGCCGCCAACGGAGAGTAAGTCAATGGCTTGGAAGCGCTTTTTCCGCCGCGAGAGATGGGATCGCGAACGGCGGGCCGAAATCGAATCCTACGTCCAAATCGAAACCGACGACAACCTCGCGCGTGGCATGTCCGAACCCGAAGCTCGCGCCGCCGCCCGCCGCAAACTCGGCAACAGCACACTCGTTCGCGAGGAGATCTACCGCATGAACACCCTCGGTCTGCTCGATTCCATCTGGCGCGATCTCCGCCTCTCGCTGCGCCTCTTGCGCCGCACTCCCACCTTCACGGCCGTCGCCGTGCTCACGCTCGCCATCGGCATCGGCGCCAATACCGCGGTTTTCAGCGTCGTCAACAGCATTCTTCTCAAACCGCTTGCCTACCCGAAACCCGATCAGGTGGTGGCCGTCTGGCATAAAGCGCCGGGCGCCGCCGGTCTCACCAGCGTCTCCGGCGACCTCCGTCTTTCCCCATCGATGTATTTCACGTACGCCGAACAGAATCACGCCTTCCAGTCCTTGGGTGTTTGGGCCCCCGATGAGGTGACCGTTACCGGTCAGGGCGACCCGGAACGTGTGCCTGCCGTGTACGTCAGCGACGGGGCCCTCGAAGCGCTCGCCGTTCCCCCCATCCTTGGGCGATGGCTTTCCCACGCGGATCAGATTCCCAATGGGCCCGCCCGGGTGATGCTCGACTACGGATATTGGCAGCGGCGCTTCGGCGGCGACCCTTCAGTGGTCGGTCACAACATCCTGATCTCTTCACGTCCTTTCGAAATCGTCGGCGTCATGCCGTCAGGATTCACCTTTGCCAATGCATCAGCCGGCCTGATCCTGCCCATCGCTTTCGACCGCGCAAAAGTGACTCTTCCCGGCTTCGGCTTTCAGTGCGTCGCGCGCCTTAAACCCGGTGTCACCATTGCCCAGGCCAATGCCGATATCGCCCGCCTCGTGCCCGTCTGGATGCTCTCCTGGCCCTCGACCAACGATCCCAAAAGCTCCTTCGATCCCCACGAGTACGAAGCCTGGCACATTACTCCGGCCATCCGCCCGCTCCAGCAAGATGTCGTCGGAAGTGTCAGCAGCGTCCTCTGGGTGGTCATGGGCACCATCGCCATGGTCATGCTGATTGTCTGCGCCAACGTGGCGAACCTGCTGCTCGTCCGCGCCGAAGCGAGGCAGCAGGAATTGGCCGTCCGCGCGGCGCTCGGCGCCGGATGGGCGCGCATTGTACGGGAACTGCTGGTCGAAAGCGTGCTCCTCAGCCTCATCGGCGGCGCCCTGGGCTTGCTGCTCGCCGGCGCTGGGTTGCGTTTCCTTATCGCCATCGGGCCCGGCAATCTGCCGCGTCTGAGCGAGATTTCGGTGGACGCGCGCGCTCTCGCTTTCACGTTCGCCGTTTCACTCATCTCCGGAATTGCATTCGGCTTGATTCCTTCATGGAAATATGGCCGCGCGGGCATCTCGATCGCCCTTCGTGGCGGAGGCCGCACCCTGAGCCAGAGCCGCGAACGGCACCGCACCCGCAACATCCTCGTGGTCTGCCAGGTCGCGCTGGCCATGGTGCTGCTGATCAGCGCCGGTTTGATGATCCGCACCTTTCAGTCGCTCCACGGCGTCCAACCCGGATTCACTCACGGGGAGCAACTTCAGGTCATGCGAATTTCCATCCCCAGCGCGATGGCGCAAGGGGAGCGCGTCGCCCGCATGCAGAACGATATCCTCGACAAACTGGCCGACGTCCCTGGGGTCAGTTCCGTCGGTTTCGCCAGCGAAATGCCTCTGGAGAACATCCCGCCCGATTGGGACGCCATCCGGTGCGAGACCCAACCACTGAATGGCGCCCAAATCCCGCCGATGAGGATGTTCCAGCGGGTATCTCCAGGCTTCTTCCATACGGCGGGAACCCGCCTGGTCGCCGGCCGCGAGTACACCTGGACCGATCTCTACGGGAAGCGCCCCGTCGCAATTCTCTCCGAGAATCTGGCGCGCGAACTCTTCGGATCGCCATCCGCGGCCATTGGCAAGCGCATTGCCCCCAGCCTGCCCAATTCGCCGCTTAATGAAGTCGTCGGCGTGGTCGAAGATGTCCGCCAGAACGGCGTGCAGGAACCCGCTCCAGCCACCGTCTACTGGCCGGCATTCGGCCCGAACATATACCATCGGGACGAAACCTACGTGGAGCGCGACGTCACCTTCGTCATCCGCAGCGCCCGTGCCGGAAGCCCGAGCTTCCTGCAGCAAATCCACCAGGCGGTCCGGTCGATCAATAGCGCTCTCCCGCTGGCTTCGGTCCAAACCATGCGCGACGTGTACGCCAGGTCCCTGGCGCGTGCCGCCTTCACGCTGGTCATGCTGGTCATCGCCAGTTGCATGGCGTTGGTTCTTGGCATCATCGGAATTTACGGCGTGATCTCCTACGCCGTCTCGCAGCGGCGCCGCGAAATCGGCATCCGCGTCGCTCTCGGCGCGCGGCCCGCCGAGGTCAACCGCATGTTCGTCACCCAGGGATTGACGCTCACCGCCATCGGTCTTGCGATCGGCCTCGGAGCGGCCGCCGCGCTCACGGGCTTGATGAAATCCCTTCTATTCGGCATCAGCCCTCTCGATCCGCCTACTTACCTCGCGGTCCCCGCCGTGCTGGCGATCGCCGCCGCGCTATCCAGCTATCTTCCCGCCCGCCGCGCCGCACGAGTCGATCCCGTGGTCGCGCTGAAAGAACAGTAATCGGCTCGCACCGCCAAGCCGGGGCTGAATTCGGCAAACCTCTTGACAACCCGGTCTGAATGGCCCATACTTCTCCCATCGATAGTCGATGGAACGATAGACGATGGAAACGAAGTCCCCAGAGCTTCTCCCCGGCACGCTGGATCTTTTGATTCTGAAAGTCCTCCTCCGCGGCGCGTTACACGGCTATGGCATCGCCCTACGCCTCAAGACCATTTCCGAGGATGTTCTTCAGGTTGGTGAGAGTTCGCTCTATCCCGCCCTGCAGCGCCTTCTCCTCAACGGATGGGTCGAGGCCGAATGGGGCGTCTCGGACAACAATCGCCGCGCGCGATTCTACCGCCTCACCGCCGCCGGCCGCAAACAACTGGCCGTGGAACGCGATCAGTTCCACCGCATCGTCACCGCTATCGAAAGGGTGCTCGAAACCGCCTGAGGAATCCGCCATGAAACTCCTCCGCCGCATCCGCTACTTCTTCCAACGCGACCGCCTCGATGCCGACCTCGCCGAAGAAATCGAATTCCACCAGTCCATGGTCCAGCGTGAATTCGAGGAGTCCGGCGTCTCGCCCGACGAAGCCGCCCGCCGCGGTCGCCGCACGATGGGCGCCATCTCGCAGATGCGCGAGGATTCGCGCGCCGTCTGGATCTGGCCCTGGCTGCAGAGTATCTGGCAGGATATCGAGTACGCCTTACGCGGATTTCGCCGCCAGCCCGGCTTCGCCCTCGTCGCCGTCGTGGCTCTCGCCTGTGCCATCGGCCTCGACACCAGCCTGTTTACCGTGTTCAACGCCGTCGCCCTTCGCCCATGGGCAGTGCCCGATTCCGGCCACGTTTTCAAAGTCTATTCCGCCAGCAACAATCCGCCCCTCGGAATGGGTCGTTATCACGGCTTCTCCCTTCTCGAATTGCGATACCTCCAGGAACACTCGCGCACTATGTCCGGCCTGTTTCTTTATCGGGCTATCGGCGGCTTGCACCTGGCTGGAGCCAAGGCTCACGCGGAGTACGTCACGGGCTCTTTCTTCCAGGTCCTCGGTGTTCGCATGATGCGCGGCCGCGCCTTCCTGGCCGAAGAGGATCTCCCCGGTTCGCCACAGGCGGTGGCCATTCTTTCGTACGCCGCCTGGCACACGCGCTTCGCCGACGACCCGTCTATCGTCGGCCGCGTCATTCGCCTCGACGAAGTGCCGTTCACCGTAGTCGGCGTCACACCCGAGGAGTTCGACGGAATCCCGCCCGACCATACCGATGTCTGGGTGCCCGTCGCGTCTATGTCATTGCTGCAGCCCAACGATGCCTGGAGCCGCCAGGTCCTGCGGGATGCCGGCACCTGCTGTGCCGAGGTGGGCGGCCGCCTGGCGCCAGGCTTCACGCGCGACGCGGCGCGCGCGGAATTGTCGCTTTTGATCGTCGCCTTCGGCCGCCAGTTCCACATCGAGCACGATAGTGTAATCCTGACCGGCACCCCGCTCCTCCAGGCGCCCGGCCATAAATCGAAAGAGATCTACGCCGTCTTCGGCCTCATGTTCGCCGCGGTTACGTTAGTGCTTCTTCTGACATGCGCCAACGTCGGCAATCTGCTGCTGGCGCGTGCCGCCGCGCGGCGCAGGGAAATCGGCATCCGCCTGGCGCTGGGCGCGGGCCGCGCCCGGCTGGTCCGCCAGTTCCTCACCGAAAGCCTGATCCTGGCCTGCGCCGCTTCAACGGTAGGCGTCCTCGTGGCCTCGGTCGTCCCCGGACCGCTGTTTCGCATGGCCGTCGTGGATGACGCGGAATTCCGCTTCCGCATCGACCCTGTCGTAATGATTTATGCCCTCGGCCTGGCGGTGCTTGCCTGCCTGGCGTTCGGTCTTGCCCCGGCCCTGCACGCCACCCGCGGCAGTTTTTCCGACGCGATCAAAAACCAGCGCTCCGGCGCCGGATCGCGCCTCGCCCTGCGCAGTGTGCTGCTCGCCGTGCAGGTCTCCATCAGCGTAACCCTGCTGGTGAGCGCCGGATGGCTCACCCGCGGCATCCAGCACGCCCGCGCGCAAGACCCCGGCTTCGACGTCCGTGACAATGCCGCCGTCTCCTTCGATTTCCCCGCCAATGCCAGTCCTGAACGAATCGCCGGATTCTTCGACGAACTCACCCAGGGCCTGGCGACCGCGCCGCACGCGCAGCCTTTCGGACTCAGCCTGGTCGAGCCGCTTGCTACCTCGCGCCGCTATACCGGATTCCGCCTCCCTCGCGAAAACCCGGTCGAAACTCGCCTGATTCTCGCGAACAATGTCTCCGCCGGCTATTTCTCCGCGCTCGGGATCCCAATCGTCGCCGGCCGCAACTTCGAGCCCGCCGACTCCGGCAGCAACACCATCCTGATCAATCAAGCCATGGCCGCCCGGTATTTCCCCGGCGATAACCCCCTCGGTAAATCCATCGTCATCGACAAGCCTCTCGAGATTGTCGGCGTCACCCGCAACGCGTACACCTGGGGGCTTGACGAAATCGCGCCCGAGTTGTACTTTCCGATCACGTTCAGCGAACCGCCCCGCCTCATCGTCCGTGACGCTCCCGGCGTTCTGGCCGCCGTGCAGGCGCTCTCCAAGCGGCTGGATTCGCGCGTGCACGTTCAGTCCACTCCGCTGCGCGCCAATCTCGAAAACTGGCTCAGTTCCTCGCGCGCCGGCGCGGTCATTGCCGGCATGGTCGGTCTGTTGGCCCTGGCGCTGGCCACGATCGGCGTTTCGGGCGTTTTTGCCTATGCCGTGCAGCAGCGGACACAGGAGATCGGCATCCGTATGGCGCTGGGGGCACGGCCCTCGCGCGTGACCTTTGTGATGGTTGGATGGGCCGCGCGGTCCCTGCTGCTCGGCCTTGCTACCGGACTGGCGGCTTCCTTCGCCGTTTCGCGTCTGCTGCAACAGTATCTCTTCGGCCTCAGTCCGCTCGACCCGGCCACCTGGACCGCCGTCTTCGCCACTCTCGCCTGCGCCGCGCTGGCGGCTGCCTATCTACCCGCGGCCCGCGCGGTCCGCACCGATCCGGTACGCGCCCTTCGATGCGAGTAGCCCGCCCCGCATGTGGAGCTTAGCCCGATGGCTCCGTTGCAATGGACGGTACTAGAACCGGATATCGTCCGAAATCCCCGCGCCCGTAGATTCACGGGCTAGAATCATTGCGTACGAGAGAGGGCCGCTCATCCGGCGCCAGGGATGGAACGGCCAGGGGTGCTCTCATGAATCAAGCCGATTTTGCTCTAGCCGTTCACGCCTGTCTTCCACGAAGGCCCACGCGAAATACACCGGACGTTCGCCGTTACGACGAATACTCGTCGGCCGAGGTTATTGCCGTCGAGCTTTTCAGAAAGGACTTCGAGCGGCGATGCTCCGGCTCGCAGACGCTCTTCATCACCCAGCGCGATTACCTCACGACGCGCAGCAACTCGCCGGGAATCCAGTTTCTCTTGACCATGATGCAGGAATACTTCCGCAACTGGGTCTCGCCCAACAACCCCAGGCGCGAAGGCGGCTTCCGCAAGCCTGACGGCATGGCTATCGCAACGCGCGGGCGTCAGGTCTGCGTCGAACTCCTCGAAGTCAAGCCCTTCCACGACGAGGCCGACGGGCACAACCAGATGCAGGACATGCTGCGGCGGCTGCGAGCCGGCATCAACGATTTCCTGGCGACACAAAGCAACCGCGGCCGCTTTGGCGCCGGCGACTTTCAGTTCGCCGCCTCGGAATGGCGTCCGCAGCCCGACGAAATGGTATGCCCCCTGCTCAATCCTGCTTCCGGGCCGGATTTGACCTGGGGCTGTTTCGACGCCATGCGCCATCGCCCGACGGTCGGAGGTGTGCTTCTGTACGAATTGCATTCGCTGTCTTTCGCCTCTGCCGTAAACCTTAGCCGGAGCATTCCGCCGGCGATTTCCGGCCGGATTCGGGCCGCTTGCGATGCCGGTGGTTGGAGCAACAGTTCGGCCGGGGCGTCCTGGCAGGGAGCCTATTGCGTGAACCATCCCGCCGATGTGCAGGCCCTGCGCGCCCTGGCCGCCGGAAACTGCGCGGACCTGGCGGCCGCGCTGGCGCTGGTGCTGAGCCAGTCGACCCGTGCTCACGCCGCGGCGGCCGCCGGAGGGCAGCGCGGTCTCACTCAATCGAGCGCGCCGCTCACCGTGCATGCCGGTGGGCTGACCGCCTTGGAACCGGCGATATGCGAGGCCATCCTTCTGGCCTGCGCGATCAGCGGGCACTAGCCGGCCAGGGTGCGGCGCCCAGGCTTTTTCGGTGACGCTCTCTCCATGCGCCGGATGTAACGAAATCGTCGTGGCGGTCACTAAATCCTAACGGCGCTGGAGACGCCATGACAAGACTTGAGGAACTCCCCAACCACCTTGCGCGACACCACGCGCCGCCCCGGCGGTTTATCATAGTTGGCAATCGTCGTTGGCGTTCACCAGAGATCATGGATCCCCAACAGTGGGCAAAAGTCGAAGCGCTCTACCACTCCGCACAATCGTGGCCTCCCGGCCAGCGGACCGCGCGCCTCCGCGAAGCCTGCCACGGCGATGATAATCTGTTCCACGAGGTCGCATCCCTCCTGGAAGCCGGTCAGTCTCCGCCCCCCCTGCTCGAACACTCGCGATGGCGGGACGATTCGGCGCCTCTGCGCGCCGGAAGCGAAATTGGAACGTACCGGATCGAAAGTGTCGTGGGCGCGGGTGGGATGGGCGTCGTATATCGTGCCACCGATACCCGGCTCAAACGTCCCGTGGCCGTGAAGGTTCTCGCCGAGGAGCTCGCCAGCGCCTCCGCCCGCCGCCGCTTTCAGCGCGAAGCCCAGGCCGCCTCTTCTCTCAACCATCCCCACATCCTGACGGTTTACGACGCCGGTGAATTCGAGGGACGCCAGTACCTCGTGACGGAATTCATCGACGGCGGCACCTTGAAGGAGTGGAGCCGGAAAGAGGCCCGCGACTGGCGGCAGATCGTGGAACTGCTGGTGGACGTTGCCGACGGTCTCGCCAGCGCCCACGAAGCCGGGATTCTGCATCGCGATATCAAGCCCGATAATATTCTGGTCACCCGCAACGGATACGCCAAGCTGGCGGACTTCGGTCTGGCCAAGCTCCAGGACACGGCGCCCTCCGGAGACACCCGCACCATCACCGAGCACACCGCCGCCGGACTGATTGTCGGCACGGTGCCTTACATGTCTCCCGAGCAGGCCGCCGGTAAATCCGTCGATTTCCGCAGCGACATTTTCTCCTTCGGCGTGGTGCTCTATGAAGCCCTCACCGGGTCGCGACCTTTTAGCGGCGCCAACGATCGTGAATTGCTTCAGGCCATCATTCATGACCCTCCCGCGCCATTAGTCCGCGATCTCCCTCCGCTCCTGCGTACGGCCGTTGAAAAGGTGCTGGAAAAAAATCCCGCCGAGAGGTACCAGTCCGCGCGCGAACTGGTGGTGGACTTGCGTCGGCTGTTGCGCAAGAGCGGTGACGAGACTGCCCCGCTGCACTTGCCCCCATCACGCGGCCGCTGGAGAACCGGGCTCCTGTTTGCCGCCGCGGCGATTTTGGCAATCGGGGTCGCGGTAGCTTATTTCCTGACGCGCGCGTCCTCGTCCGAAACCCGCGTGCAATGGACCGAACTCACCAACTTCAGCGATTCCGTAACCAACCCTTCGCTCTCCGCGGACGGGCATATCTTGACCTTCATCCGTGGCCCCAGCACCTTCTTTGGCCCCGGCGATGTCTACGTGAAACTGCTCCCCGACGGTGAACCGGCTCCGTTGACGCACGACCACTTTGCCAAGATGAGTCCGGTGATCACGCCGGATGGCTCTCGTGTCGCCTATACTCAGCTCAACGACAACTTCGACTGGTTCACCTTCGTCGTACCCCTGCTTGGCGGTGAGCCGAGCCGGCTCTTACCTAATGCCGCCGGCCTTTCCTGGATTGGCCCGCACACGGTGCTGTTTTCCGAAATCAAGTCGGGCACCCACATGGCGATCGTGACCGCCGATGAGAACCGCGCACGGGAGAGAGATGTGTACGTACCGTCGCATGAACGTGCGATGGGCCACCGATCGTACCTTTCGCCCGATCGTAAGAGTGTGCTCGTCGTGGAAATGGGTGACGACGGAAACTTCTTGCCCTGCCGCCTCGTTCCCTTCGATGGCAGCTCTCCCGGCAAGCCGGTAGGCCCACTCAACGGCGGCTGCACCTATGCAGCCTGGTCGCCCGACGGCGATTGGATGTACTTGGACTCCAACGCGGGCGGCACGGGATTTCACATCTGGCGGCAGCGCAGCAGCGGCGGACAGTCGCAGCAGATCACCTTCGGCCCCACCGAACAGGAGGGCATCGCCTTGATGCCCGACGGCCGGTCGCTCGTCTCGTCGGTGGGCCTGGTTCAGGGATCCATCTGGCTCCACGCACCGGATGGCGACCGGCAAATCACATCCGAAGAATCCACTTACTGGCCGGTTTTCTCTCACGACGGCAAGTGGCTCTACTATGTCTCCAAGACCTCCGACTACATACCCAGCGGCGAGTTGTGGCGCACCGCTTTGGAAAGCGGACGCCGCGAACAGATCATCGCCGGATTCGCCGTCACCAGCTACGATGTTTCTCCCGACGATAGGTACGTAGTCTTCACCGCTCCCGATGCGCGCGGCCACTCACGCCTGTGGAGCGCGCCCCTCGACCGCGCCACCGCACCGCGGCAATTGCCCGGGCAAGATCTTCTGTGGCCCAAATTCGGTCCTGACGGCAGCCTGTGGTTCATCGCCGTCGAGGGCAGTTCGAATCATTTGTATCGTTCCAGGGCCGACGGCTCTGACCGTCAGAAGGTGATCGACAAACCCATTCTGGAGCTCGTCGGAATCTCCCCGGACAACCAGTGGGCTCTTGCCTGGGCTCCTTCGTCCGGCGACGGCCCCGAGGCGGCAACCAAGTTGATAGCCTATCCGATTTCCGGAGGACCCTCTCGGCAGGTTTGCAACTCCTGCCTGGTGGTGTGGTCCCTGGATGCGAGAAACATATTCCTGGAATCCATAAAGAATATCTATCGTGTTCCATTGCGCCCGGGACAGCCGTTTCCCGACTTGCCACCCGCCGGAATCCAGTCAGAAGCGGAATTCATGGCGATTCCTGGCGCGGCCCTGGCATTCTCGTCCGCCGATTTCATGCCCGTACCCGGTGTAATGGCCGGCAAAGATTCCTCCACTCTCGCATTCGTGCGGACCACGGTGCATCGCAACCTCTACCGCATCCCTCTCCCCTGATCAAGACCTGCAGCGAACGTCTGCTATGATGGCTCGTACTCGGTCGAGTACGGCGTTCGCACGCCGCGTCACCGCGGTGCCTTCCGCGGTCTTGGCGAATTACGTTTCGAGGGCCGTTCTTTCACGTCAATGTCAAAACCAGACGGAGTCCCCCGCCGCCTGATCACCATCGGCGGCCTGTTCGCTTTTCTTGCCGTGTTCGCATTCCAGTACTCCCGCATCGCCGATGCCAATTCGCTCACCTGGGATGAAGGCGATCACATCTACGCAGGATACATGTCGTGGATGCACCGCGATTTCGGATTGAATCCCGAGCATCCGCCAATGGTCAAATTGGTATCCGCTCTGCCGCTCCTCGGCATGCAGTTGAAGATGCCCCCTCTGCTCAACCGCCGCTACGAGCAGGAGGCATTCCTCGGCGGTAAGGATTTCATCTTCAAGAACGACGCGAACACAATCGTCTACCGCGCCCGCATGGCGGCCATGCTGTTCACGCTTCTGCTGGCGGCGTTGGTTTTTCTGACCGCTCGCGATTTCTTTGGCACGGGCGCCGGCTTTCTGGCGCTCGCATTGATGGCCTTCGATCCGACCGTGTTGGCCCATGGCGCGGTTGTGACCACTGATTCGGCGCAGGCATGTTTCATGCTGGCCACGGTCTACACTTTCTACCGCTACTGGAAGTCGCCGGGATTGTGGCGGCTGGTCGCGGTTGGCGCCGCGGCAGGCCTCGCCCTTGCTTCCAAGCACAGCACCATCCTGCTGGTGCCGGCGATCGGTCTGCTCGCGGTGTGGGAACTCATACGGCGTCCGCAGCCGGGCGCGGCGGAAGCACGAGCGCCCATCGGCCGCCATGTGTTGCGGACGCTTGGCGGGCTCGTGGCGATGAGTGTGATCGCGGTGGGTATTTTGTGGGGCTTCTACGGTTTCCGCTACGCCGCTCGCGCCGAAGGCCGGAAGTTGTCGCCGTCTCTCGAGGTCAACATCCAGAACGTTCCCAGCAAATTCCAGGGCGCGGTGCTCACCAAAGTCGCAACCCTCCATCTGCTCCCCGAGTCGTACATTTTCGGTCTGAGCGATGTCCTGGCCAAGTCGAAGGGCTATCACAGTTTCCTGTTCGGCAAGAGCTATCCGACCGGAATCTGGTATTACTTCCCGGTCGGCATGCTCCTCAAATCGACGTTGACCTTCCTCCTGCTCTTCGGGGCGCTGGTATGGGCGCTCGTCACCGGGCGTTTCCGTCCGTGGCGGGAGATTCTGTATCTGACAATTCTGCCGGCTGTTTATATGGCATTTTCGATGGCCGGCGGAATGAATATCGGCATCCGCCACATGCTGCCCGTGTACGTCTTCCTCTTTGTACTGATCAGCGGCGCGGTGTGGGCCATTGTGCGGAACAACCGCAAGGCCCTCTACGTCGTGATTGCGCTGCTCGTCTTCCAGGCCATTTCGGTTTCCCGCGTGTACCCTGCCTACGTCGCCTACGCCAACGAAGCCGTGGGCGGACCGATGAGGATCCATGAGTACATGACCGATTCGAGCGTCGATTGGGCGCAGCAGATGAAGTCCGTCAAGCGCTATCTGGACGCTCATGAAATCAGGAACTGCTGGTTCGCCTACTTTGCCGAAGGCGTGCTGGACTACAGTTACTACGGGATTCCCTGCCAACCGCTGCCCACGGCCGATTCGATGTGGGCTGGCGAACCTGCCAACGCGCCGCCTTCAATCGATGGACCTGTGCTCATTAGCGCGGGCATCCTGTCGGGTTACGAATTCGGCCCCGGACTGCTGAACCCGTACGAGCAGTTCCGTGCCATGAAGCCTGACGGCCAGATCGATTACGGTGTCTTCGTCTTTAATGGCCACTTCGAAATCCCGCTGGCGGCCGCGCTCAGCCACTCGCAGAAGGCCGGTCTCCTGCTGGCGGAGAAGAAAGTGCCTGAAGCTTTGGATGAGGCGCGTCAGGCGGTGGCTCTGGGCCCGATGTCCGTATCCGTCAACACCACCATGGCGCGCGCGCTCGAAGCCGATGGTCAAAGTGCTGAAGCCCTCGCTTACTATCAAACGGCCCTGCGCCTGGCCAGGACCGTGGAACCTGCTTTCCAGGAAGGACGGGCCGCGGCGCTCGAGAAACGGCTGGCGAAAAAATAGCGGGCAGTATGCCCTCTGAGGGGATGGTTGGATCCTTTTTGCCGTCTGTCGCTTCGTTCCGTCAAATCACGCCGGCGGGCGCGGCAATTCGACCTCCCGTCCCGATGAGACGAGAATTGCCTGCGCGGATCCTGGGTGGATTCGGATTATCAGGTCATTTA
>Ga0335073_10005164_pt1 | contig 18326 bp, 21 predicted proteins | sample Lox_Sample_22_FD_207093 | JGI IMG/M metagenome (GOLD analysis project Ga0335073, IMG submission 207093) | Soil microbial communities from Loxahatchee National Wildlife Refuge, Florida, United States - Lox_Sample_2.2 | ecosystem: Environmental > Terrestrial > Soil > Wetlands | place: USA... | reverse complement strand
GCCGGTCACCTGGGAGCGCCGCCGTCCGACGGCCGGACCGGGGTGGCGGACAGGACTGGGGTGGCGGACAGGCTCTCGGCGTTGAGCTCGAGGACGGGCTCGTCGCCCCAATTGAAGGGTTCCTCGTGCCCACCGTCGTCAGGTGGTTCGGGGTGTCCTCCGCCAGGGGTCGGGCCGCTCCGCGAAGCCGAAGCCGAAGTCGAAGTCGAAGCCGAAGCCGGATTCGCAGCGTCCGCCGCGTCGCGCCGCATTGCCGCCGTCACGACGTCGCTCCATTCGTGCGCCCTCTGCAACGCGTCTCCGCCGGCGTAGTTGGGCCGCCCGAGCTCGGCGCGCAGCGTCCCGGCCGCGCCGCTCGCGAGCTCCGCCAGCGGGATCATCCTCAGCAGCGCCCAGGGCGAGAACGCCGCGAGCAGGATCAGCACCGCGCCGGCCATGACCGTGGTGACGCTGCCGTGGTCTGCGCCCGAACTGATCGCGGCGCCGCCGAGCGACAGGATCGCGACGATCGCGAACTTCGAGAGGATCAGGGCAACCAGCAACTCGACCGCGCGCACCGCCCAGATCCTCCGCGCCGGCCACACCATCGCCGCGAATGCGAGCGGGAGCATCAGCACGATCACGTACACCGCCGCCTCGCGCATCAAGAGCTCGACCCACAGCGCGAATGCCGCTCCGACCATGAACAGCCCGACGAGCACGGCCAGGAACGGCGACGCGGTGAGCGTCGTGAGGCTGCCGATGAGCAGCCCGGCCTTGGCCAGGAACTGCGCGCTGGCGTCGCTCGCGGCCGAGGAGACGAACGCGCACAGCTCGTCGGTGGCGGCGAGCACGAGCATCGTCAGGGGCGCGGCGATCGCGATCGCGAGCATCGCGAGCGGCAGGTAGCCGAACGTCGCCCGGGCGAGCAGCCCGAGGTCAGAGCGGATCAGCGCCTGCACCGCTGCCGCGAACAGGAAGGGCACGGTCAGGACCGCCGCGATCGCCGTCATCCGCCAGTAGGTCGCGGAGAACCACGTGGTGCGGAGTTGCGGTGCGGTCGTCGTGCCGAGCGCCGCCGCGGTCTCGTTCAGTACCGCTGCGGCCGCGCCGGTCACCCCGGTCCCCAGCGCGGCCAGCGCGAGCGCGGTACTGGCGGTCGACACGACCGTCTGCGTGGCGCCGCTCACCACCGTGTTGACCGCCTGCCCGGGGTGGGCGGTGACGAGCTGCTTACCGGCCTTGAGGAGCTGACCGCCGACTTTGGTGCCGAGTCCCGCGCAAGTGCTCTCGGCGGCGGAGCTCAGCACACCGGCGGCGCCGCACACCGGGTTTTCGAGGCTGAGCGCGGACGCCGGCGCCGGCGCGGCGAGGGCGAAACCGCACACCAGCGCGGCGGCGAGGGCGACCGTCACCCGTCTCATTTCGCCGTCGACCCGAGGTGCTGAAAGAAGTTGACGAGACCGGGGCCCGACCCGATCACGAGCGCCGACGCGGCCGAGATCACCGCGGCCATGCGTCCCCGCGCCGCGTAGTGCGGGTTGTGCGCGTGCGACGCCAGCGCCCACATGGCGGCGCCGACAAACGCGCCGATGAGAGCGATGGCGAGCGCCCACGCCTCCGCGCCGTTCACGAGCTGCTGGAGGACGTTGCTCCCCGGAAGCCCCGTCAGGTCGGGCTTTGCCGTGACATCGGCGAATGAAACCAACATCGTCTAACTCCTTTCAGTCTAATTGAGCCAATTGAAGCTAAATGACCCTAGCAATACCAATTCAGTCTTGCTAGATTCTTTCGCATCAACTTAGTCTCAATTAGACTCAATATGACCATCATCGACACAGTGCCGTCGCTGGGCGCGGCAGACATCGGGGACCTGTACGGCGCGCTCGCCGCCAGGCTCGAGCGGATCGTGCGTCTCGACGTCCGCGCATCCGACGCCGTGATCGAGGACGCGTGCCAGGCCGCCTGGTGCCTGCTGCTACGCCACGGCGATCGGGTTCAGCGCGAGACCGTGATGGGGTGGCTGGCGCGGACTGCCGTCCACGAAGCGTTCAAATCTCTGCGCCGATGCCGGCGGGAGGACGCGCTGGACAGCGCGGACCTTGCATCCGGTCAGCCGCCGCCCGAGGAGCTCGTTCTGCAGCGCGAGCGACTGAACGAGCTAGCCACGCTGCCGGCGCGCCAGCGACGCCTGCTGTGGCTGCACGCCTCCGGCCTGAGCTACGCCGAGATGGCCGCCCACGAGAGATGCACGCACCGCACAATCGAGCGCCAGCTCCTCCGGGCCAGGGCGGCGCTCCGGGAGCAGAACCCGGAGGGCGACGTCTAGCGAGCCCGGCCGCGCTTGCGCCGGCGCTTCTCGGCCTGGCTCAGTTTGCGTGGCTTCGGGCGTGGCTTCGAGCCCGCTCGCCGGCCCTCGGAGTCGATCGGAGCCGTCAAACGGTGGCCCTTCGGGGCGTGCTTGCGCGCGTCTCGCCAGATGAAGAATGCGATCCCGCCGAGCACGACGACCGCGCCGATCGCGATAAACACCGCTGAGCTCCCGGAAAACGCGCTGCCGCTCCCGGCCGTGGCCGACGTCGTGACCGTGGGCGTCGCGGTCGTGGTCGTCGCAGTCGGCACCGACGGCTGAGGGAAGCTGGGCGACAGCGGATTCGTCGGCGACTGTGCGGCGGCCACTGCGGGCAGCGCAAGCCACCCTCCGACGAGGACCAACAGCACACCCCGAACCGCTCCCCTCACGCTACGCCTCCCACGCCTCGCTACGCGAGCGGCTTCTCCATCGCCGGCGTCTCGGGCGCGCGGACGTAGGGATGTTCGTCCGCGACGTCTTCCTCGTGATAGACGCTTTCGGCGTTGACCGCCCAGATGTCGTGGTGGGTTCCGCTGAGGATGTTGTCGACCGCGCGCATCGCGGTCAGCATCGAGTGGTCGGAGTTGTTGTAGCGGTGCAGCCCGTTGCGCCCGACCTGGATCAGGTTCGGGATCCCGTCGAGCCAGCCGCGGATCGCGCTCACGCGCTCGGCGTACTCGGCGTCGTACATCGGGTACGCCTTGTGGACACGCACGACAAAGCCCATCTTGACCTTGTCGGCCCGGGCCAGGCCGAGCTGCTGGATCTCGCGCGTGGCCATCGTCACGAGGTCCTCGTCGGTAGTGCTCCAGAGCGCGTCACCCTCGAAGCAGAAGTACTCCATGCCGATCGACGCGTCGGTGTCATTGGGGACCATGAACGGGCTCCACGCGCGGAAGTTCTGGATCCGCCCGACCTTCACCGAGGGGTCGTGAATGTAGATCCAATTGTCCGGGAACAGCTCCTCGTCCTCGATCACCAGCAGCACGGTGAGGAAGTCGCGGTAGCGCAGGCCACGGGCCGCGTCGCGCACGTCCACCGGGGCCTCGGGCTCCGCGATGCCGACGGTCGTGCGAAGCGGCAAAGACGAGACGACATGCGAAGGCGTGATCGTCTCCCCGCCGGCGACCAGTTCGACGACGCGCCCGTTCTCGACCCGCAGGCGGGTGACCGGCGCGTTCAGACGGACCTCGCCGCCGTGGGCACGGATCTCGTCGCGCATCTTCTCCCACATCTGCCCGGGGCCGTAGCGGGGATAGTTGAACTCGGAGATCAGCGACTTGATCTGGTTGCCCTTGTTGCCGAAGAACGCATTCTTGGCGGCCGCGAAGAACGACAGTCCCTTGATTCGCTGTGCGGCCCACTCGGAGCGGATCTCGGACGTCGAGACTCCCCACACCTTCTCGGTGTAGGACTTGAAGAACTGGTTGAAGAGCCAGCGGCCAAACCGGTTGGTGACCCATTCCTCGAACGTGTCCTCCCGTCCCTTGGGCTTGACCGCCGCCACCAGGTAGGAGAGCAACGCCTTGGTCAGGTCGACCGGTCCGAGCTTCTTGATCACGTCCATGCCCTGCAGCGGGTACTCGAGGAACTTGTGGTTCCAGTAGATCCGGGACTGACGGGGCCGCTTGAGAAACTCGTCGGCGAGGATCTCGTGCCAGAGGTCATCGACCTCCTTCGCCTTGGTGAAGAAGCGGTGGCCGCCGAGGTCGAAGCGGTAACCCTCCCGCACGTCGGTGCGGGCGATGCCGCCGACCTGATCGGTCGACTCGAGCACGATTACCGGCTTGCCCCGCTTGGCCAGCAGATAGCCGGCGGTGAGCCCGGCCGGGCCGCCGCCGAGCGCGACGACGGGGCGCTGGGGAGTGATGTCGGAGCCCGGGGCCGCGGAGCCGTCGCCGGGATTGGGAGTCGAATCAGTCATCTGGATCTTCAGGAAACCTTCTCGTAGAGCACGGCGCTGTAGGCAAGGATGCTGGCTCCCCGGTAGTTATGAGGTGCGGTCGCCACCGCCTTGAGGACTCCTCGATTGACGTCGTCCTGCAGGATCTGGCCCCACTGTGCTGCACGCCTTCGCACCAGCTGGGTCCACGAGGACTTCCAGTTGTTCGCGCCCTCGGTCAGCGGTCGCACGTACAGGAGCTGCTGTCCCGGCTTGAGGCTAGCAACCAGCGGCGGGAGCAATGCCTGCGGATTCGCTGCACTCAGGCGCTTGAGCGCGTATACCCAGTCCATGTAGCTCGGGTCCTTGACCGGTCCGAGTGTCGTCTGGAAATCGTGGAGCGACCCCGGCAGGTAGTACCACGCGAGGGGCGTCGAGTCGGGCTGCGCGTTGACTACCACGGCGTTCGACTGGAGGATCGGCGTGAGCTCGCCGCTGATGTCGCGCATGTCGCTCTTGTACTGCGGGGAGTAGGACGAGATGTGGACGACGAAGACGAGCGACAGCGCGATCGCCACGAGCCCGACGATTCCGGCGCGGGCGGCCCCCCACGCCGCGAGCAGGAGGATCGCCCCGAGAATCGGCGCGAAGTAGCGCGCGACGAACGCCGGCGTGATCTGGGACGCCAGCCAGGCCAGCAGCAGGGTGGCGAACGGGAGCAGGACGAGCGTCCACACGAGCGTCGCCTCCCGCGTGCGGCGGTAGCGGCGCGTGAACAGCGACGCCAGCCCGATCACCGCCGAGAGCACCAGCGCCACGGTGATGCGGTCGCCTCCCATCAGGTCGCGAGAGATCAGGACCGGCGCGCCGAACCGCGGCGGGGGCGCCCACGGTGCGCCCGTGTGCGTCGCCTGGTAGATGAAGTTGGGCACCCACGGAAGGAAGAGGACGCCCGCGCCCACGTAGGTCAGGACCGCGTCGCGCACGAGCCCGCGGCGGTCTTCGCTCGCCCGCCAAATCGGGATCAGCGCAATCACCGATCCGGCGCCGAAGAAGATGCCCCACGCGTGGGTGTAGAGCATCAGCGCCTCCAGCACGGCGAACATGATCAGGAAGCCCCGGCGCCGGTACACGAACCCGTGGATGAACGCCGCCGTGGCCAGGATTCCGAACAGGGCCATCAGCTCGTACATCCGGCTCTCCTGCGCGTACGCCGTCAGGAAGGTGCTGAACGCGCACAGGATCGCCATGTACACGCCCGCGCGGCGCCCAAACAGGCTCCACCCGGCCCACATCCCCGCCGGGATGCAGAGCAGCCCGAACACGAGCGACAGCGCGTGCGTGGCCGATTCGCTCGCGCCGAAGATGCTGATCCAGATGTGCAGCAGCAGGTAGAACAGCGGCGGCGAGCCGTCATGACGAAGCACACCCGGGATTGCGCTCAGCGAGTGCGACGCGATCCCCGTGGTGATCGCCTCGTCCTCCCAAAACTGGCCGGTGATGAAGTGGGTCCGCAGGAGGGCCGAGGCCGCCATCAGGAACACGAGCAGCCCGGCGGTACTCGCCCACACCGGAACCCGCTTTAGCCGCTCGGGCTCCTGGAAGTCGAGGACGCGCGGGATGCCGCGGGGAGGGGCGCTGACCGCCATCAGCGCGCCACCTACCCGGCCACCTTAGTCGCGCACGTCGAGAACACGCGGAACGTGCGCACGTGGGCGACCAGGGTGTAGTGGGCGCCGGCGCGCTCCCAGGCGATGATCTGGGCCGGCGTGGGCAACAGCGTCGCGTTCGATTGCGCGCGGGTCTGGAGGATCACGTTCGGCCAGGGCGGTCCCGCGAGGTTGCTCGGTTCCGCCTCGACGCGGAGCGTGCGGACGCCGAGCGTCCAGGCGACCATCGGGACCTGGAATCCCTCGGTCATGACCGAACCGCAACCCAGAAGTGCTTGCTTGCCACCGGCCTTCTGCACGGCCGCGGTCAGGTCCTCGCGCAGGTGCGCCTGGTACACGAGCGCGTGGTGGGTACGCGGCACACTCACGATGCTGCCGCTCGCACCGATCCACCGGGGGACGAAGAGGATGGCGGCGATCACCACTGCGGCCGCCGTCCCGAATGCGACCCCGGGGCGGGCCAACACGCCGGCGCCCGCACGGACACCGCCCAGCCGGCGCAAGAGTCCAGCCAATGCGCCCGTGAACCAGCCCCATGCAACACCGCTTACGATCGCCACCGGAGCCGTGCCCAGAACCAGATAACGGTTGTTGCCGGAGAAACCCGCCTGGGTCTCGACCGCCACTCCCAGCCACCAGACGAGGCCGAACAAACCCAGGCCGAGGAGCCACGCGCGGGCCCGTACGGCTCGGTCGACCGGACCCGCATGGCGCCACCAGCCGGCGCGCATGCGCCACAGGCCCAACGCTGCGACGAGCATCGCGATGAGCCCGGGGAGCTTGACCCGGTTCATCACGGTCGGCCACGCCTCCTTCCTGAACACGGTACACACCGGGCACTTCGCGAAGGCGGCGCTGTTGGAGCGCGGATGCTGGGCGCGGGTGACCCCACGTAGGAGGTGTCCCGAGCCCCACAGCTCCGGCAGGAACCAGAGCACCGGGATGAGCGCGAACAGCGCGACGACCAGCTTGCGGGCCCCCGCATCGCGCCAGAAGAGATACAGGCCGTAGGGACCCCAGACGAACCACAGCTCGGGGCGGTCGAGCGCGGCGAAAAAGCCCACTATGAACGCGCGCTGGCGCGCCCCGTCCAGATGGCTGTCGACGGCAATGAGCCCCAGCGCCGCCGCTAGCCCTTCCGAGTACCCGAGCGCGTTGTTGGAGATGAACCCGCCCGAGTTGACCAGGCTCGCCGCCGCGATCAGCCCGGCCAGCAGCGGCGGGATCAGGGCCACGCTGCGTGTCGCTCCGTCGAGCTCGCTGATGCCGGCGACGAGGTCGCGCGTCAGGCGCCACGCGACCTTGAACACCATCGCCAGCCCGACCAACGCTCCCGCGCGCGCGACGACCAACCACAGATCGGGCTGGGCGCTGCCGAACAGCGAGAACACGGTCGTGAACAGCACGGGTAACGGCTTCCACGATGGGCCGCCCGTGGTGTGCAGGTCGATGTGCGCGATCTCCCGCCCCCACACCAGCCACGCCCATGGGTCGTAGCTCGGCGTCGACGGGATCAGCAGCGACAGCGCCGCGATCACCAGCGCACCGCCGCCCAGGGTGAGGTACAGCCGCCACCCGGACATCCACCCGGCGAGCGCGCGGGGCCGCCCCGCGACGTCAGTCGACGGCGCCGGAGCGGTCAGCTCTGCAGTGGGAACGGACAAGGAAACCGGAAGGATCTGGTTGGTGCCGCGCTCGCCAATTCACGCACGGCAGCGGCAGATGCTTACACGAGCCTGCGCACCGGGCGCGGGCGTCGCGGGGGCATTCTAATAGGCGGCTATCCCTGCACACCCTGGTCGAGGCAGTCCTCGATGCTCGTCAGCTCGGAGGGCGACCCTTGGTTCGGATACAGCAGCGCTGTCCCGATCACCTCCGCTGCCTGCGCGCTGCCGTCGATCTGCGCTGCTTGCGCCGCCCCCGCCGTCGGCGTGAACAGGACGGTCGGGCCGCCCGGTGCGGCGTCGACCTGGAGCCGGATCGGGCTGAGGACGTGAACGTCCAGATGGGCGTCGCGCATGCACGCGAGGTGGTTGTGGAGGGCGGTCAGCGGGCTGTCGACCTGGCCGCGGCTGACGAGCCTCGGCGAGCCGGCGGGGACCTTGGGGTGGACGTTGACCGCCCCGCAACCGGTCGCCGCGAGTGCGGCGAGCGCGACCGGCACGGCGAGGCGGCGCACGGTTAGAAGCTTCGGGGGAGACATGCGCTCGACAAAGGTAGAGGATCATTCACGCCGTGCTCATATACGGAGCCCTCGGCGGACCGCTGCCTAAGTTAGGGGTCATCGCGGCGGCGGTGCTCGCGGCCGTCGTCATCTTGCATCGCGATACGCGCGTTCAGGCGCTGGCGATGCTCGGCGCGCTCGTGCTTGCCCCCGTCCTGCTGCTGGCCGACATCTGGCACTCGCCGCAGCTCGGAATCGTTCACCGCCATCCGTTGGTGGCAGTGGCCGGCGCGCTGATCGCGCTTGCCCTGGTCGCGGCCGGGGCGTGGGTGGTGTCGAAGCGGCCGGCGCTCCTGCCCGCCGCCGCGATCGTGGCGCTTCCGTTCCGCATCCCGATCCAGGCCGGGGGGATTACCTCGAACCTGCTTGTGCCGCTGTACTTCGTCGTCGCGGCCGGCTCGCTCTCGTTCGTCGTCGAGGCGCTCCGAGGCCGGGCGTCGCCGCGTCCGAACCCACCCGGCGCCCGCGCCCCGGCGCTCTGGCTCGAGCGGCTGCTGGCGGGATACATCGTCCTGTACGCCCTCCAGGCGACGTACTCGCCGAAGTTCACGACGGCGCTCCAGCAGATGGTGTTCTTCTACGTCCCGTTCGCGCTGGCCTACTGCCTGCTCCGTCGGCTCGACTGGACCCCTCGGCTGATCCGAACCTGCATGTTGCTGCTCACCGGGCTCGCGGTGCTGTTCGCCCTGGTCGGGTTCGTCGAGTACGACACGAAGACGATCTTCCTGAACCCGAAGCTCGTCGCGTCCAACGCGGTGCACACCTACTTCACGGTGAACTCGGTGTTCCTCGACCCGAACATCTTTGGCCGGTTCCTCGCGCTCGTGATGATCCTGGTCGCCGCGGTGCTCCTGTACGCGCGCCGGCAGCGGACCCAGCTGGCGTCGATCGCGGTGCTCGCGATCCTATGGGGCGCGCTCGTATTGACGGTGTCCCGGTCGAGCCTGGGGGCGCTGCTCGTCGGGCTGGCTGCGCTCGCGGCGATCCGCTGGAACGTTGGACGCGCGGTGTTCGTCGCCGCGGGCGTGGTCGCGCTCGCGGTTGCGGCGATCGCCGTCTCACCGACCACGTTCGGCCTGAATCAGGGTCTCAACGGAGCGTCGAGCGGCCGTCCGGGGCTCGTGTCCGGAGGCCTCGATCTATTCGGCGACCGTCCCATCTGGGGATACGGGTCGGGCTCGTTCGAGACCGAGTACAGCGACCACAATCAACACATCGGCCAGACGCTCTCGGCCTCGCACACGATCCCGATCACGATCGCGGCCGAGCAGGGGCTGATCGGAGAGCTCGTGTACGTGGCGCTGGTGCTCGCGGCGCTGATCACGCTGTTTCGCCGCTGTCGCAGCGAGCCCGCTCGTGTGGCGATCGCTTGCGCATTCCTCGCGTTGGTGTTCCACACCATGCTCTACGCCGACTTCCTCGAGGATCCGATCACCTGGACGCTGCTGGCGATCGGGGTGGCGTTGGCGCTGCGGCCGCCCGGCGAGGCGGCCTCGGATGAGGGTGAGGGGTTGGCTCGCAGCCGCCGGCTCGAGCGCCAGGTCGCGTAGCCGCGTCGGCTCGGCCGCCCTCAGCAGGGCTACGCGCCCTCGCGGCTAGGCGTCCTCGCGGTTAGGCGTCCTCGCGGTTACGCGCCCTTGTTCCCGAGCGCGTATTGCTGGATGTTGTTGTCGAGCGCGGCTTCGGTGTCGTACTGGCCGGTGTGCACGAACACCACCTTGCCGGCGGGGTTGATGAAGATCGTGGTGGGGAAGCCCTCGAGCACGGCGAGCGAGGACAGGTCGGTCGAAGCCACTGGGTAGCTCGGATAGCTGATCGGATGCTTCGCCAGGAATGACCGCGCGTCGCTATCCGAGTCGTTCGTGTCCGCCCCGACGAACGCCACCTTCCGCCCGTACTGCGCCGACGCGCTGGCCAGTAGCGGGAACTCCATCCGGCACGGAGGGCACCACGCCGCCCAGGCGTTGAGCACGACCGGGTAGCCGCGCAGCGAGCGCAGCCGATCCGCCAGCGTTCCGCCCGAGGAGATCAGCTCCCCGGCCTGGGAATGGAGCGAGGCGAGCGAGCCGGGCGAGCCGGCAAGTGCGCGCTGGGCCGCGGACGCGGTCGGCGTTGTGACCTTGGGGACAGCGTTCGCCGGCACGTTCCGGTTCATCAGGAAGTACAGATCGTCGAGAGACTCGCTCGCCGTCCACGGAAGCTGCGGCTGCGCGAGGTTCTGCTTGCCCTCCTCGCTCAGCAGGCCGGCCAGTACGGGCGAGAGCTTGCCCTCGATCTGGGGCATGCCTTCGTCGACGATCCGCTCCTGGCCGGCGGGGTCGATGAAGAACACCGCGTCGGTGTGCTGGACGTCGAACGTCTCAGGTTTGTGCGTGAGCCAGTCGACGTCGGGCGGCTTGCCCTGCGCGACACGGGCGTAGTACACGCCGAAGAACTTCCACAGCTTCGCGATCTCGGGCTGGCTGCCGGTGAGCATCTGGAAGTTGGCGCCGGTGACCTTCTGGTAAGCGCGCAGCCGCGACGGGCTGTCGCGCCACGGGTCGACCGTCGCCTCCGCCACCACGACCTGCTTGGACAGGCCGGCCAGGCGCACGTCGTTGGTCAGCTCCATCAGCGTCGCCGTGGTCATCGGGCAGACCTCGTGGCAGAGCGTCATCGACGGGGCCAGGACCACCCACTTGCCCCGCCACGCGCTCAGCGAGAACGGCTTGCCCTGCTCGTCGGTCAGCGTCAGCGCCGGCACCGGGCGGGGGCGCTGGAGCTCGGTCCCGATCGCGAGCGGGGCGGGCACCTGCGCGACCGGGGCCGCGGCCTTTTTGACGTCAAGCCTCGCCAGCAGCGACAGCACGACCAGGAGCACCAGCACGACCACCGCGCCGACGGCCGAAATCAGGCGAAGACGAGCGAGCGACACGTCTGGAGCACAGTAATACGTCTCGTTTCGGGCCTTCGTTCGGAACTGACGACCGCCCCCGCTGGGCGTGACATCCCAGCCCGATCTCGGTAGGATCGGTGGCCGTGACTTGGGGACTCATCTGGTTGATGTTCGCCCTGAAGATCCCTCTCGCCGGACTGATCTACATCGTCTGGTGGGCGATCAAGCAAGAGCCCGACGAGACGTCTTCGCGCGACGACGACGGTGGGATCAAGCGCAACCCGATCCACCCGCGTAAGCCGTTCCCGCGCCACCCGCGCCGCGGGCCTCACGGCGACCCGGCGCCGCCCTCGCCGCCCCGTGTGCGGACCGCCCGCGCGCGCACCCGCACGGTCGAGCGCTAGAAGCGCCGCCGAACCGGCCGGACCGGGTCAAAACCTGCATAACACGGCAACCGAGCCGCACGCGGGCGACCTTGACGTGTAACGCGTGACATACGTGCACCACGCGGCAAGGTCCTGGCAACCCGCGTCAAATGTCGCAATATGCAGGTTCTCTCGCCATCCAAGCGCCCCGCGAGCTGCCCCGAGACGGTCGCCATCCCCGGCCGCTGGCAGACTTGCCACAAAGATGAGTGCGCTGGCCTCTGTGTTGTCGGACGCGACGATCCTCGAGCTGGTCGAGACCGGACGGATCAGGATCGACCCTTGGGATCCCGTGCTCGTCCAGCCCGCCAGCGTCGATCTCCGCCTCGGCGATTCGTTCCGCGTGTTCCACAACCACCGCGCCTCGGCGATCGATCTCCGCGAGCCCCCCGCGGGTCTCACCGAGGAAGTGGTCATCGGTAACGAGGAGTCGTTCGTCATCCACCCCGGCGAGTTCTGCCTCGGCCGCACGCTCGAGTGGGTTGAACTGCCCGACGACATCGTCGCTCGCATCGAGGGCAAGAGCAGCATCGGCCGGCTCGGGCTGATCGTTCATGCCACCGCCGGCTTCTGCGACCCCGGCTGGCAGGGCACGCTCACGCTCGAGCTCAACAACCTCACACGCATCCCGATCAAGCTGTATCCCGGACTTCCGATCGCCCAGCTGTCGTTCATGGCGCTCGATCGACCGGCACTTCGGCCGTACGGGAGCCCCGAGCTCGGCAGCCACTACCAGGGTCAGCGAGCCGCCACCGAGAGCCGCTACGAAGGCACGCGAAACCGCGGCGCCGACAGAGCCTCCATCGAGTAGGCTCCGCAACCCGTGACGACGCTAATCATCGCTGCCGGTGAGCCGTCGAAGGTCCCGTTCTACATCGCGGGCGGGCTGTTGGTGGTGTGGGCGCTCGGGCTGGCCGCGGTTGGCCTAACCCGCCCGGCCTTCCCCGGCAACGAACGCGGAGCCCGCGGCGTGATGGCAGTCAGCTTCGTGCTGATGGTCCTCGCGATGGGGACCGCGGTCGCGACGAGCGCCTTCCCCAAGTAGCTGCGCTCAGCCCCGAGGGCGCAAACAAACCAGACGGGCGCCGTACACGCCCGTCGCTAGCGTCTCGCCCCGGCCATCTGGGTACTAAATTGAGAGTTGGATTCCGCTCGCCTCCGGGCACGGAAGATCCCGGCCTTGGTAATTCGCGCGAGAAGGAGCGCCATGACGACTGAGACGCAGACCCGAGACGGCGCCGGCGCAGAGACGTCGACTGACACCCTGACGGTCACCGACAACCGGACCGGGAAGCAGTACGAGATCCCGATCGAGGACAACACGATCCGCGCGACCGAGCTGCGCAACATCAAGGTCGACGAGGACGACTTCGGCCTGATGACGTACGACCCCGCCTACATGGCGACGGCGTCCTGTCGCTCGGCGATCACGTTCATCGACGGCGAGAAGGGCATCCTCGAGTACCGGGGTTATCCGATCGAGCAGCTCGCCGAACAGTCGAGCTACCTCGAGGTCGCCTACCTGCTGATCCACGGCGAGCTCCCGGACAAGAAGCAGCTCGAGGAGTGGACCCACCACATCACGATCCACACGTTCGTGCACGAGAACGTCAAGGAGTTCATGCAGGGCTTCCGCTACGACGCCCACCCGATGGGGATGCTGCTGGCCTCCGTCGGCGCGCTCTCGACGTTCTATCCCGAGGCGAGCCAGATCAAGGACCCGGATACCCGCTACATCCAGGTCATCCGGCTCCTGGCCAAGATGCCGACGCTGGCCGCGTTCTCCTTCCGCCACAACCAGGGCAAGCCGTACGTGTATCCCGACAACGAGCTGTCCTACCCCGGCAACTTCCTCTCGATGATCTACAAGATGACCGAGATCCGCTACGAGCCGGACCCGCGGCTCGAGCACGCCCTTGACGTCCTCTTCATCCTCCACGCCGACCACGAGCAGAACTGCTCGACCAGCGCCGTGCGCAGCGTCGGCTCCTCCCAGGTGGACCCGTACTCGGCCGTCGCGGCCGGCGTGGCCGCCCTGTACGGACCGCTCCACGGCGGCGCCAACGAAGCGGCGCTGCGGATGCTCCGCCGGATCGAGACCAAGGAGAACATCCCCGACTTCATCAAGGGGGTCAAGGAAGGCAACGAGCGGCTGATGGGCTTCGGCCACCGCGTCTACAAGAACTACGACCCCCGGGCCAAGATCATCAAGAAGGCGGTCGACGAGGTCCTCGAGGTCACCGGGACCAACCCGCTGCTCGACATCGCGCTCGAGCTCGAGAAGATCGCGCTCGAGGACGACTACTTCATCGATCGCAAGCTCTACCCGAACGTCGACTTCTACTCCGGGCTGATCTACGAGGCGCTCGGGATGCCGATGGAGATGTTCCCGGTGCTGTTCGCGATCGGGCGCACGAGCGGCTGGATCGCCCAGTGGCTCGAGATGATCGACGACAAGGAGCAGAAGATCGCGCGCCCGCGCCAGATCTACACCGGCGCGCGCGGCCGCGACTACGTCCCGATGGACAAGCGGTAGCGCTCACCTGGCCACCGAGACCTGGACGCTGACGATCCGCACCGGCGCGCGCGTGGACCGCGAACGGTTCACCGCGCTCGACGCGGCTCTCGGCGCCCTCCAAGATCGCGTAGCTACCGTCGCCGGCGACGCCGCTCGCGATCCGGCGAAAACCCAGCTCAAGCGCTACACCGCCGACGAACAGGTCGTGGCCCGGCTCGAGCTCGCCGGACCCGAGAGACGGCTCGCGAGCACCCACGCCGGCGTCGACGTCCATGGGGACGGCTCGACCGTGGCCTACCTTGGCCGCGTCCGGCGGCGGGCTGTCGACGCGGCACCCGGAGAAGACGGGGCCGCGGCACTTCGCCGGGCACTGCTGAATCCGTGAGATACCCTTTAGGAACGAATGCCGAAGGTTGACCTCAGCTTCGTGACCGGTGCGCTGCGGTTCCTCTTGCGCCCATTCGGCTACCTCGCGTTCGTCCTCGCGCTCGCGTCGCTGTCGGCGGCCGCCAAGCTGCTCGGCGAGACGCACGAGCTCGGCTATTTCTCGGACCGCCTGGCCGCGATGCTGTGGCGCTACCCGGAGGTCACCCGCAAGGGCGTTCAGACGGCTTGGGTCGTGTGGGCGGTCGCGTTCCTTATCGCGCTGCCGCCGCTGGACCCGCTGGCTACCCCGTGGGACGAGGTTGTGCTTGGGGCAGCTGCGATGGCCGTGCTCTGGCGCCGGACTGTCGTCGGGCGCCGAGTCGAGCGTTGAGGTTCTCGAGCGCTTGCTCGAGGCCCACTTCGGCGGGGTCGAGTTCGCGCATCGCCGCGGCGAGCCGGTACTCCGCGAAGTAATCAGGGTCGACGTCGCACGCGGCGGCAATTAGCTCCATCGCGCGCATCGACGGCTTGTCGTGGCCGTTGGCGAGCATGTTGATGTGGGCATGCGTGATGCCTTTGCCGTCGAGCTTGCGCGTCGCCTCGGCGAGTCCGCGGTAAGTCAGCGAGCGCGCATCCATCAAAGCTCGAAGCGACTCTCCGAACGGTTTGGTACTTGGCGATGTCATCGAAAGTCCTGTGTTGACTCCCGGAGGGTACAACCCTCCCCAGCGGTCACGACGCGGTCCGCTTGACAGCGCCGCCTATAGCTTGGTAGGTTACCTAACACTGACGTCGCAGGCAAGCCTCCTACGGAGGCACTTACCGGCGGCGCTCCCCCTGGCGCAGGCGATAGACCGGCAGGCAGGCGCTAGGGACACACCGGACCGAGACCTCAGACCTCGCATGGGGTCGCAGACGTAAACCGTCTGGGCGAGGTCCTCGGTCCGGCATATTTTTCTGGGCCCTACCGACGTCCTCACTCGGTCGCCACCCCGCGTTTGAGGGCTGTCTCGACAGCGATGCGCGAGCGTACCAACGCCGGCCGGGCCGGGCAACGCTCGATCGTTGGCGTCCGGTTACAGCACGAGGGTCGTGCCGTTATTGCGCAGCCAGCGCACATGGTCGCGGTAACCCGGGCTCCGCGCCGCCACCAGACGCCAGAACCGGGGCGAGTGGTCCATGACCTCGAGATGGCACACCTCGTGCCAGACGACGTAGTCGAGTACCGGCTCGGGCGCCAGCAACAGCCGCCAGTTGAAGCTCATCGACCCGGACCGCGAGCAGCTTGCCCACCGGGTGCGCTGTCCGCGGATCGTCAGCCCCGAGTACGACGTGCCCGACAGCGCGCATGCGCGCTGCAGGCGCGGCTCGATCTCCGACCGTGCCGCCCGGCGGTACCAGCGCTCGAGCGCCGGCGTCCGCGCGTCGCCGACCGGTACCAGCAGCACGTCCCCGCGGCGGGTGACCCGAGTCCTCCCGGTCTCGCCGGACAACACGAGACTCTGCCCCAGATAGGGCACCGTCTCGCCGCGGGCCGCGACGATCGCCCGGGCGTCCGACAGCTCGGCCATCCGGCGCTCGATCCATGGCCGGAACTCGCGGATCGCGGCCGCGGCCTCGCGCTCGGGAGCGCGGCGCGGCAGCACCACCTCGACGCCGCGCGCCAGATCGACGGTCACGCGCACTCGCCGTGCCCGATCCGAGCGCCGCACCTGATAGACGACCGGTTCCACGGCGAGACAGGGTACGGTCCGTTTCCGACGGCAGCTGACACCCAGCACGACCCCATGCGCTCACTTCCTCTCCTCGCCGAACCGCTGACCGACGGCCAGGTCGTTCTGCGCGACTACGCCGAGCGCGACATTCCGGAGATCCTGATCGCCCACCAGGACGACCCGCGCATGCACCTGCTCACCGGCCAGGACCGGCCGCCGAGCGGCGCCGAGCTCGGGCGCGCCGCCGAACGCGAGGCGCTCGAGCGCGCCGCGGGAGAACGCGCGACGCTGACCATCCTCGAGCCCGGGTCCGACACGTGCCGCGGCCAGATCCGGGTCCACCCGGTCGACTGGGACCAGTCCCGCGCCGAGGTGGGGATCTGGCTGGCACCGCAGGTCAGGGGCCGGGGACTCGGGCGCCGTGCCCTCGGGCTCGCCGGCCGGTGGCTGCTCGGAACCTGCGGCCTCGCCCGCGTCGAGCTCTTCGCCGGGCCGGATAATGCACCGATGATCCGCGCCGCCCAGGACGCCGGGTTCGTGCGCGAGGGCGTGTTGCGCGAGTATCTGCGCCGGAGGGGTAAGGGCATCGACGTGGCCGTCATGTCCCTGATCCGCGGCGACGCCTGAGCGGCGATGCGGTACTGGCGCGTGAAGCTTCCCCCCGGCGTCCGGACGCCGTTCGAGGTGTACGTCAACGGCGTGCCCCAGGAGCTCGGAGTCGATTACCGGATCTCCGCCGGCGAGTTGCTGTTCGAGCGCGAGCTCGTCCACCAGAAGCTCAGCCTCTGGGCCTGGTTCGTGGGCTTCTGGGGAATCGGGACCTACAAGCGCAACGACGAGGTCGACGTCCGCTACGAGGTCGATGGCCAGCCGAGGCTCGCCCACAACCTCGACATCGTCCCCCCGACTTGACTACAGGCTTCGGTCCGCCGAACGGATGACTTCGCGCCGCACCCACGGCCGCATCAGCCGCAGCGCCGCGAGGATCGCGCGGGTGGCCGGGGAGCGGTTCAGCGTGTAGAAGTGGATTCCGGGCGCACCGCGCGCCAGCAGCTCCGCACACTGGAGCGTCGCGTACGACACCCCGAGCTGGAGCACCTCGCTCGGGAACGGGGCCCGTTGTTCGAGCTCGCGGAGCAGCGTCTCCGGGATCGAGGCGCCACACATGTCGGTGAAGCGCTTGATCTGGGTCACGTCGGTGATCGGCATGATCCCGGGGATGATCGGGACGTCGATTCCGGCCGCGCGCGCTTCCTCGACGAACTGGAAGTAGGCGTCGTTGTCGAAGAACAGCTGGGTGATCAGGAAGGTGGCCCCGTTCTCGACCTTCTGCTTGAGGAAGCGCAGATCGCTCGTCATATCGGGCGCCTCGGGGTGGATCTCGGGGAAGCAGGCGGCGCCGACGCTCATCGGATACCGGTCCGAAATCAACGCCGCGAGCTCGCTCGAGTAGCGAAGACCGCCCGGATGCGGGCGCCACTCGGCGTCGCCTCGCGGCGGGTCACCTCGGAGCGCGAGCACGTTCTCGATCCCCGCCTCCGACAGGCTGTCGAGAATCACGCACAGCTCATCGCTGGTCGCGCCGACACAGCTCAGATGCGCCATCGCCTCGATCCCGAGCTCCTGCTTGATCCACTTCGTGAGCTCGAGCGTCAGGCCGCGAGTCGACCCGGCGGCGCCGTACGTCACCGAGACGAAGTCCGGCTGGAGCTCGCGCAGCGCCCATAGCGCCTCGCGGAGGTTCCGCTCGCCCTCATTGGTCTTCGGCGGAAAGAATTCGAACGAGAAGATGGGCTCGTCGGCGGTGGCGAGGATGTGATCGATTCGCATGGTGGCGGCACTGTACCAACCTTGACAAGATCGTGTCAAGGTTTAAATTCGACCGCCACCCACCGCGTGAGGTCGCCCTCCGACTCGCGCGAGACCAGGCCGTCAAGTTCGAGGTGTTGCAGGTAGCAGAGCGTCTCCGGAAGCCACCAGCCCGCGTTGGTCTCGGTCACCGGTTCGCCGTGGATGCGGGGCGTGATCTCCAAGCCCGTCTTCGGTCCCTCTCTCACGGCGTCGAGCGCGGCCTGGAGGCGTTCGCGCACGAGCCGCCGGTTGCCCTCGATGTGGCCACGGACATCGATGAACGGCTTGCCGTGGCCCGACAGCGCCAGCCGGGCGTCGAGTTCGTCGACGACATGGAGCGAGTGCAGAAACTCGCCGATCGGGTCGGGCGTCCAGCCGTAGTCGAAGTACAGCGAGATGCGGCCGAGCAGGTGATCGCCCGAGATCAACAGGCGCCGCTCGGCCTGGAACAGGCAGACGTGCGATGGA
>Ga0335073_10005163_pt1 | contig 18329 bp, 18 predicted proteins | sample Lox_Sample_22_FD_207093 | JGI IMG/M metagenome (GOLD analysis project Ga0335073, IMG submission 207093) | Soil microbial communities from Loxahatchee National Wildlife Refuge, Florida, United States - Lox_Sample_2.2 | ecosystem: Environmental > Terrestrial > Soil > Wetlands | place: USA... | reverse complement strand
CCGAGGAAAGCCGGCTGGTCCCGCGGGAACTCGCCCCGCCGGGCTCCGATCCCTATCCGCCGCCGGAGCGCGGCTGAAGCCCGAATTCCCGCGCCAGCAGCTCGTAGGATCGGAGCCGCGCGGCAAAGTCGTAGCAGATCGTCACCACCACGAACTCGTCGACCCCATAGGCCTTGCCGAGCGCGAGGAGCTGCTCCTTCGCCTGCTGCGGCGTGCCGATCACCTGGCGCCGCCGGTTATGGGCGATGCGGGCACGTTCCTGCGGCGTGTAGGGCCGCGCCAGCGCTTCTTCGACCGAGGGGACCGGGCCGAGATGTCCTTGCTCGAGCCGGAGCCGCGACAGGTCGCGCGAGAGGGCAAGACGGTTCGCCTCCTCTTCGGTTTCGGCGCACATCACGGCGACGCCGATGCTGCCCTCAGGGAGCTGCCGCCAACGCGAGGGGCGGAAATGGTCGCGATAAAGGCGCATGACCTCGACCCCGCCTTCGTCGGTGATGAAATGTGCGAACGAAAAGGCGGTGCCGAAATAGGCCGCCATCGACGCGCTGCCGTCGCTCGAGCCCAAGAGCCAGGGATCGGGCGTGCTGGGACCCCGCGGCTGCGCGTGGACGCCGGCAAAGGGATGCCCCTCGGGAAGCTCGTCGGTGAGGAACGCCAGTACGTCCCGCACCTGGCTCGGGAAATGCTCGACGCCGAGCGCGCCTGGCCCCGCCTGAAGCGCTTGGGCCGTGCGCCAATCGCTGCCGGGAGCCCGGCCGATGCCGAGATCGATGCGGCCGGGATAGCACACTTCCAGCACACGGAACGTTTCGGCCACCTTGAGGGCGCTGTAATGGCTCAACATCACCCCGCCCGAGCCGACCCGCATTGCGCTCGTGGCGCCGGCGACCCGCGCGATCAGTACCTCGGGTGCGGTGCCGGCCAATCCTTCGGAGGAATGATGTTCCGCGAGCCAATAGCGCTCATAGCCCCAGCGCTCGCATGCCTGCGCCAACTGCACCGTTTCGGCGATCGCCTGCGCCGGCGTGCCGCCCGCGCGGATCGGCGATTGGTCGAGGACGGACAGGCGGGTCATCGTCAAACTTCCTCGCGCGTGGCGTGGAAGGCAAGCTTTGGCCAGTCCTTCTGCGTGCGCTCGAGGTCCCAGCGGTTGCGCGCCAAGAACACCGGTGCGCCGTCGCGGTCCTCGGCGAGCGAAGAGGGCACTGTGTCGGAAAAGCGCTTCACGTCGGTCGTCTCGCCCTGGACCCAGCGCGCGGTCTCGTAAGGCGCGGCCTCGAGCCGCACGCCCAACTCGTATTCGCTTTTGAGCCGCGCCGCCAGCACGTCGAGCTGCAACGGGCCGACCACGCCGACGATGAAATCGCCACCTGCCACCGGCTTGAAGAGCCGCGTGACGCCCTCCTCGGCAAGCTGCTCGAGCGCGCGTTTCAGGTGCTTCGACTTCATCGGATCGTCGAGCCGCACCCGCCGCAGAATCTCGGGCGCGAAGCTCGGTATGCCGGTGACCCGAAGCTCCTCGCCTTCCGTCAGCGTATCGCCGATGCGCAGGGTTCCGTGGTTGGGAATGCCCAATATGTCGCCGGGCCAGGCCTCCTCGGCAAGGTTGCGTTCGCGGGCGAGGAAGAAGACCGGGTTCTGGACGCTGAGAAACCGGCCGGTCCGCCCATGCCGGAGCTTCATGCCGCGCTTGAATCGGCCAGAGCAGAGCCGCAGGAAGGCGATGCGGTCGCGATGCTGCGGATCGATATTCGCTTGCACCTTGAAGACGAAGCCGGCGACTTTCGGATCATCCGGCAGGATCGCATGCGGCGCGGCCGGCTGCGGGCGCGGCGGCGGCGCCAGCTCGGCAATGCCGCGGATGAGCTCGCGCACGCCGAAATTGTTGAGCGCGCTGCCGAAGAAGACGGGCGTCATGTGCCCTTCGAGATAGGCCTCGCGCGAGAAAGTGGGGCACAAGGCCCGCGCCATCGCCACGTCCTCGCGCAAGCGCGCCACCGCGTCTTCGGGCAACAGCTCTTGCAGATGCGGATCGTCGAGCCCCTGAACCCGCACCGGCTCCACGAGCCGCTCGCCGGCGCCACGCTCGAACAGCAGCAGCGAATCGTTGAACAGGTCATAGCTGCCGCGGAAATCGCGGCCCATGCCGATGGGCCAGCTTGCCGGCGTCACGTCGAGCGCCAATTGCCGCTCGATCTCGTCGATCAGGTCGAACGGCTCGCGCCCGTCGCGGTCGAGCTTGTTGATGAAGGTGATGATCGGCACATCCCGCAAGCGGCACACCTCGAACAGCTTCAAGGTCTGCGGCTCGATTCCCTTCGCCGCGTCGAGGACCATGACCGCGCTGTCGACCGCCGTGAGGGTACGATAGGTGTCTTCGGAGAAATCCTGGTGCCCCGGCGTGTCGAGCAGGTTGAACGTGATGCCGTCATGCTCGAAGGTCATCACCGCCGAGCTCACCGAGATGCCGCGCTCGCGTTCGACCTCCATCCAGTCGGAGCGGACGCGCCGGCGCTCGCCGCGCGCCTTCACTTCGCCGGCGAGCTGGATCGCACCACCGAACAGCAGCAGCTTCTCGGTGAGTGTCGTCTTGCCGGCGTCGGGGTGGGAGATGATGGCAAAGGAACGCCGTCTGGCGATCTCGGCGGCGAGCTGATCCATGCGCGGATTTAGTAGCGGCCGGAAGCCGTGAAAGCAATCGGCCGGCGTCACGCAAAAGTGACGGAGTCGCCTGAAAATTCGTGGTAGGACAATATTTGGTGGGGCTCAATGATGGGAGGGAACAATGCGCAAAGCCATGCTCGCGGCTGCGATGGTGTTGGCGCTGATGGCGCCGTCCTTCGCGCAAGCGCCGCAAGGCACGCCGGTCAATGTGCGCGGCAAGATCGTCAAGGTCTCGGGCCAAATGCTGACGGTGAAGACCCGGGAGGGGCAGACCGTGACCATCACGCTCGCCCCCAACGCGCCGGTGCGCACCTTGGTGCGCAAGAAGCTCAGCGACATCCACGACGGCGATTACATCGCGTCGACGTCGATGCACGGCAAGGACGGCAAGCTGCACGCCCTCGAAATCCATTTCCTGCCGCCCGTCGTGCCGGAGCTTCAGATGCCCTATGACCTGCACCCGGACAGCGTCATGACCAACGCCCATGTCAGCGGCGTCGCGAAGATGAAAGGCGGCACCGACCTCTCGCTCACCTACAAGGGCACGGCGACCGACATCGTCGTCGATCCGAAGACGGTGATCGTGGCGTTCGCCGACGGCGCGATGAGCGACCTGAAGCCGGGCAAGGCCGTCATGCTGCGTGCGACCAAGGCCGCGGACGGAGCGATCACGGCCAACAACGTGACCGTCGAGAAGAATGGCGTAAAGCCGCCGATGTGATCGGCGGCGCGTCAGGTTCATCGAACGGGGCAGGAGAGACGATGCGTGCATCCATCCTCGCGGCCGGAGTGGCAATCGGCCTTCTGACAGCGCCGGCTTGGGCGCAAGCCCCCGCGGAGACGCTGATGCCGATCCGCGGCACCATCGTGACGTTCGCCGACAATGTGCTGACGCTGAAGCCGAAGAGCGGCCGGGACGAGACCATCGCCATGGCGCCGAATTTCAAGGTGAGCAAGCTCGTGAAAAGGAAACTAGGCGACATCAAGTCCGGCGATTTCGTCGCCTCGACGGGCATGAGGCATCCCGATGGCACGATCCATGCCGTCGAAATTCGCATCTTTCCCGAGGCTTTGCGCGGCGGCGGCGAGGGGCAGTTTCCGTGGGATCTAAGCCCCAACAGCGTCATGACCAACGCGACGGTGACCGGCATCGCCGGCGCTCCCAAAGGCAAGACCTTCACGGTGCAATATAAGGGCACCACATCGACCTATATCGTCGATCCCTCGACGCCGATCTTCGCGCAAGAGCGCGGCGACGCGAGCCTTCTGAAGCCGAAGACCTATGTCGTCGTGCTGGCGTCCAGGCATCCTGACGGCTCGCTTACTGGCGCCTACGTCACCGCGACGGCGAACGGAGTGCGGCCGCGCATGTGACCAAAACGGCGCGCCGAAATTCGCAAGATAATTTCCGCGCGGTGCTGTTGAACGGCGCATTTCAGCGACTACGTCTTCTAATGGCGCAACAAGCCTGGAGGGTGCCTAAGAAGCATGACTCCACCGGATCATTGTTGATCAACGCCCGACAGAAAGCTCGGTCTCGTGACCGGGCGGTGAGCTTTGATAGCCACCCGAAGTGAACCCCGCTTGTCCATGGCCGGCGGGGTTCACAGTGTGACAAGGTGCCACCGGCCGGGACGTTGACAGTAAATCAGCCGCCACGATATAGGGGCGACCCGATCGGTTCCTCCGGTCGAGCTCGGGGCACTCTCGGTTCCGAGGTGAAGGAGCGCGCGGTGCTCTGTCGAAACAGCCCTGGTAGAACGCGCCGATGACGCGCGATCCAGTCATCATTGTCGGGGCGGGACCCGCCGGGCTGGCGCTTGCGACCAATTTGAAGCTGCGCGGCGTTGATGTCGTCGTCGTCGAAAGCGAGCCTAGCCTGCCGCACGATCTGCGCGCCGGCACGTTCCATCCGCCCACGCTCGAGATGCTGGGCGAGCTCGGGATACTGGAGGAATTCCTCTCGATCGGAATTCGCGTGCCGCGCTGGCAGATCCGCGAGCGGCGCGAAGGGGTGATCGTCGAATGGGACCTTTCGCTCATCGGCGATGAAACGCCGTTCCCATTCCGTTTCCATTGCGAGCAGTTCAAGCTCACGCCCCTTCTGTTGCGGCGGTTCGAGTCGCTGGGCGGGGAGGTGCGGTTTTCGCATCCTTTCCTCGATGCCGAGCAAGATGAAGATGGCGTCGCCGCGCGCGTTGCAAGTCCCGGCGGCGCCGAGACGATCCGCGGCCGCTTTCTGGTGGGGGCCGACGGCGCGCGCAGCGCGGTGCGCCAGACCATGGGCGTCGCCTTTGATGGCTTTACCTGGCCGGAGCGGTTCCTGGTCGTGGGAACCGAGTACGATCTCGCGCCCCATGGCTTCACGCCCAACGCCTATATCGCCGATCCGGTCGATTGGAGCGCGATCTTCAAGATGCCGGGGGACAGTCCGCGCGGCCTGTGGCGCATCCTGTTCCCGACCGACGCCGAACTCCCCGAAGAAGAGCTGATGCGGGAAGCCAATATCGAGGCGCTCTTGCAGAATTTCCTGCAGAAGCCCGATCCCTGGCCGGTCGTGGCAAAAAGCACCTACCGCGTGCATCAACGCGTCGCCGAGGATTTCCGCAAGGGCCGCATGCTGCTCGTGGGCGATGCCGCGCATATCAATAATCCGCTCGGCGCTTTCGGCCTCAATGGGGCGCTACACGGCGCCTTCAACCTCGCGCCGAAGCTCGCGGCGGTGTGGCGGGACGAAGCGCCTCCGAGCCTGCTCGACCTTTATGTCCGCCAGCGTCGCGCCGCCAACGTGGAATTCGTCCAGGCGCAATCGATCCACAACAAGCGGCTGCTCGAAGAGCGCGATCCCGATGTGCGCGCGCGCCATTTCGACGAGCTGCGCGAGACCGCGGCCGATCCCGCCCGCGCCAAGGATTATCTTCTGCGCAGCTCGATGATCTGGAGCGTGCGCCGCGCAGCGAGCATCGATTGAGTCGATGAACGGCCCGCCGGCGCGGATCTTCTGCGTGCTCGCGGCGCTGTGGATGGTCGTGATGGCGTGGCGCCTCTATCCGCAGTTCGGAAACGCGATCCGGGTCGACGGTCAGCAGACAACGGTCGCGGCCTATCTTCGCGACGCGTGCGGTCGGCGCGTCGGCCCCGCTGCCGTCACCTGCCTTGCCGAGGCCCGCGAGGAGACGCAGCTCATGCTGCGTCGGGAGCAAGGGAAATCCGTGCTGCTGATCCTCGCGCCGGCCATCTTCTATGCGCTCTGGTGGCCGGCGTATCGCCTGCACGTCGAGCTGCGGGCGCGACGGGCGGCGGCATCGTCCTCGTTGTAAAGGGGCTATTCGGCGGGGATCGTTGCCAGTGCGGCCTCGATCTCGCGCACATGCCGCGCGACATCGATCTCAAGCGCCGACGCGACTTCGAGTCGCCGATCCTCGAACACATGCACCTTGGCCCGCCGGCGCCGGCGCCAATCCATCACCGCTTTGTCCCGCGCCTCGAGAAGGGTCGCGATCTGCGGCCGGTAAAGGCCGACCATCGCGGTGATCCAGCGGTTGAGCAGCGGCGCGGGCGCCGCGGGCGCGACGACAAATCGGTCGAGCATCGTCGTCACGTCGGCGGCCCGATGCCAGGTCTCGCCAGTCACCCATCGGTTGGTGGTGAAGAGGCGCACCGGCGTGCCCCGCGCATCCATCGCGATCGCGATAAGATGACACCAGATATCGCCGTCCTGGCCCTCGGGCGCCGAGGGCGCGTCAGGCGCCGCCGGCGAGCCGGCGATCGCAAGCTCCGGCAGGACGAGCGGCCGCACGCCGTCCGGTATGCCGCGCGCGCGAAGGAAGGTATGGAAATGGCCTTGCTCGCGGGAACCGCGCTCGCCGGGCGGATGGGCATGGTAGAAATATTGGGCGCAGGAGCGCGGGTCGGAGATGTCGCCGGGGGGATAGTGGCGCCAGTCGACTTCCGCGGTGTCTCCGCCCAGCGCCGCCGCCACGATGCCGCCGGTCGCTGCCAGCGCGGCGCCGCATTCGGCGACGGTCCGCGCGTGCGTGGCCAGCGCTTCCCATTCCGTGCGGGTCGGCTTTGCGCTCATCGCTTCGCCGTTGCGAGAGTGTCGGCGACCCACGGCACCAGCGCGCCCAAGGCATCGTGGAGGGCGGTATCGAAGCCCGCGACGATCTGCGGCAGGTCGTTCGTCGCCGGTCGCGACGTGCCCTCGAAGCGCTGCACCGCGAGCACCGCGCGGCCTGGCAGCGCCACGAGGCGGCATTCGAGCTCGACATCGATCACGGGCGGCCCGTCTCCGTCATAACGTGCCTCGAACTGACGCAGGTCGCATGCAAGGACGGCATCGGCGCGAAGCTCGCCCGACCGCCGCGCCACGACGCGGATCGCGCCGGCATTCTGCAGCGAGTCGACCATCAGCGTTTGGACCAGCGCCGGCGCCTGATCGGTCCAGGCGGAGTCGGCGAAATAGTCGAGGCTCACCGGACCGCGGGTCAAAACGATGCGGTCGGTGTCGAGCGCGGCCGACGAAGAGGGTCGGTCGACGGCGAGCTGCGCATCGACGACGCGCGCGGGCGCCCCGGTGCCGGCGAGCGCCGTCAGGCGATAGAGCGCCGGCGGCGGCTTCGGATGCGGCAGGATGCTGGTGCAAGCAAAGAGCGCGAGGAGGCTTGCCGCGGCCAGAAGACGCAAGAGGCTCATTTCGGCCGATATCCTTCGCGCCGGTCGCCATAAAGAAGGAGCGATGGATCGCGCGACAAGGAGTCCGCGATGCGTGAGAGCTGCGCCACGAGCTGCTGCGACTGCTCGACGAGCTGCTGGAGCTGGTCGAGGCCGGTGGTGGTGAAGGCGTGAAGCTGCGGCGCATTGTCGGTGACGGTCCGGTCGGCGGCTTGCGCCAGGTCGCCGATCCGCCGTGATGTCGCGTCGATCGATTTGAGCGTGGCCTGCATTTCGCCGTCCGGTCCAACCAGCTGGTTAAGAGATGCCAGGATGGCGTTCGCCGTGTCGAGCGTTTGATGAAGCTGTTGCAGCGTCTTGGCCCCGTCCGCCAGCGCGGTGTCGATGTCGCCGGTGTGGCTCGCCGCTGCCGCGCTCACTTTGCGGAAATTTTCCAGCGTCTCGCTCACGGCCTGGCGGTTTGCCGGACTGAGCAGCGCGTTGAGCTGATCGGTCAAAGTGATGACGCGGTTCAAGAGCTCGGGCGCACCCTGCACCACGCGCTCGAGCCCGGATTGCTTCGACGGGATCACGGGATAGCGCTGACCGGCCTCGCGGGTCAGAAGCGGCGCTTCGCGCGTGCCGCCGGTGAGGTTGACATAAGTGCCGCCGGTCACGCCCTGAAGCTCGAGCGAGGCGACGGTGTCGGTCTTGACCGGAACGCCGGGCTGAAGTTCGATCGTGACGCGCACCTTGGTCGGGTCGGTCGGATCGAGCTTGATCTCGCCGACCCTGCCGACGGGCAGTCCGTTATAGCGCACGGTCGAGGCGGGGCTGAGGCCCGTGACCGAGCCCTCGAAATAGATGTCGTAGTAGGTCACCTCCTCGCGGAACTGCACGCGCGCGAACCACAGGACGGCGACCAGCAGCCCGGCCACGAACAGCAGCACGAACCCGCCGACCAGCACGTAGGGAGCCCGCGTTTCCATCGCCTCATCCACCGTCTGCCGTATGGGCGGCCAGCGCCGCCCGCCCGCGCGGCCCTTGGAAATAGTCGTGAATCCAGGGATTCGGATCGTGCAGCAACTCCTCCATTGTGCCGATCTTCACCCGATTGTCGACGAGCACCGCGACTCGGTCCGCACATGCGATGAGGCTGTCGAGATCGTGTGTCACCAGGAACACGGCAAGCCGCAGGCTTTCCTGCAGATCGAGGATGAGCTGATCGAAGGACGTCGCTCCGATCGGGTCGAGCCCCGCCGTCGGCTCGTCGAGGAAGAGAAGCGGCGGGTCGAGCGCCAAGGCGCGGGCCAATCCGGCGCGCTTGCGCATCCCGCCCGAAAGCTCGGACGGGAACTTGGCGCCGCTATCGGGCGGAAGCCCCACGAGCGCCAGCTTCAGCGCGCAGATCTCGTGCATCAAGGCGGGCGGAAGATCGAGCCGTTCCTTGAGCGGGACGGCGACGTTTTCGGCCACTGTCAGCGAACTGAACAGCGCGCCGTCCTGAAACATGACGCCCCAGCGCTGCCCGGCCCGCTCGATCTCGCCGGACGCCGCCATGTCGCGCCCGAAAATCTCGATCGTGCCGGTCGCCGGCGGAAGCAGTCCGACGATTGTTTTCAGCAGCACCGATTTCCCGGCGCCCGACGCGCCCACCACTCCCAGCACCTCGCCTGGCCAAAGCTCGAGATCGACGTCGCGCTGGAGCACGCGCCCGTTGATCTGCGTGGCGAGCCCCCTGAGCCGGATCGCCGGCTCAGATGCCGAGCCAGGAGAAGAGGACGGAGAAGGCGGCATCGATGATGATCACGAGAAAGATCGACTGCACGACCGACCGCATCGTGTGGCGGCCGACGCTTTCGGCGCTGGGCTCGACGTTCAGGCCCTCGTGACAGCCCACGAGGGCGATCGCGGCCGCGAAGAAGGGCGCCTTGATGATGCCAAGCCAGAAGCTCCACATCGAGACCGCGCCCTGGAGCTGTTCCATGAACAGCGGCAAGGGAATGCCGAGCACGAGCCAGCACAGGATCGCGCCGCCGACCAGCCCCATCACGTTGGCGTAGAACGCGAGCAGCGGCAATGTCAGAACCAGCGCGAAAATCCGCGGCAGCACCAGCACCTCGACCGGGTCGATCGCCAAGGTCCTCAGCGCGTCGACCTCCTGGTTCGCCACCATCGCTCCGATCTCGGCGGTGAACGCGCTCCCCGAGCGGCCGGCGATGATGATCGCCGCCAGAAGCACGCCCATCTCGCGCAGGAAGCCCAATCCCAGCAGATTGACGGTGAAGATGGTCGCGCCGTAGGCGCGGAGCTGCCCCGCGCTTTGATAGGCGGTGACGATTCCGACGAGGAAGGAGAGCAGTCCGACGATCGGCAGCGCCGACACGCCGGCGCGCTGCATATGCGCCACCACCGAAACGAGCCGCACACGCGCCGGATGCAGCAGCGAGCGGCCCAATACGATGACGACATGGCCGAAGAATCCGAGATGCGATTCGGCCGTGTGCAGGAACTCGATCGTTGCGACGCCAACGAACGCAAGCCCGTCGGCGAGCGTCTCCGGGTGGCGCCGCGGCGCCGGCAGCTCGCTGGCGGCGCCTTTCTCGACCTGCCGCAACAGTGGCGCCAATTCGCGCGCCACGTTCTCGATGGCGACGTCACGTCCGCGCGCGGCAAGCGCGTGCTTGAGGCGCAGCACCAGCCATGCGCCCGTCGTGTCGAGCGCCTCGACGGCGGAGAGGTCGATCCGGATCGGGCCCGCCGGCGGCAGCTTCAGGGCCGAAAGCCGGTCGGAAAGCGCCGCGGCACGGCCCACGAGCCACTCCCCGCCGGCGCGCAGGATAAGTCCGTCGCCGTCGCCCGCTGCCTCGATCCAGCCTTCGGCCATGCCGAATTGTATAGAAAAATCATGTGACAAAAGCCACCGGAAGCGGCCGCCGATTGAGGCGTAACGGCAAACTCCATATAAAGTTCCAAAAGGACGAGGGGCTTGGCATGGATTTAAAGCAGCATATCCGCGGCGTTCCCGATTTTCCGAAGCCCGGCATCCTGTTCTATGACATATCGACCTTGCTGGCGCATGCGCGCGCCTGGCACGAAACGGTCGAGCGGCTCACCGCCGATCTCATGCCGCATCGGCCCGATCTTCTCGTCGGGATCGAGTCGCGGGGCTTCCTCGTCGCAGCGCCGCTCGCGCTTCAGCTCGGCTGCGGTTTCATCATGGTGCGAAAGCGCGGCAAGCTTCCGGGTGCCACGATCTCCTTCACCTATGATCTCGAATACGGCACCGACACGATCGAGCTCCAGGAGAACGCGATCGCCCAAGGCCAGCGCGTCGCCGTGGTCGACGATCTCCTCGCGACCGGCGGCACCATGCGCGCGGCAGTCGATCTGTGCCGCAAGGTCGGCGGCAATGTCGTCGCCTGCGCCTGCATCATCGAGCTGGCGTTTTTGAACGGCCGGTCAAAGCTCGACGTGCCGATCAGCTCGGTGGTTTCCTATGATTCCTGATGCGTGCCGACGAGCCACGACGAGATCGTGACGGCCACGGTCACGATGGTCAGGAGAATCGTTGCAAGCGCATTGATCTGGGGGCTGACGCCAAGCCGCACGCTCGAGAAGATCACCATCGGCAATGTGGTCGAGGCGGGACCGGCCGTGAAGCTCGCGATCACCAGATCGTCGAACGACAAGGTGAAGGCGAGGAGCCACCCGGCGACGAGCGCCGGTGCGATGAGCGGCAAGGTGATGCGGGCGAAGACGGTGGCCGGCCGCGCGCCCAAATCGAGCGCCGCCTCCTCGAGCGAGCGGTCGAATGCTGCGAGCCGCGCCTCGACCACGATCGCGACATAGGCAAGGCCCAGGGTCGTGTGCGCGATCACGATGGTCGCCACGCCGCGCCCCTTGGGCCATCCCGTCCATTGCTCGAGCGCCACGAACAGAAGCAGCAGCGACAGGCCCGTGATCACCTCGGGCATCACCAAGGGCGCCGTCGCAAGCGCGGCGAAAACGGCGCGTCCCCGGAACCGGCGCCAGCGCGAAAGCGCAAATCCGGTGAGCGTGCCCAGCACCAGCGCCAAGCTCGCCGCCATGAATGCGATCTCGATGCTGATGCCGGCGGCGGTACGGATCTGCTCGTTGCGCGCGAGCTCGCCGTACCAATGGGTCGAGAAACCCGCCCACACCGTGACAAGACGCGATTCGTTGAAGGAATAGACCACCACCGACACGATCGGCCCGTAAAGGAACGCCAGTCCCAGGCACAGCATGATCGCAAGGAACCCCGACAGCCGGCCGACCATGGGGCCTAGCCCAGCGTGACGATCCGGCCGCGCGCCAGCAGCAACAGGCTGGGCGGCCGGCGGAACAGCGCGGAAAGCTCGGGATCCCTCGCGTCGAGCCCGCCCGTGAAGGCGCCAAAGGCCGGCATCACGAGCCGTTCGCCGTCATGGGCAAAGCACGGCCCGGCGAATCGACGTCCCCGCAGCACGACGCTGGCCTTGGGGTGATAGTGGCCGCTGATCTCGCCCGGCTGGGTCAGCAGGGACGCGATGTGGCGAAACACCAGCGGACCGAGGCGCAACGAGTCGGCAACCATGCGTCCGCCGATCCCGGGCGGCAGGTCGGGGTCGTGATTGCCGGCGATCCAGATCCAGTCCGCCATCGCGGTGAGCGCGCCGAGCCGCGCCCGGTCGCCCTCCGACAGCCGCACCGGCCCGTCCGCATCGTGGAAACTGTCGCCGAGGCAGATCACGCGCCGCAAGTCGGGACGGATCGTCGTGGCGAGCCGCTCGAGCGTCGCGATCGTGTCATAAGGCGGCAGCATGATACCGCCGGTCGCGAAGCTCGATCCCTTTTCGAGGTGAAGGTCGGCGACGACGAGCGTGCCCTCATCGCCCCACCACAGCGCGCCCGACGGCTCGGCGATCAGCGCCGCGCCGTTGAGGACGATCGTCGATCCCGCCGGCCTCGCATAGTCCATGCCGGCACTATGCCTTGTGGTCGGCTGCGCTCCAAGCGAGGCGTGCGCGTGATCGAGCGCCTATCGCCAATGCGCGGTATAGGTCGGCGTGACGGACGCGGCGCCGCTCGCGGCAGGGTCGATCGGCACATCGGACTGCGGCGGACGGGGCTCGGATTGGGGCGCCGGCCGAACCGGCGAGACCCGGGTCCAGGCGTTTGGCGGCAGATTGTCGAACCCGGCGTGCGGATCGATATAGAGGTAGTTGGCGGCGCCGGAATCGAGGTCGGAGAGCGACCTTACGGTGCCGTCATCCGCAGCCTTCGCCGTGCCCGCCGCCGCAAAAAGCATCATCCCGACCGCCACGGCCAGCAGTGCCTCCGGCTTCATCGCGGTGCTCCGTTCCTGCCAAGCTCGCTCGGACCCTAGGTGCCGGCCGAGGGCAATGGCGTGGCATGGCGCGCGGAGCCCGTGACCTTTTTCAGGCCGAGGCGCCCTTATGTGCCGCTTTTCCGCTTCGCCGTCCCCTCGGTCGGGACCAGCCCCGCCTCTTCGAGCAGTTCCTGCGCCGCATCATCGACGATCCGATCGAGCGCCTGGCCATAGACCGCCTCGCGCCCGATTTCGAGGAGCACGGGCACGGCGAGCGGCGAGACGCGCGTCAGGCGCCGATGCCGGATGCGGCCTTTGACGCGCGCCAGCATGTCGGCGAGCCGGCGCACGTCGGTGAGGCCGGTGGCGGCGTCGGCCGCGGTCGCGCGCAGCAGCACGTGGTCCGGCTCGAACCGGCGCAACACGTCGTAGATGAGGTCGGAATTGAAGGTCACCTGGCGGCCGGATTTCTCGTGGCCCGGCATTTTCCGGTCGATCAGGCCGGCGATCGTGGCGACGTTGCGGAAGCTGCGCTTCAGCATCGAGGATTCCGCCATCCAGACTTCGAGATCGTCGCCCAGCATCTCCTGATCGAAGAGAGCATCGACGTCGCGCGCTTCCTCGAGGCTCCAGGCGGCGAGCACATAGTCGGTGGCGACGAAGCCTAGCGGTCCCAGCCCCGCCCGTTCCATCCGCTTGGTCAGCAGCATGCCCAGGGTCTGGTGCGCGTTGCGGCCCTCGAAGCAATAGGCGACGAGATAATGGTGCGGACCGCGCGGAAACGTCTCGATCAGAAGACCTTCGCGGTCGGGAAGCAGCGAGCGTCGCCGCTGCAGCGACAGCCATTCGCGGACCGGCGCCGGAAAGCCGGGCCAGGTCTGAGGCGACGCCAGAAGGCCGCGCACCCGCTCTGCGAGATGCGTCGTGAGCGGCAGCCTTCCGCCCTCGTAGGCCGGCACCTTCGGCGGCAGTGCGTCCTTGGAGCGGCTCGTCACCGCCTCCATGCCGCTCATGCCCTCGAAATAGAGAAGCTCGCCCGCGAACACGAACGTGTCCCCCGGCACCAGCCCTTGCACGAACCACTCTTCGATCTCGCCGAGGGGGCGGCGTCCGAGCCGCACGCGCACCATGGGCGCGGCGATGATGGTGCCGACATTCATGCGATAGCGTCGCACCAGTGCCGGCGAGACGACGTGATAGCGGCCCTCGCTGTCGCAATAGAGCCGCCGCCACTGCTCGTAGGTGCGGAGCGCGTAGCCGCCATCGACGACGAAGCGCAGCACATCGTCGAAATCGCGGCGGGCCAGCGCCGCATAGGGTGCGGCCGAAATCACTTCCTGCCACAGCGCCTCGGCGGTGAAAGGGCCGGCGCACGCCATGCCCATGATGTGCTGCGCCAGCACGTCGAGGCCGCCGGCGCGCGGCTTGTCGCCGTCAAGCTCGTGCGCCTCGAGCGCGTCGAGGGCGGCACGGCATTCGAGCGCCTCGAACCGGTTCGCCGGCACCAGCAGCGCGCGCGACGGCTCGTCGAGCCGGTGGTTGGCGCGGCCGATGCGCTGCGTCATGCGCGACACGCCCTTGGGCGCGCCGACCTGGATCACGAGGTCGACATCGCCCCAATCGACGCCCAGATCGAGCGACGAGGTGGCGACGACGGCCCTGAGCTTGCCGGCGGCCATCGCGGCCTCGACCCGCTGACGCTGCTCGGTCGCAAGGCTGCCGTGATGCAGCGCGATCGAGAGATGCGCATCATTCATCCGCCACAAGGCCTGGAACACGATCTCGGCCTGGGCCCGCGTGTTGACGAAGACGATGGTGGTGCGATGGCGCTGAATCGCGTCCATCACGTCGCGCAGCGCGTAGACGGCCATATGGCCCGACCACGGCAGTTCCTCCGTGCTTTCGAGCACCGACACTTCGGGATCGGCGCCGGCGCGGCCCTCGATCCGCTCGACCGCCGCGCCGCCCGAGCCGAGCCACCGCATCAATTCATCGGGCCACGGCGCTGTGGCCGACAGCCCGACGCGACGGGCGGTCGGCGCGACCCGTCCCAGCCGCGCCAGCCCCAGGGCCAGCAGATCGCCGCGCTTCGTGCCCACGAGCGCATGGATCTCGTCGATGACGAGGCAGCGCAGATTGGCGAACATCTGCGCCGCCTCGGGAAAGGAAAGCAGGATCGCCAAGGATTCCGGCGTGGTCATCAGCATGTGCGGCGGCGCGTCGATCTGGCGCCGGCGCTGCGACTGGGGCGTATCGCCGGTGCGTGTCTCGATGCGGATGGCGAGCCTCATTTCCGCGATCGGCGCCGCGAGATTGCGCTCGATATCGACCGCGAGCGCCTTCAAGGGCGAGATGTAGAGGGTGTGCAGCCCTTCGCCCGGCGCCTCGGCAAGCTCTGCGAGGCTCGGAAGAAACCCTGCCAAGGTCTTGCCGCCGCCCGTGGGCGCCGTGAGCAGCACCGACCGCCCCCGTCGCGCCGCCTCGAGCAAGGCGATCTGGTGCGCATGCGGAACCCATCCGCGCTTCGCGAACCAGCCGGACAGGACCGAGGGCAAGAGGTCGCCGGATGCGTTTGGACCCTTCGCCGACATGGGCCGCAGTCTATCCAATCCGCTATGCCTCCGTCCTATAGTCGCGCCATGGCGATCGATTGGCTGAAAGTGACCCCGCGCGGGCTTTATTGCGAGCCGGGCGATTTCTTCATCGATCCTGCGAGCGCGGTCGAGCGCGCGGTCATCACGCACGGGCATGGCGATCATGCGCGGCCGGGCAACGCCCATGTCCTGGCGACGGCGGAGACGATTGCCATCATGCGCCGGCGCATGGGCGAGACGGCCGGCGGTACGCTCGACGCCGCCGCTTATGGCGAGACCCGAACCCTTGGCGGCGTCAGCGTGCGGCTCGTGCCCGCGGGTCACATCCTCGGCAGCGCCCAGGCCGTGCTGGAGCATGACGGCGCGCGGGTCGTGATATCGGGCGACTATAAAAGGCGGGCTGATCCGACCTGCCCGCCGTTCGAGCCGGTGCCGTGCGATGTGTTCATCACCGAAGCGACGTTCGGCCTGCCGGTCTTCCGCCACCCGCCCGACGGCGAGGAGATCGAGCGGCTGTTGCATTCGGTGAAGCTTTATCCCGAGCGCTGTCACCTCGTCGGCGTCTATGCGCTGGGCAAGTGCCAGCGTGTGCTGATGCTCCTGCGCCGGGCGGGCTATCTCGATCCGGTTTATCTCCACGGTGCGCTGATCGGCCTGGTCGAGCTTTACCAAAGCCTGGGCGTGGCGATGGGGGAGGTGCGTCCGGTGGCGGGCGTCTCGCGCGACGATCTGCGCGGCAAGATCGTGATGGCGCCGCCTTCGGGCGATGCGGATGCTTGGGCTCGGCGCCTTCCCGATCCGGTGGTGGCATTCGCGTCGGGCTGGATGCGGGTGCGGCAGCGCGCCAAGCAGCGCGGCGTCGAGCTGCCGCTCGTCATCTCCGACCATGCCGACTGGGACGAGCTCTTGCAGACCATCGCCGATTGCGCGCCCGGCGAGATCTGGGTGACGCATGGCGCCGAAGAGGCGCTGGTGCGGCAGGCGACGCTGTCCGGCTATCGCGCCCGGGCGCTTGCCGTTCCCGGCTTCGAGGCCGAGGAGGAATAGTGGAGCGCTTCGCGCGCCTCCTCGACGCGCTGGTCTTCACCCCGGCGCGGCTCGGCAAGCTGCGGTTGATGCAGGATTACTTCGCCTCGGCCGGCGATCCCGAGCGCGGCTGGGCCTTGGCGGCCCTGACCGGCGAGATCGCATTTGCCGCCGTGAAGCCCATGCAGATCCGCGCGCTCGCCCTCGAGCGTCTCGACGAGGAGCTGTTCGCGCTCTCTTATGATTTCGTCGGCGATCTCGCCGAGACGGTGGCGCTCGCCTGGCCGCAGCGTCCGGCCCAAGGGGCGGTGCCGGCGCTTGCCGCGATCGTGGCGGCGCTCACCGCGACGACGCGCGAGGATGCGGGCTCGCTGCTCGAGCGGTGGCTCGACCTGCTCGACCCGACCGGGCGCTGGGCTCTTCTGAAGCTCGTCACCGGCGCGCTGCGCGTCGGCGTGTCGGCGCGGCTTGCGAAGACCGCGCTGGCCGAGCAATGGCGCGTTCCGCTCGACGAGATCGAGCAGGTGTGGCATGGCCTCGCGCCGCCTTACGAGCCGCTCTTCTCGTGGCTCGAGGGCCGGGCGCCACGCCCCGACACGGCCGGGCGCCCGACCTTCACGCCGCTGATGCTGGCTCAGCCCATCGAGGACGAGGAATTGGCGCGGCTCGATCCGGCGGCCTATCGCGCGGAATGGAAATGGGACGGCATCCGGGTTCAACTCGTGGCGCGCGGGGGACGGCGGCTCTATTCCCGGACCGGCGACGATGTCGGCCCCGCCTTTCCGGAGATCACCGCGGCGCTGCCGGAGGACGCGGTGCTCGACGGCGAGTTGCTGGTGGTGCGCCAAGGCGCGGTGGCGCCCTTCAACGATCTGCAGCAGCGGTTGAACCGCAAGACGGCGACGCCAAAGATGCTGCGCGACTTCCCGGCCTGGGTGCGCCTTTACGACATCATCGAGGAGGCGGGCGAGGATTTGCGCGCGCTCCCGTTCGACGCACGGCGGGCGCGGCTCGAGGCCTGGTACCGGCGCGCGCCGCGCCCGCTTTTCGACCTGTCGCCGCTGCTGCCGTTTTCCGATTGGGACGAATTGGGGCGCCTGCGCGACGGCGCGCGCGAGCGCGGCATCGAAGGGATCATGCTGAAGCGTGGCGATTCGCCCTACCTCACCGGCCGGCCCAAGGGGCCGTGGTTCAAATGGAAGCGCGCCGCACTCGCCGTCGACGCCGTGCTCATGTATGCGCAGCGCGGTCACGGCAAACGCTCGTCGTTCTATTCGGACTATACATTCGGCGTCTGGCGCGAGGGCGAGCTGGTGCCGGTGGGAAAGGCCTATTTCGGCTTCACCGACGACGAGCTGCGCATGCTCGACCGCTGGATCCGCGCCCATACGATCGAGCGGTTCGGGCCGGTGCGGGCGGTCGAGCCGGCGCTGGTCCTCGAGATCGCGTTCGACAGCGTGCACCGTTCGACCCGCCACAAATCGGGCCTTGCGATGCGCTTTCCGCGCATCCATCGCATCCGTTGGGACAAGCCTGCCGCCGAGGCCGACACGGTGGAAGCGTTGACGCCCTTGGTGACGTGAGGCGCTTGCTACTCGCCGGTGCCGGCGAGGTAGCGGCGCACGACGCCCATGGGCACGATCAGGAACAGGACCATCGCCACCGCGACCGCGCTCGCGACCGGCCAGTCGCGGTTGGTGAAGAATTCGTCCCACAGGACCTTGCCGAGCATCAAGGTGCTGGGCCCGCCCAGAAGATCGGGGATCACGAACTCGCCGCACATCGGGATGAACACCAGCAGGAAGCCAGCGATCACGCCCGGCAGCGACAAGGGGAACGTCACGCGCCAGAACGCCGCCGACGGCCGACAGCCAAGATCGGACGCCGCCTCGAGCAGCACCGGATCGAGCCGCTCGAGCGCGGCGTAAAGCGGCAGCACCATGTAGGGCAGATAGGAATAGACCAGCCCGATCTGCACCGAGAACGGCGTGTTGAGAAGCGGCAGCGGCGCCTGCACGAGCCCGAGCCGCAGCAGCGCGCTGTTGATGAGCCCGTTGTTC
>Ga0335073_10005162_pt1 | contig 18329 bp, 14 predicted proteins | sample Lox_Sample_22_FD_207093 | JGI IMG/M metagenome (GOLD analysis project Ga0335073, IMG submission 207093) | Soil microbial communities from Loxahatchee National Wildlife Refuge, Florida, United States - Lox_Sample_2.2 | ecosystem: Environmental > Terrestrial > Soil > Wetlands | place: USA... | reverse complement strand
ACCGCCGTAACCACGAACGCGGACACGCTGCTGATCCTAGACGTGGGAACCGGCGCTGCTGTCCTCGGACGCGAGCTCATGGCGTCGGGTCGCAAGTTGCGCGGCCACATCCTCATCACCCACACGCACTGGGACCATATTCAGGGACTGCCGTTCTTCGCGCCGCTTCTTGTCGGCGGCAACGAATGGGACATCTATGCGCCGCGCGGCTTGCGCGAAAGGCTGCATGACACGCTTGCCGGTCAGATGCAGCACACTTATTTCCCCTTGGGCCTCGAGCAGCTGGGCGCGACCATTCGTTACCACGAACTCGTCGAGGGCGCGTTCCGCATCGACGACGTCGCCGTGTCGACCCGGTATTTGAACCACACCGCTCTGACGCTCGGCTACCGCCTCGAATGCGACGGCGCAGCGATCGTCTATGCCTGCGATCACGAACCGCACATTCACGGACTTGCGACAGGCCGCGGCGAATTTGTCGGCCAGGATGCGCGGCACGCGCACTTTATGAAGGACGCGGACCTTATCATTCACGATGCCCAATATCTGGCGTCAGAGTATCCGGCAAAAATCGGATGGGGTCACAGCACGGTCGAATATGCGCTGGCCGCGGCGCGTCTTGCGGGTGCGAAACGGCTGGCGCTCACCCACCACGACCCGCTCCGCACCGATGACGCGATTGATGCGGAACTGGCGCGCTTGCGGAAGGACGCCGCCGGCGCGCTCGAAATCTTGGCGGCGGCGGAAGGGGTAGAGCTACAGGTCGCGGGCGACGCCGCAGCGCACGCGGAAGCCAAAGAATCGGCGCGATCGGATTTGGGCGCCGCCCTTGCCCACAATCGCGTTCTGATGATCGGCGTCACCGAACAGCACCGCTTGCTTGCCTCGGCTCTGAACGCTGAAGGAATCGACGTCGTCGACTCGAGCCCCGCTGAGGCCGTCGCAAAGGCAAGGGCCGAGCGACCCTCCGTCATCGTTGTCGAAGATCGGCAAGAGCTGGAGCTCGGCCAAATCGCGGCTTCTTTGCGCCTTGCCGTCTCGAACCCGGTCTCGCTGGTGCTCACGACCCGCCGTGAGGAGCGCGTCGTCGAATCGGCAGGCCCGTTCGACGACTGCCTCGTAGAGCCTTTCACCCCGAGCTACGCCCGCGCACGGATTCGCTCGGCCTTGTTTAGAGCGGCGATTCGCTGGCGGCAGGCGGAAATCCCAGTGAACGAGAAGGAAAGGCTCGAGACGCTCAGGAGCCTCAATGTTCTCGACACGCCACGCGAAGAGCGTTTCGACCGCATCACGCAGCTGGCCGTCGACGCCTTCAATGTGCCGGCGGCGATGATATCGCTTGTCGACATCGATCGGCAGTGGTTCAAATCGGTGACCGGCCTCGAGGTTACGGAAGGGCCGCGCGATCAGGCCTTTTGTGCGCACGCCATTCTGAAGGAAGGGCCGATGATCGTGGAGGATGCGCTTAACGACGACCGTTTTGCCGACAACCCCCTCGTTTCGGGACCGTCTCGCCTGCGTTTTTACGCGGGCTATCCGCTCGTCGTGTCCGACGGCTCGCACGTCGGAACGATCTGCATCGTCGACACCCGTCCGCGCGCGCTCAACGAGCGCGAGATCGCGGTGTTGAAGGATCTCGCCCAACTTGCCGTCGCGGAGTTGGAAAAGAAACAATGAGCCCTGCCGCCAGGGTTGGGCGCCAAGACAATGATCACGACGTGGCGGACTTGGCGATCGCATCGAGCGCGCCGGTCATCGCGTCGAGCGGTGCCGATGGCACTCCGGAGCCATGGCGCGCTGCGAGCCATTTCGGTGCGTTGTAGGAGAGGATGGTTGCGCCGGAATCGTCCTGCCAGACGAGCGCCTTGAGCGGCAGATCGATCCCCATGGTTTGGACGCCCTGCATCAGCGGCGTGCCTCCTTTGGCATTGCCGAAGATCACAAGCTCGGTCGGCCGCAACGTCATCCCAACGGCCTCCGCACCGGCGGCGTGGTCGATTTTCGCGAACACGATCATGCCTCTGGACCGGATTTCTGATTCAAGACGGTTCATCGTAACCTTGGGTCCATAAGCGCTCTTCAGGCTTACCAATCCTGTCACATCCATGGTCCGCTCCTGAATGGAATCGGCTGATCCCAGGCCGCACGACAGCGTGGTCCGGTCGCGGGCCGACCGTGGTCCGGGAAGCGGCCCCTAATCTTTCCAAAAAGCGCGCGCCTTGAAAGATCGCGTGGCGCAAGTGAGAAAGCCGGTTCGCGCGAGGGGTGGCGGCATGTTGCCCTGCAAATTGCTCAACGGGCGTCCGCCCGGGGCAACATGAACGCGAATTCACAAAAGAACAATTCACCTTTTTTCAGAGATGTTCCAAAGAATTTCGGTTTGACCCCGTCTAATGTGACGGTGGGCTTCGAGGGGCGATGGTCCGATGCGGGAAGCCGAGAGGGGCCATGACTTCCGGGGCACGTGGTGGGCGCCGCGGGGACATGTCATGAAAATTACATCGAACTGCTCTTCCAATTCAGCCAAGTGCACCCCTGGCGCCGATGGCCCCGATGCGAATCCGACGGTCATCATCGTGGAGGACGATCCGGAGGTCCGAGAAGCGCTCGCCAGTCTGGTTCGGTCGGTCGGATGGGATGCGAAGAGCTTTGGCTCGGTCCCCGGGCTGCTGAATTCGACGCGACCTGACACGCCGACATGCCTGGTCCTCGATGTAAGGCTCCCGGGCCGAAGCGGGCTCGACCTCCAGCAGGAGCTCGCGACGGCCGAGATCTTTGTCCCGATCGTCTTCATTACCGGGCATGGCGATATCCCGATGTCCGTTCGGGCGATGAAGGCCGGCGCGATCGAGTTCCTTACCAAGCCGTTCCGGGACCAGGACCTGCTCGATGCCCTTACCATCGGCTTCGAACAGGACCGCGCTTGGCTCGCCGAGCGGCGAGCGATCGCGTCCCTGAAAGAGCGGTATGAAAGCCTGAGTCCGCGCGAACGCGAGGTGCTGACAGAGGTCGCCCGCGGGCGCCTGAACAAGCAAATCGCCGGCGACATCGGGATCAGCGAGATCACGGTGAAGGTGCATCGCGGCCACGCGATGCGCAAAATGAAGGCATCTTGCCTGCCCGAGTTGGCGCGGATGGTTGACCGCATCGATCATGCAGAAGGACGGTCGCAAGCCCCGTTCGGATTTGTTCCGTCGGCGATACGCACCTAGCATCTGAGTAGATTGGTCACCTTGCGCTGAGGCGCCCAAAGCACGAGCTGCTTGCGCGCCCACCCCTGTTTCTGAAAAAATCTGAAGAGAACTGACAGGGGCCGTTTTTGGCAGACCTGGACCGCGGAGCAGTGCACGCGTCCGGAACGTGGGAAATCGACCTTGCCCGGCGCGAATTGAGGGATGGCGGCACACCGATTCCGATCGGGGGCCGCGCGTTTGACATTATGGAAGCCCTGGTCTTGGCGCGTGGGGCGCTTGTCTCGAAGGGCGAGTTGATGGCTTGGGCGTGGCCAGGCCTCAGCGTCGAGGAAAATACCTTGCACGTCCATATTGCTGCGGTGCGAAAGGCATTGGGCGAGGATCGCCAAATGCTGAAGACCGCCTCGGGTCGAGGGTACCGTCTCACCGGCAATTGGACTGTACGCGACATCAGCAGGTCGCCCGTTGCTCCGCCACTGGACCTGCCGCCAGCCCCGCCCGCCGGAACCAACGTCCCGGCGGCCGGGACCGATATGATCGGTCGTGACCGCGAGCTTCGTCACCTCAAGGACCTGCTTTCCGCCTATCGCGTGGTGACCCTTGCCGGCCCAGGAGGGATCGGCAAGACCACCCTGGCGCTGCAGGCCGCGCGGGATCTGAGCCCGGGATTTGGCGGCGATGTGAGGCTCGTCGAGTTGGCGTCGGTGTCGAGCGCCGACCTCGTGGCATCGGCGGTCGCGACGGCAATCGGCCTCAAATTGGGCATCGGCGACATAGCGCCGGTCACGCTTGCCACGGCAGTTGGGGAAAGCCGGCTGTTACTCGTCATCGACAATTGCGAACACGTGGTCGTGGCAGCCGCCGACACGGTTGAGGCTCTGGTGCATCGTTGCCCGCATGTCTCGGTCTTGGCCACGAGCCGCGAGGTTCTTCGGGTCGACGGCGAGTATGTCTACCGTGTTCTGCCTCTCGACGTGCCCGAACACGAGACGGAAGATCGAGCGACGATCCTGGAGCGGAGCGCGGTTCAGCTCTTCATCGCCAGGACCAGGGCGCTTGGCCTGAGCCTCACGCTCAATGAGGCCAACTTGTCGGTAATTGCTCCGATTTGCCGCCACCTCGACGGAATCCCTTTGGCCATTGAATTTGCCGCGGCGCGTGTCGCAACGCTCGGCTTGCAGGAAGTGGCCGCACGGCTCGGCTCACGGTTCGAATTATTGTCCGGGGGGCGCCGCACGGCGCTCCGGCGGCATCAAACTCTGAGGGCGACGCTCGATTGGAGCTACGAGCTTTTATCTGAGCCGGAACGGTTGCTGTTGCGGCAGCTCTCGATCTTTCCCGGCGGCTTTACGATCGACGCCGCCGCCGCGGTGGTCGGCGCGGGCAGTGCGCTCGGGATCAGCGACACCCTTTCCAATCTGGTCTCGAAATCGCTGGTGTCGCTTGACCGATCGGCGCCGACCGATCGTTGGCGGCTTCTCGAGACAACGCGCGACTATGCGCTCGAAAAGCTCGTTGGGAATGGCGAAGCGGACGCGGCCGCGCGACGGCACGCGCAGTTCTTTAGCGATTTCTTCCCGGCATCGGCGGAAGGCGCCCGGCCGCTCGTGGCGACCGGGGACCTCGAGCGCTTCGCGCGGGAGATCGACAATGTTCGCGCGGCGCTTGATTGGTGCTTCTCCGCAAAAGGGGACAAAGCGATCGGCGTCGTCCTGACCGACAAGTTCGTGCCGGTTTGGACCGCGGAGTCGCTCTGGCTCGAGTGTCGAGAGCGTATCGAACGCGCCTTGGATCATCTCGATGCTCGGCTCGGCGAGAACGAGCCGGTCCGATTGCGGCTCAACACCACGCTTGGGCTCGCGCTCGTCCTTACGATTGGACCGGTCGACCGCGCGCGGGCCGCTTTGGGCCAAGCGCTTGAGATCGCCGAGAGCATGGCCGACACGGACGCCGTCATGCGAACGCTGACCACTCAATTCGCGCTTCATTTCAATACCGGCGATATTCGTGCCGCGCTGCTAACCGCATCGCGGCACTTCGAGATCGCAACGCGCGTGGGCGACACTGCGGCCGTGCTGATGTCGCAGGTGTTTGCGGGTACCGCAAACCATCATTTCGGCAGGCAGAAAGAGGCGCAGGAGATTCTTGAAACGCTGCTGCAGCGTTTTTCCGATGGCGCGTCGCGGGCGCCGTTCATCGGCTTCACGTTCGACCAGCGCACGATGGCCGGGACAGTGCTGGTTCGCGCCCTGTGGCTTCAAGGACACCTGCGCAGGGCGTACGACCTCACGCAGACGCTTCGGCAAGAGGCGCAAGCATCGGGAAACGGCCTCGCACTTTGGTGGGCCCTCCGCTTTGCCATCTGCCCGCTCGATTTCATCTCCGGCGACCTCGCTGCTGCCGAGCGGGACGTGGCGGCGGTCGCCAACCTTGCGGACCGGCAAAACGCAAGCTTCTGGAAGATGGTGGCGCGGTGTTTCGAAGGGCGATTGCTGATCCGGCGGGGCGAGGTTGAAGCGGGCGTGCGGCGGTTGCGCGAAGAGTTGGAAACCAGCGCCAGATCGGGCTGGGCGATCTGGTGCCCGGATTTCCTCGGCACCCTCGCCGAGGGGCTGGGATTGCTGGGCCGGAATGCCGAGGCACTCACCGCGATAGAGGAAGCGCTGACGCGCGCCGAGCGTAACGGCGAGCTCTGGTGCTTTCCGGAACTTCTTCGCATCAAGGCCGAATTGCAGATGAAGCTGGGCGGCGAGGCTGGCGAGCGGGAGGCAGAACAATGCTTCGCCAATGCACTCGCCGCCGCTCGGCAACAGAACGCGCAACACTGGGAATTGCGGATCGCGGTAAGCCTTGCGCGCGTTCGCGCCGCTCAGGGAAAGCACGCCGAGGCACGGCAGATACTCGAGCCGATTTACACCCGGTTTGCCGACGGCTTTACGGGCACCGACCGCCTTCGCGCCAAGGAACTGCTCGATATGCTTCCGGCCTGATCAGTTCGGGTCTGCGTAGACCGCCGGCACGACGGGATCCTTGTCCCAATCCTCGACCGTGTTGAAGGCCCAAACCCAGTCGGACGAGCCGTGAACGCTTGCGGTTTTCGCGGCGATCTGCGCTTTCTGCTCCGCACTATCCTGCATGTGCTTGAAGCGCGCGTTGCCGATCGAGAGACGCTGCACCCCATGCACGCGCGGGATCCGCACGCGTCGAAAATTCGCAAACGCCTCGACCGGATCGGAACCGGCGGCGAGCCAGCGCGCCAGGATATAGGAATCCTCGAATGCTTGGGCGGCGCCCTGACCGGCATTTGGCACCATGGCGTGCGCGGCATCGCCGATGAGCTGGATGCGGCCGCGGCCCCAATTGCCGGTCAAGGGCCGCGTGAAAAGGCCCCATTTCGAGCACGCGGTCACGAGGCTCAGGAGCCTTGCAAGGCGCGGCTCGGGATTGGGAAAGCTTCGGCGCATCTCGTCTGGATCGCCACGGGTCGACCAGCCTTCCTCGACCCATTTGTCGGTGTCTTCCTGCGTCACGATGTTCACGAGCTTTTCGCCGCGAATGTAGTAGGCGAGAAGATGACAGCCGGGCCCGATCCATTGGATGTGGCCGGTTGGCTCCATCACCTCTTTTGGAACGTCGGCGCCGTTCAAGAGAGCGCGCCAGACCATTTGGCCGGTATAGGTCGGATTGTCTGCCCCATAGAGCGCGTGGCGGATCACCGAGCGCACGCCATCGGCGCCGATCACGATATCGGCCTCGGTCTTGACGCCGTTCGCGAAGGTGAGGGTAACGCGGTCGCCACGGTCCTCGATCGTCGTGAGGCGATGGCCGAGATGGACGCGGGCCCGGTCGAGATTCGTGGCGAGCGTGTCCAAAAGGTCGGCACGGTGAAACGTGTAGTACGGCGCACCATAGCGTGCAGCGGTTTCCCGACGATCGTTGAACTCGAGATATTCGCCAGTCTGCATGTTGCGCGTGTAGATGCCGGGGGACAGGTTGCCGACCGCGGCAATCCCCTCGCCGAGCCCGATCGCGATCAAGGCGCGCGATGCGTTGGGGCTGATATTGACGGCGGCTCCGATCTCGCCGAGCGCGGGCGCCTGCTCGAACACCTCGGCGGTCATGCCGAACCGGGCGAACGCTTGCGCGGCCGCCAAACCCGCAAGGCCACCGCCGACGACCGCTATCTTCACCAGGGCCTCCGTTCCTAGGGTTTGACGGGCACGAAGTCGGTCGTGAAGATTTGATTGTCCGCGGGCACTTTGTCGAGCGTGCCCATCTCGACGAACGACCGTTTCAAGACGGCGATCGCCTTGGGGTCGAACCTTCCATCATCACCCAGCATCGGGATTTCATAATCATAGATCTTACTGGCGACCGCCGGCGTCTCGCCGATCGCGGCGACCGCAACGGCATCGGTCTCGTCCTTGTGCGCCTTCATATAGGCGATCGATGCAAAAAAGCCCTTCAGAAACCGTCGGATGAGGCCCGGATTGCTAGCGATGAGGCTCTTCCGCGCGAACACCACATGAGTGATGAAATCGGGCGCGAATTTGTCGAGGCCGACCAGAATGCGCGCCTCATGCTTTTCCTCGAGCAGGAAGGCAACCTCGGTGCCATCCAGATCGGCATCGATCTGCTTTGCCTTCAGCGCCGCGACACGGCCCTCGGTCGCCCCCAATGCCAAGCGTCGAATGCCATCCCGTCCCCACCCTTCGGCGATCGCGAGGCGCATGGCCATCCAGTCCGTAAGCGACCCCTGGGTCGAGACGGTGACCACCTTCCCTTTGAGATCGGCGACCGTGCGGATCGGCGAGTCCGCCGCAACGAAGACGGACAGGTCTCGGGGTGCGCCGGCAAAGGCCGCCACTGCAAGGCTCGGCGAGCCCTTGACGGCAAACGCCATGCCGGGACCGCCACCGAGCCCGATATCGATGCTGTCCGAGGCCAGTGCCTGCTGCACCTTGGCGTCGCCCGCCAGCACGGTGATGCGAGGCTCGACGTCGTATTTTGCGAAAAGACCGTATTTGAGCCCGACATCGACCGGCAGGAAGGCCCAGACGGGCCCTTGTGCCTTCCCGACCTGGATCGCATCGGCCGCGACCCCGTCGGCGATCGTCGCAGCCAGGAAAGCCAAGGCCGCCGCAGCACCCAGCAGGAAGGCCGGAAAGATCCGTATCCGTGTCCTCATGCCGCCACCCAGCTCAAAGACGGGCTACCACGCCCAGGGACTCGCCTTCGATCCAATGCACTTTACAGTCATGATGCGAAATCACAATGTAGATGCGCCGTGATGCCGTCGGGATGGGGATCGTCGTGGCTGACAACGAAAGCATCGATCGCCGAAACCGGGAAGACCTTGTCACCGCCTATCAGATCCTGGTGAATGAAGGGATTCTCGACAGCTTCGGCCACGTGTCATTCCGGTCGGCGAAAAATCCAGGCGTCTTCGTCATGCCTCAGGCGATGCCGCCGTCGCTTGTCACCGAGAACGATCTCTTGGAACTCGCCGTCTCGGACAGCCAGTCGATCGATGCAAAAGGACGGCGCGTCAATGGCGAGCGCTATATCCACGGCGAGATCTACAAGGCGCGCCCCGACGTCGCATCCATCATCCATACGCATTCGCAGGCCGTCATTCCGCTGGGCCTCGCCTCGGTCAAATTGCGCCCGGTGGTGGCACAGGCGGGATTCCTGCCGCCGGAGTCGCCGATCTTCGAGATCCGGGATGTTCGCGCCGAGGGCGAGCGCGGCATGTTGGTCACGAACAGCGCCCGGGGCGCGGCGCTCGCGCGCGTCCTGTCGAGCCACCCGGCGGTGCTGCTTCGCGGCCACGGCGATGTCGTGGTCGGCGCGTCGGTGAAACAGGCCACTGTCTACGCTGCCTATGTCAACATCAACGCGCGCATGCAGACGCAAGCGATGCTGATGTCGCAAACGATCATCGCGCTGAACGAAGCGGAACTCTTCACCCCCGACGAATTCGACATCAACCGGCCATGGGAGCACTTCAAGCAGAAGATGCTCGACGCCGATGCCCGCGCGAAAATCGATCGCTCCCAATTCGGTCTCGATCAAAACCAAGTCGCGAAATAGCTGTCGCCGAGCTTCGCCGGGCAAGCTTTTCGATTTCCGCAAAGTCGACCGTCGGTTAGAGCGTGCCAGCTTGCGCCCGCGATATGTTCATAGGAATATATCGATGGGATGCGACACCGCAACAGGTCTGCGACCCAACCCAGGCCGCGAGGGGTGATGGATGAAATATGTGTGTGATGCGCCAGGCGGCAGCATTTGGCTTCGGATCGAAAGCGAGGAAGAGGCGGCCGCCGAATCGGCACAGATGCAGCATTCGATGGAGCGCCATTTCCGTGCCGAGATGGATCGGGCGCGTCAGAGCTTCCGCCCGCCCTCTTCGGTCTTCTTCGAGCAAGAGATCGGATTGAAGGGACATCTTCAAAAGGAGATGGCTTTGTTCCTCTCGCTTCGCGACGACAGTGGAACGCCTCGAGTGACCGCGATGGTGCCGCAAACGCGCGATCCTCAACGACAGCTACGCCCGATCATTCTTGGCCACGCCAACACCGACCCTTATGTGAAGCACGCTGACGCCATCCACGCACTCGCCAAGCACCTCCAAATGACGCTCGATCGCGCGCGGTGCTATCCCTACCCTCCGGGCCGCCACTGGCCGGTTTCGTGACGAGAGCCGCCGCTCGCTGAGCCGCGGCCTCTGATTTGCAGCGTCGACCGGATTTACGCCGGACTGCCAACGTTCGTCAGAAAACGCACTCGTTCATGTGAAACCCTGAATAAGGGTTATAAGCGCTTACATATGCGCGCCTATATATACTTTTTGCTAATTAATAGGGTGTTTGATGCAAATCCATACGACTTGCACGGGTAAAGAGGATTTCCATAGTGCCTGCCCCCATGGATCGGACGCATGGCGGTCGAGCAATCGCGACCGCCATTCTGCTCTGGGGAGCATTGGTGTCGCGGCCGGTCCTGGCACAAACGACGGACGAACCGTCGCCGTCCGACCTGGGGAAGCTTTCGATCGAGGACTTGTCGTCCATCGAAGTCTCGTCAGTGTCGAAGAGCGCCGAGCCCCTCAGCGACGCGCCTGCGGCGATCTATGTCATCACCCACGACGACATCGTCCGCTCGGGTGCCATCAGCCTCCCAGAGATGCTGCGCCTGGCTCCCAATCTCGAAGTGGCGCAGATCAACGCGACCTCGTACGCGATCTCGGCGCGAGGCTTCAACGGACAGATCGCAGACAAGTTGCTGGTCCTGATCGACGGCCGTTCGGTCTACACGCCGATCTTTGCCGGCGTCTATTGGGACATGCAGTACGTGCCGCCCGAAGATATCGATCGAATCGAGGTGATTAGCGGTCCCGGCGGCACCTTGTGGGGCGCCAACGCGGTCAACGGCGTGATCAATATCATCACGCGCAAATCGAGCGACACCCAGGGTGGGGTCGCCGACGTGAGCGCGGGCAATCTTCAAGGTGACGGCTATCTTCAATATGGCGGGAGGATCAACGCGGACACGACCTACCGCGTTTATGGCGACCGGTTCGCGGCCGGCAACGACTACACGAATGCGGGAATCAGTGCCGCCGACAGCTGGCACAAAACGCAGGGCGGTTTCCGCTTCGATTGGACCCCGGCCAAAGATCTCGTCACGGTTCAGGGCGACCTCTATGGCGGCGACGAGGAGCAGCTTCTGGCCACCGGACAATTCATTTCCGGCGGCAATCTGCTCGGCCGATGGACGCACACATTTGACGGCGGCGCCGGTATGTTTCCGGCGGAACCGGAGGTGGCGACGGGCTCAACACCGGCGACCTCGACGTCCAGCACAGTTTTACGCCGAACAGCCGCAACACCATTGTCTGGGGCGGCGGCGAACGGTTCCAGATCTATGAGGTGTTCGGCGCGTCGGGCCTTTCATTCCTGCCGGATGCCGGCCGATTGAACTATGCCAACCTGTTCGCCGAGGACACCATATCGATCACCGACCGCATCAAGCTCATTCCGGGCATCAAGCTTGAAGAGGATGCCTATGTCGGATTCGAGCCGCTTCCCAGTCTGCGCGCCTCGTGGAAAGTAAACGATACCAACCTCCTCTGGGCGGCCGTGTCGCGCGCCGTGCGCGCGCCGACGCCGTTCGATCGGGACGCCCAAGGAGGCGGACCGCCGCCCCTGTTGATTGGCGGCTCCGACTTTCAGTCCGAGAAGCTCAACGCGTACGAGGTGGGATATCGGTCGCAACTGTCGCCGAAGGCATCCTTGTCGGTCTCCACCTTCTATAATGATTACACGTCGCTCAGGAGCATCGACTTCACTCCGACCTTCTTCCCCGTCGCCTTCGCCAACTTCGCGCGGGGCAATTCGTACGGCGTCGAAACCTGGGGCACCTACCGGGTCGCCGATTGGTGGCGCCTGAGCGCCGGCTTCAATGTTCAACACGAGAACTTCACGTTCGCGGTCCCCTTGACGCCCGGCATATTGGGGCCGTTCGAAGCGCCCTTCGTGTCGACCCTCGTCAACCAGACCATCGGCTATACCGGCGACGATCCGAACCATCAGGTATCCCTGCGCTCATCGATGGATTTGCCCCACGGCGTGACCCTCGATGGAGAATTGCGCGAAGTCGGCTCGCTGCCCAATCCCCCGGTCCCGAGCTATATCGAGTTCAACACCCGGATCGGCTGGACCGTGTCGCCGTCGCTCAGACTGTCCCTTTCGGGGTTCAACCTCCTGCACGACCACCATGTCGAATTCGGCGCGGCGCCGGCGGTCGAAGTCGGACGCAGCTTCCTTGCGAACGTTCACGTGACGTTTTGACCGTCGACGCCAGCTCAATTATGGCCGTTGCCTACTCGGCCTGAACTTGTACCGCCTTGCCGAATTCAGTCGCAGTCCCCGGCGCGATGACGAGATAGCGCCTGACGCCATCCGCGCCACCGCGCACGGCCTGGCGGATCGGACCGATTGCGTTCACGATCGCCGAGCCGGCGGGGTTGGTCATGAAGGCCGACAGCGGCTGAAGGCGACCGGAGCCGTCCGCGCGGTCCGCCAGCGCGATCACGTACGGATGCTTCGGCGCAAGCCCCGTCACCGACGCCTCCAGCACTTGGGTCAGTCCCTGGTCGAACAGCGTCACGCTGGTGGGCGCCTTCTCGCGGGCAACCGCTGTTCGATCTTCCGGCACCATGGTAAAGCGAGCCGCCTCGCCGGCGAGCCCCAGCGGCTGCAGCCCTTCGGTTCCGGCGCCTTCGGGGACGGCATTCGGCACATAGACGACGGCCTGGGCAGCCTGACCGATCGGCGTCGTCGCGATCACCCGGTTGGTCATCGTGTCGATCGCCACCATCTTGTCGTCGTTCTCGAGCCCGACATAGACGCGGGAACCGTCGCCCGACGGCCACACCCCATGCGGCAGCTTACCGACCGGGATCGTCGCGACCAGGCTGAAATCGCCGGTGCGGAACACCTTGACCTCGTTCAGACCGCCGATCGTGACGTAAGCGAACTGACCGCGCCCATTGCGCACGATGTTGACGTGGTTCGTGATCGGACCCGTGTCGAGCGTCTTGATCAAAGCGAACGGTGGCCTCGCGTCGAAGATTTGCGTTTTGCCGGTATCCTTGAGCGTGAACCAGACCTGGGAGCCATCCGGCGTCGCAGCGATATTGGGACAGAACGGACTCGCCTGCTGCACCCTGCCGACGATCTGATGGTCGGCAACGGCGACGACATCGGTTTCCGGATTGAAGGACGAGCACACATAGCCATACTTGCCATCGGGCGAGAAGATCGTCATCCCGGGGCCGTTCGGCAGAATGATCCGCGTCTTCTCCGCGTAGGTCACGCCATCCAGGACCGATACATAGTTCTCGCCACGAACCGTGACCCACACCTCCTTGCCATCGGGCGTAAAGAATGCCTCGTGCGGCGATCGGCCGACATAGGTGACATGCTTCACCGCATTGGTCGCGGTATCGATGAAGTTGACCGCATTCGACCCGATCGCGACAACGGCGATCGTGCGGCCGTCCGGCGAGAACCCCATGCCGTGCACCAGAAGCTGCCCGGTATAGAGCGGGCTGAAATTCTGCGGCACCGGCTGCCCCAGCCGGATGACGCCGAGGAGCTTGTTGTCGACAGGATCGATGACCGACACCGTGTTCGAGAACTGCTCGGCGGCATAGACGCGGTCGTGGTGGCTGATCGGCACATCGGGCGCCGACGCCGCGTAAGGCGCCTGGCCTGCCGACGCGATCTCGCCGCTCATCAGGATGGCGCCACCCAGCACGGCGGCGGCAACTAGATTGCGCATCGATTGCGTGTCCTCTCGCTTCTCCATCAAGGCATATCCGAAGGCTGATCCGGCGCCGCGGCCGGGGGCGGCAGTTTTTCGCCCACGGCGAGCCGCATGGCGGCAATCTCCTGCTGCTGCGTGACGATGATCTCCTGCGCCAGCCGGCGCAGCGCCTCGTTATGGCCATAGCGAAGCAGCGCCTGCGCCATGCCGATCGCCCCCTGATGATGGGGCACCATCATCTCGACGAAATCGTGATCGACGTCGCCGGTCGGCCGGATGGTCATGCTCGACATCATCTTGCTCATCGACGTGTCGTTCTCGGTAAGGAATGGCACCTCTGCCGAAGGGCCGATCGCGGCGAGCGTGCAGAGCGGCAGAAATACAACGGACGGCTGCCGTGTCTCTGCCGCTGCGAAGAAGGCGATCGCTGCGATCAACATCGCGCCGGGGCCAAGCCAGCATGTCCAACCTGACAAGGTGGATCGCGATCGCGCGCTCGATCCCGCCGGCGCGTTCGATTCCGTTGCGAATACCGACATCGGGTTTATCTCACACCGTTCAAATGATTGACGCGCCGGTCCGCCGCCGAAGAAACGACGCACGGTTTTGCGGATCAGCTTCCCGCGACGCCGTGACCCACCATCTTTTTCGGATCAACGATCTCGTCGAATTGTTTCTCGTCGACATAGCCCAGCCTGAGCGCCGCTTCTTTCAACGTCAGCTCTTCGTCATTGGCCTTGTGCGCAATTGCCGACGCCTTGTCGTAGCCGATGACGGGGCTCAGCGCCGTCACGAGCATGAGCGAGCGGTTCAGCATTTCCTCAATCCGCGTGAGATGCAGCTTGGTTCCCTCGACCGAGAACCGACGGAACTTGTCGCAAGCGTCGCCCAGCACCCGCGCGGAATGCAGGAAATTGTTGATGATGATCGGGCGCATGGCGTTGAGCTCGAAATTGCCTTGGCTGCCGGCAAAGGCAACGGCTGCGTCCTCGCCAATCACCTGAATGCAGACCATCACCATCGCCTCGCACTGTGTCGGGTTGACCTTGCCCGGCATGATCGACGAGCCGGGCTCATTCTCCGGCAAAAGCAGCTCGCCAAACCCGCAGCGTGGGCCCGACGCCAGCCACCGCATGTCGTTGGCAATCTTCATCAATGCCACGGCGAGGCCGCGGACGGCCGCCATTGCCGCAACCATCGCGTCAAGCGAGCCCTGCGCCGCGAACTTGTTGGGTGCGGTGACGAAGGGCTGGCCCGTGAGCTCCGCGATCTTGGACGCGATCGCGCGGCTGAAATTCGCCGGCGCGTTCAGCCCGGTCCCGACAGCCGTCCCACCGGCCGCAAGCTCATAGAGACCCGACCGCGACGTGCCGATCCGCGCCACGGCGTCGCGGATCTGCTGCGCATAGCCCGACCATTCCTGTCCCACCGTGAGAGGGACCGCGTCCTGCAGATGCGTCCGCCCGGTCTTGACGACGTTGTTCCATTCGGCCGATTTGGTCTCGATCGCGACGGCGAGCGCCTCTGCCTGCGGCAGGAGATGCTCGTCGAGCTCGCCGAGAGCAGCGATATGCATGGCGGTCGGAAACGTGTCGTTCGACGACTGACCCATGTTCACGTCATCATTGGGATGGACGGGAGACTTGCTGCCGATCTCGCCGCCGAGAAGCTGGATGGCACGGTTCGAAAGCACCTCGTTGACGTTCATGTTCGACTGCGTGCCGGACCCGGTCTGCCACACATAGAGCGGGAAATGCTCATCGAGCTTGCCGGCAATCGCTTCGTCGGCGGCCCGCGCGATGGCCGCGGCCTTCCATTCCGGCAGGCGCCCCGCCGCGGCATTGACGAGGGCCGCCGCCTTCTTCACGTAACCGTAGGCGTGGTAGACCCGCTTCGGCATGCGGTCGTCGCCGATCGCGAAATGAAGCAAACTGCGCTCAGTCTGTGCGCCCCAATACCGATCCGCAGGCACGTCGATGCCACCCATCGAGTCGGTTTCATGGCGCGAGCCAGTGGCGTCGATGCCGATCGGAATGTCGCGCGCAACGGGATGAGTCTGGTCATTCATGACGGTCTCCGTGACACACGGGGATGAGGCCGCGACGATCGCGGCTCCCACCCTTTTATCAACATTGGGCACCTAGTGCCGGCCCTCTATCCGAGCCCCTATCGCCGCGCTTAATAATGCGCTGACGCCGATGTGACCTTGCCCTTGAAAACGCGCAGGCCGATGGCGGTGTAGGCGAGCATCAGCGGGAACACAAAGAGTCCCTCTCCCCAGAACATAAAGGCCAGACTGGAATGAGGCGCGGCGGCCTGGTCGATCGTGATGGCGAACGGGATCATATAAGGCCAGAACGAGATCGCGAGCGTGCCGAACGCGGCGGCAAAGATGATGGCCACCATAAAGAACGGCGCCCCGTCATGACGGCGCCAGACGGTCGCCGCAAGTGTCACCGCCGCCGCCATTCCGATTGCGGGAAAGACCAACAAATAAGGCCGCTCGAGCCATCGGTCCATGACCGGAAGATCTTCACCAAGCGCATAGCCGAAGACGGCAATGAGGAAAACAAGCAGTCCGAGCGAGAGATAGGGGATGGCGCGATACGCGGCGTCACGCACCTCGCCCTCGCATTTCCTGACAAGCCAGCAGGCCCCAAGCAGCGTATAGCCAAAACACAGGCCGACCCCGCACAGCACCGCAAACGGGCTGAACCAGCCGAACGCGCCTCCGGTGTAACGGCCGTCGGCGATGGGAAGTCCTTGGACCAGCGCGCCGACCGTCATCCCCTGGATAAAGGTGGCGACCAGCGATCCGCCGGCAAAACCGGCATCCCAGATCCATCGCAGCCGCTCGGTCTTATAGCGGAACTCGAACGCGACCCCGCGCAGGATCAAGCCCGAAAGCATGAAAAGGAGAGGGAGATAGAACGCCGATAGCAGCGTGGCGTAAACCACCGGGAAGGCGCCCCACAGCACAACGCCAACAACCACGAGCCACGTCTCGTTACCGTCCCAAATCGGGGCCACGGCGCTCAACATCGTCTGCCGTCGCGCTTCTTTGCGGGTCAAGCCGAAGAGGATCCCAACCCCGAGATCGAATCCATCCAGCACCACGTAGAGAAGTGTGGCGACGGCCAAGACGAACACCCAAAAGAGAATCACGGCTATTCTCCGGCGGCGACGCGATGGGGGATCGAGCCGAGCGTATTGTCAACGACCGACATGGGGCGGTTGGGACTTGCCGCGGTAGGCGGAAGAACCAGGCTGCCCGCAGGGCCGGCGCGCAGAAGCTGGTGGATGTAATAAATTCCGAAGGCGAAGATGAAACTGTAGACCGCGCAAAAGACGATGAGCGACAGCAAGGCCGCTCGCGTCGTCAGGAAGGGCGTCATCGCGTCCGCGGTCCTCAAGACTCCATAGACCGCCCAGGGTTGCCGGCCTACCTCGGCCGTGAACCAGCCAGTCAGGATTGCGATGAAAGGCAGTGGAAAGCTGAGAAAGATCGACCAAAGCAGCAAGCGGTTGCGCTCGAGACGCCGCGCGAAGCTCAGATAGCTACCGGCCCAGGCGAGGAACAGCAGGACGAGGCCGCAGCCGACCATGATCCGAAACGAGAAGAAAGGAATCACGACCGGTGGCCGATCCTGTCGGGGGAAGTCGGTCAAGCCGACCTCCTTGGAATCGAAGCTGGAGCTCGCGATCAAGCTGCCGAGAATGGGAACGCTGATGGCGTAGTGATTGGTCTCCGACCTGGAATCGGGGAGGCCGATGATGACCTCGCTCGCCGGCTGCTCGTCATGCCAGCGGCCCTCGATCGCCGCAAACTTGGCCGGCTGATAATGGTGGACATAGTCGCCGGTCAGGTGACCGAAGAACAGCTGCACCGGCACCAGGATCGCCGCGAGATAGAGTCCCATGCGAAGCATGATCTGCCCCTCGGCCGTGAACTCGCGGCGCAACTCATACCATGCGCCGGTCGCCGCGACGCAGAAGGCGCCGGTCAAATAGGATGCGATCAGCATATGCGGGAAACGCACCCAGAGAACCGGGCTGAAGACGATCGCCGCCCAATCGCTCGGCGCGTAGACCCCGTTCTCGACGACATAGCCCATCGGCACCTGCATCCAGCTGTTATTGGCCATGATCCAGAACGCCGAAAGCGATGTCCCGAGCGACACCATCGCGGTCGAGAACAAATAGAACCACGGCGGGACGCGCGAGCGGCCGAACAGCAGGATGCCGAAGAAGCTCGCCTCGAGGGCGAAGGCGGTAAATGTTTCGTAGGAGAGCAGCACCCCCTGGATCGAACCCGACAATCGCGACAATTCGCTCCAGTTCGTGCCGAACTGAAACGCCATCACGATCCCCGACACGACGCCAAGCCCGAAGGCCACGCCAAAGATCTTGAGCCAGAACTCGAACACGAGGCGATAGGCCGGCCGCCCGGTAGCGAGATTGAGCGCCTCAAGGACGGTGAGCCACGCCGCCACCCCGATCGAGAAGGACGGGAAGATGATGTGGAACGAGATGGTGAACGCGAACTGGAGCCGCGACAGGAAGAGCGCCGTGAGGTCCATCGCAACCCCCGCTAGCGCCAGAGGTTGGTTTTTGCGAGATCGATGAGTTCATCGCCTCGTCCGCCCATGACGGCCTTCATCATGTAGAGCGTGAAGCCCTTCGCCATCTCCAGGCTGATGGCCGGCGGCATGGCGAGCTCGGTCCGGTGGACGACCGCGTCGATCAGGACGGGTCCGTCATGCGCGAACGCGGCCGCGATTCCGCTTTCGACATCGGCGGGAT
>Ga0335073_10005161_pt1 | contig 18333 bp, 13 predicted proteins | sample Lox_Sample_22_FD_207093 | JGI IMG/M metagenome (GOLD analysis project Ga0335073, IMG submission 207093) | Soil microbial communities from Loxahatchee National Wildlife Refuge, Florida, United States - Lox_Sample_2.2 | ecosystem: Environmental > Terrestrial > Soil > Wetlands | place: USA... | reverse complement strand
GCATGCGCTCATCAATCTCGTGCTGCTGTGCCGGTTCCACCACCTCATCGCCATCCACCGCTGGGGCTGGATCCTCACCCTCCACCCCGACGGCACCACCAGCGCCGTCAGCCCCGACGGCACCAAGACCCTGCACAGCCACCCGCCGCCAGTCCAGGCCGCCTGATCTGTCGTACCCGCGCACGTTGCTCGCTGGCGTTTGTGTTCGGCCGGCTAACTTGGGACCGTCTCGCTCGAGGATGACGTTGCGGAGGCTGGCAGAGCGACGGCAGAAAGCGGCCCCGAGCCGAGACACGACCACACGGCCAGAACTGCACCCAGCCCGACGCCGATGGCCAGCAGCCCGAACGTAAGGCGGATATCCAGGAACTCGGACAACAGCCCGCCTACGAGCATGCCGACTGGCTGGCCGCCGTACGCGATGAGACGGCCAGTGGTGTTGACTCGCGCTTGCAACCGGTTGTTCGCTGAGCAATGGCACACGTGATGCCGGAGATTTTCCACTCGCCGCCCGGGAATACCTCCGCTTCGTGCTTAGTTTGCAACAAGCAAGTACCTTGTTTGATGGGACTCCCGCGCACCCCGATGGGCTGAGGAAGGAAGCGTCATGTCGTCCGCGCCAGGCAGGCCGCAAGCCGACGGACTAACGGAAGGCTTGAGGGGGGCGCCAGCGCAGTCCCCCGGCAACGGCAGCGGGCGGCCCAGCACAGGTCGATGGCACAGCAGCGTCCACTACAAGTGGATAGCGCTGTCCAACACGACGCTCGGCGTCCTGATGGCGACGATCAACGCCTCGATCATGCTGATCGCGCTGCCGGACATCTTCCGCGGCATCGGCGTTAACCCGCTGCAGCCTGGCAACACCAGCCTGTTGCTCTGGCTGATCATGGGCTACCTCGTCGTCACCGCCGTGCTGGTAGTGAGCTTCGGCCGGCTAGGCGACATGTTCGGCCGGGTCAGGATGTTCAACCTCGGCTTCGCGGTGTTCGCCGCGTTCTCTGTCCTGCTGTCGGTCACCTGGCTGCACGGCACGGCAGCGGCCTGGTGGCTGATTTCGATGCGAATCCTTCAGGGCGTCGGCGGGGCCATGCTGATGGCCAACTCCAGCGCAATCCTCACCGACGCCTTCCCGCCCAACGAGCGCGGCCTCGCACTCGGCCTCAACCAGGTCGCCGCCATCGCCGGCTCTTTCATCGGACTGGTACTCGGCGGCGTCCTCGGCCCGGTCGGCTGGCGCTACGTCTTCCTGGTCTCCGTCCCGTTCGGCGTCCTCGGAACGATCTGGTCCTACCTGAAGCTGCAGGAGCGCGGCATCCGCAAGCCTGCCAGGCTGGACTGGGCCGGCAACCTGACGTTCGCAGCGGGACTCATCGCAGTCCTGGTCGGCATCACTTACGGCATCCAGCCTTACGGCGGGCACACCATGGGCTGGACCAGCCCGTTCGTCCTGACCCTGCTCATCGGCGGGCTTGCTGTGCTGGCGATCTTCTGCACCATCGAGACCCGGGTCGCCGAGCCGATGTTCAACCTCAGCTTGTTCAGGATCCGCCCGTTCACCGCAGGCAACATGGCAAGCCTCCTGGCCGGACTTGGCCGCGGCGGCCTGATGTTCACGCTGATCATCTGGCTCCAGGGAATCTACCTGCCGATCCACGGCTACGGCTTCAGCCAGACCCCGCTGTGGGCTGGCATCGCGATGCTGCCCCTGACGATCGGCTTCCTGATCGCGGGCCCGGTCTCCGGCTGGCTGTCTGACCGCCACGGCGCCAGGCCGTTCGCCACCGGCGGCATGGTGCTGGCAGCAGCTTCGTTCGGGCTGCTCGAACTCCTGCCGATCAACTTCAGCTACTGGGAGTTCGCCGGGATCCTGCTGCTCAACGGCATCGGCATGGGCCTGTTCGCCTCGCCGAACAGGGCCGGCATCATGAACAGCCTGCCGCCAGACCGCCGCGGCGTCGGCGCCGGAATGAGCGCGACCTTCCAGAACTCCGCCATGGTGCTGTCGATCGGCATCTTCTTCACGCTGATCATCCTCGGACTGGCCGCGACCCTGCCGGCTGCACTCGGCCACGGGCTGATCGCGCAAGGCCTGCCGCGCGCCGACGCGGCGCGGATAGCCGGACTGCCGCCGGTGTCGATCATGTTCGCCGCGCTGCTTGGCTACAACCCCGTGCAGACCCTGCTCGGGCACGCGATCAGCAAGCTGCCCGCCAGCCACGCTGCGTACCTGACCGGCCACACCTTCTTCCCGTCACTGATCTCGGCCCCGTTCGAGCACGGGCTAGCCATCGCGTTCGACTTCGCCATCGCAGCGTGCCTGATCGCGGCCGTGGCCTCGCTGCTGCGCGGCGGCCGGTACGTGCACGACCTGCATGGTGCGACCGAAAGCGGGGCGCGGGCCACGACCGACCGCGACATCGACCGCAGTCCCGTACCTGCCACTAGCGCCGCGAGAATCTAGGCCAGGAAACGGGGCACTGGAGGCCGGCTGCTCCGGCACGCTCGCGGACCTGACAGCGCCCCGTGACCTGTGATAGCCAGAGCACATGCACGGCGGACAACTGATCCCCGACCGCACCCCACGAGCACCCGAACTGGCCGTCCGCTCGATCTATCCGGACCCGGTCACGATCGCGAGCCTGACAGCAGGCGGCTTCGCTCTGTTGCTGTTCGTGTCGGAAGAGTGCCCCACATCGGCGATGGCGCTGCGCAATCTCGGCCCGCTCTGCCCGGCCTGGCAAGCCGCTGGCCTCAGTTGCACCGCGGTCTTCGAGGATCCCCTTGAGATCGCCCTCCGCGTCGCCCGCAACTGCGGGTGGGCCGGCCAGGTCGTCTCGCAAGATCCGCCCTACGAGGCATCCCGTCTCTACGGGCTCATCTCCGTACCGACCGCGGTCCTGGTCGGCACGGACGGCTTCATTATCGATACGGTCACCGGCTGGGATCAGCCTGCGCAGGCCGCGCTGATCCGGAAGGCTGGCGCGGACTTGCCGGTCCCGGCGGCGACCGAGCCGCTGCGCAAGCCTGGCTGCTCATCAAAGGCCGCTATCGACCCGGAACTGGCCGCGGCCATCTCGGCACCCGGCGCTGACGACGACCTCGAGGAGATGTTCGAGCGCGGCTGGACCGACGGCCTGCCGGTGATCCCGCCGACGACGGAGCGGGTCGAGAAAATGCTCGGCCGCTTCGACGGCGACGAATCGCTCGGCGAGGTTCCGCCCTCAATGGGAGTCGCCACATTGCGGCGAGTGGCCGCGTGCGCGGTCCTGGCCGGATGCCGCCCCGATTACTTCCCAGTCGTGGTCGCGGCCGTCCGGGCAGCACTCGATCCCCGGTTCAACCTGCATGGCCAGGCCGTCACCACCCAGCCAGCCGGCCAGCTCATCGTCGTCAACGGACCCGTCCGGCACGCCACGGGCATGAACAGCGGCATGGGCGCGCTCGGGCCGGGGAACCGGGCCAACCTGACGATCGGCCGCGCGCTCCGGCTGCTTGTCTGCCTGACTGGCGGCGGCATGCCGGGCACTCTGGACCGGTCCACTCTCGGCCAGATGGGCAAGGTGGGCTTCTGCATCGCCGAAGACGAGGAAGTCAGCCCGTGGGAACCACTGCACGTCGAACGCGGCTTCCAGCCGGGCGAGTCGGTCGTCACGCTCATCGGCTGCGACGCGCCGCTGTCTATCTCCGACCACCGCAGCCGCACCCCCGAAGACCTCGCCTATGTGCTCGCCTGGGCGGCGGCCAGTACCTGGAGCACCAACTGGTGGCCGCTGACTGAGCCGTCGGTGTATGTCATCTGCCCGGAGCACGCGGCGATGTTCCGTCAGGCTGGCTGGACCAAGCGGCAGTTGCGCGAGTTCATGTTCGAGACTGTGCACAAACCGGCCCGCGAGTTGCGCCGCGGCGAGACCACCCCGTTCGTGCATGCCGCGGATCCAGATGCCGAGGTGGCTAAGTGGGCCTCCCCCGAGGCCATCGTGCTGCTCGTCGCGGGCGGCGAAGCGGGACGCTACAGTGCTGTCCTCGGTCCGTGCACAGGCATGGGGTTCCAGATCGTCTCGGAGAAGGTGGTGTCGCCGTGACCGCCGGCTACGTGAGCCCGTTCGACGAGCGAGTACGGCAGCCCGAGCCGCTCGCGCCGCGGCCGGCCAGCATCTCCGGCCTGCGCGTCACGCTGCTCGACATCCGGAAGAACCGCGGCGACGAATTCCTCGACCGGGTCGAGACACTGCTGCAGCAGGCGGGCGCGACCACCAGCCGGGTAACGAAGGAGATCTTCTCCAAGCCCGCCGCCCTCGACCTGATCGAGCGGATCACGCTCGTCTCCGACGCAGTCGTCGAGGCCCTGGCCGATTGAGGCTCGTGCACGTCGTGCAGTGTGTACGACCTCGTCAGACTGGAGCGCCGGCAGATCCCCGCGGTCGGCGTCGCGACTACGCCGTTTGCCGACGAAGCGGTGGAGCAGGCGCGCCTGCTGAGCATGCCGGGCTGCCGCGTGGTGTACGTGCCTCATCCGGTCCAGCTGCTGAGCAGGGCCGAGCTTGACCGGCTGGCCGATGCCTCGTTTCCGGCTGTTATCTCGGCTCTGACGGATAGTTCAGGCTGACCTCCAGCTGGCCGGCTGTCAGCCGGTGGGTGCCAGCTCTTCCCCGCCAGACAGCGCGCTTGTCGCAAGCGGCTGGGGAACGCCGAGCTCTTCGGCCGTGCCGGGCACGAACAGGTAGTTGCGGGCGTGCGAGCACACCACGTCGGTCTCCTGCCAGCTGCCCTGCCAGGTCTGCATCACGTAGCCGCGCCGGCGCAGCCAGGTCGCCACGTCGCTGCCGGGGTGCCGGTAACGAGCCGTATGGCGGTCCTCGATCTCGACCAGCAACGTGGGCCTGAAGCGCTCGATCGAGGCCTCGCCGCCCATGAGCACCTGCAGCTCGGCGCCCTCGACATCGATCTTGATGAAGTCGAGGCGGGTCAGTTTCGCGGCGGCGCAGATCCCGTCGAGCGTGTCGACCTCGACGTCCACATCGAGATGACTGCGGAATTCGGCGTTGGAGCCCTGGCCAGTGGTGTCAGCATCCAGGAAGGACCGCCCGGTGACCGGTCCGTGCCGGCCGACCGGAACGCTCATGACGCCACGTCCGGGCTCGACACCGAGCGCGACCGCATGGTGACGGACATTCGGAGCGGACCGCCCGCCGAGGATCCGGGTGAGCACGGGGTGGGCGAACGGCACCGGCTCGAAGCTGTGGACCTGGCCGCTGTCGCCGGCCAGCTGGGACAGTGCCAGCGTGTACAGCCCCGCGGCCGCCCCGATGTCGAAGCAGACACTGCCCGGCTGGATGAGGTCGCGGAGGCCCAGCATCTCCGGCTCCGCGAACCGGGTGCGACGGGCAAGCTGCAGGACCACAGCCGTGGCCAGCGCCTGGCGCGTCTTGCTCGTCTGCGACGACATCGTGCTCCTTCTAAGCTCCGGTTCCCAGCGCATTGCCGGTCGGCTACCAGTAAAGCTAACGGGCTGAGCCTGCGTGGCCGAACGCCTCGACCTGGCGATTGCACGGTACCCGGTCAGAGCCGGACAGCGGTAAACGCTCGCCGGCGGACCTGCCGATGACGTGGTCAGGGCGGCGCACTAGGCGCCGATCCACACGGTCTTGGTGTTGCAGAACTCACGGATGCCGTGGCTGGCCAGCTCTCGCCCGAATCCCGAGCTCTTGATGCCGCCGAACGGCAGCTGCGGGTACGACGTCACGTTCCCGTTGATGAAGACCAGGCCTGCGGCAAGATCCGCAATGAGCCGGCTCCGCTCCGCATCGTCCCTGGTCCAGGCGTTGGCGCCGAGGCCGAATTCGGTGCCGTTGGCCAGGCTGATCGCTTCGTCGATATCAGCGACCCGGTAGAGGGACGCGACCGGCCCGAAGACCTCCTCGGCGTAGACCCGCATGTCCGGCGTGATGCCGGACAGCACGGTCGGCAGGTAATAAAAGCCAGGGCTGTCGGGTGCTGCACCGCCGCAGAGCACCCGGGCGCCCTGGGCGGCCGCGTCGGCGACAAGATCCTCAACGTCGTCGCGCTGCTGCTCGGTGGCCAGCGGCCCGACATCGGTGCTGTCGAGCATCGGGTCGCCCACCGTTTTGGCGGACATCTCCTTCACGAACAAGCGCTCGAACTCGTCGTAAACGGCGTCGTGCACGATGAACCGCTTCGCCGCGATGCAGGACTGGCCATTGTTGATGCAGCGGGCGACAGCCGCTACCCGTGCCGCAGCCTCGAGATCGGCCGACGGCATGACCACGAACGGATCGCTGCCGCCCAGTTCGAGGACAACCTTCTTGATCTCACTGCCGGCGATCGCTGCCACCGACTGCCCGGCCGGGCCGGATCCGGTCAGCGTCGCGGCCACTACCCGGTCGTCACGAAGGATGCCCTCGACCCGCGCGGAGCCCACCAGCAGGGTTTGGAACGCACCCGAAGGGAAGCCGGCCACGGCAAAAAGCTCCTGCATGAACAGGGCGGTCTGCGGCACGTTCGACGCGTGCTTGAGCAGCCCGGTATTGCCGGCCATCAGGGCTGGGGCGGCGAATCGCATGGCCTGCCAGAGCGGGAAGTTCCACGGCATGATCGCGAGCACCGGCCCGAGCGGCTGGTAGCTGACATAGGCCTGGCCTGCGCCAACAGCGGCCGCGTCAGCGGACTCGTCGGCCAGGAACCCCTCGGCGTGCTCGGCGAAATACCGGCACGCGACAGCGCACTTGGCGACCTCCTGCCGGGCCGCGACCAGCGTCTTGCCCATCTCGGTCGTCATCATCGCCGCGACCGAGCTTTGCCGCTCGTCAAGGATGTCGGCTGCCTTCCGCATCCAGCGGGCGCGGTCGGCGAAGCTGGTGAGGCGGTAGCTGGCGTGCGCTTGGGCCGCCGCGGCGAGGCAGTGGTCAACCTCTTCCTCGCTCATCTCCGCGTATGTCTGTACGGTCTCCCCGGTGGCCGGGTTCACAGTCGCGATCGCCATATGACCATGCTAGGGGCGCGGCGCTCGCTGGCTAAGCCAGCGCTGCCGAAGGTTCGGTCATGGTAAGACTCTGGCAAAAGCCCCAGATGCAGCCGTCGAGCCCGGATACCTTGTGCCGGGACCATCACCGGGCTGCGGGCCGCCAGCCGATCCAGCGCTGCTGCCGGGCCGCGCCGGCCCCCGCGCCGGCAGGGGAACGGGAGAGCAGATGCCGCACCGGGTTAGCCGCTACGACCTGCGGGTCGGGCAGGGCGGCCGCGGCGGGGCAACCTCGGCGCGCGTCCGGTGGCGGCGCCAGCGGAGGCTCGCCAAGTTCGGCTACATCGCGGCAACCCTTATCGCGGTCATCGGCGTGACCGCCGGGCTCGGCGGCTATGCCGAATACCGGCACCTGGAAGGCAACATCACGGTCGTCAAGGTCGGCGGCCTGTCTGGCCGGACCATCTACGGCGCGCAGAACATCCTCGTGCTGGGCTCCCAGGAGCGCGCCCACCAGCGAGGCTACTTCGGCGTTGCGGCCGGCGACTCGCCGTACACCACGAACTCGGACAATCTGCTGCTGATTCACCTGGACCCGACCCACACGCACGCCACCGTGCTGTCGATTCCCAGAGACCTGTTTGTCTACGAACCCGGCTGCCAGGCCCGCGACCGGATGATCGGTATCGGGATCCAGGGCCCGTATGCCTATCCGCCCGGCAACCTCATCGACGGCGCGCTGAACATCGGCGGCCCGACCTGCGCCGTAACCACTGTCGAAGACCTGACGGGCGTCAAGCTCGATCACTTTGTCGAGTTCGACTTCAACTCGTTCCGGGACATGGTCGACGCCATCGGCGGCGTGGAGGTCTGCGTCCCCAGGGGCGGGTATCACGACCCCAAATCGCACATCAACCTGTCCGCCGGCCTGCACCTGCTGAAGTACACGAAGGCGCTGGACTACGTGCGTACCAGGGACTCGCTCGGCGGCCCCGACGCAGGCGGCGACCTGCCCCGGATCGAAGTGCAGCAGTCCTTCATCTCCTCGGTCGTGCAGAAGGTCAACAAGGAAGGGCTGCTCAGCAATATCCCGTCGCTGCTGAGCATCGCGAACACCGCGACCAAGGCCCTCACCGTCGATAAGGGCCTCGGCACGATCAGCTCGCTGATGCGGCTGGCGGAGTCGCTGGTCCACCTGAAGTCCAGGGATGTCACCCTACTCACGTTGCCGACGACCGTCGACACCTATGACTACCCGACGTACGACCAGCACCTAATGGCCGTGCAGCCGCAGGATGACGTGATCTACCAGATGATCCGCACCGGCCAGCCCTGGCAGGGTCACCTGCCGGTCGAGGCCTACAGCAAGGTCCAGGTGCGGGTGCTGAACGGAACGGGCCAGACCGGGCTCGCCAAGCGCACCGCCGGTAAGCTCCGCAGACTGGGCTTCACCGTGGTCGGCATCGGCGACACCGCGGAGGCCAGCACGACGACCGTCGACTTCGCTGGCCTGGACCAGGCCGACGGAGCGTACACACTGATGACCGCGCTCAAATCGTTCCCGGCCGGGGACAACACCCTCGCTGAGCCTGCCTGGCAGGTCGGCACACCCGGCCCGGTCACGCTGATCCTGGGCACCGACTTCGCTGGCGTGAACCCGCCAGCGCCCGCCACTCAGACACCCGCGGCCGGCAAGAAACACAAAAAGCATGCAAGTAACGGGGCTGGCGCCACGACTGCTGCTAGCAGCGCGACCCAGAACGGGCCTGGTGCGGTCCAGTCCCGGAACGCCGCCGCGAACATCTGCTCCGGGCTGCCGCACCGTAGCTGAGCTGGCAGAAGCGCCCGGCCTGGCTATCGGTCACGCATGAATGACGGCCATCGCGTGCCGGCGCGCTGGCTCCCGCAACTCGCCGTCCAGTTCGGCGAACAGCTCCGCGGTGACCTCACCGCTCCAGCCGGATGGCAGGAGCTCCAGCGGCAGACCCGGATCGAGGTACGGCAGCCGTCGCCAGGTTGTCAGCATCGGCACGTACAGCCGGAAGGCTTCGGTCTCGCTCGCCCGGTGCACCGCGAGGCGGTCCGCGACCGGACGGAATCGTGCGATGAACTTAGCCGACTGAGCTGACAGCTCATCCAGGTCCCACCACTGCGCGACCTTCCCGGCCAGGTCGGTGAAACCCAGGTGATCGGCGCGGAACATATCGACGTATCGTGCTAGTTCGTTTCGCGCGAGCACCCGGGCTGTCTCCCCGGCCAGATGTGCCGGAGCCACCCAGACGCCCGGAGCCGCCGTACCGAACCCGAGCCTGGACAGCTGGGTGCGCAGCTCATGACGCCGCTCGCGCTCGCTCTCGGGAACCGAGAAGACGACGAGAACCCAGCCGTCGGCCAGGACGGCCCGCTGGCGCTGAAAAATGCGCGTGTCGCCCTCGCGCAGCACATCGACCGCGGTGGGCGACAGGGAGTAGCCTGCCGACCCGCCCATAGAAAGGCTGCGCAGCGTGTCGCGCCGCTTCAGGCGGGACACTGAGGAGCGCACGGCCTGACCCTCGACACCTAGCTCGCTCATCAGCCGCACCAGCGCCGCTACCGACAGCCAGTTGCGCTCGTCCCGGGCGTAGAGCCCGTAGAGCGTGACGATCAGCTGCCTAGGTTGGAGGTCAGGGCCAGCGTTCTGGGCGGGTGCCGCATCTATAGCCACAGGCACAGGACTCCAGGTGATCGACGTCAAGTACTAGATATGGTCTTACAGCTCAACCACCACAGGAGACCCAACGCTATGACACACGCTGACCTGGTGGTCACCGCCGACGCCGTGGCGCCGTCGGCAACCGAGGCGCAGCCCGGCTTCGGCGTCGCCATCCGGGGCAGTCGCGTGCTCGCGGTCGGACCGGCGGCCGGACTCGACGCCGTTACCGGCCCGGACACCGTCGTCGAGCACCGGCCCGGGCTGCTGCTACCGGGATTCTTTGACTCGCACAACCACATGCTGATGACCGGCATGGGCATGCTGTCGCCGAACCTCGGCGGCTGCAAGAGCATCGCCGGCGTCCTGGACGTAGTACGCGCCGCGGCGGAGCACGCGGGCCCCGGCCAGTGGATCGTCACCTCGCCCGCCTGGCACGAATCGAGCCTGGCGGAGCAGCGCATGCCGACCGCGGAGGAACTCGATGCAGCGGGCGATGGTCACCCGGTCTTCATGCGCCGCGGCGGTCACAACGTGGTGCTGAGCACGCTCGCCTTCAGGCTGCTGGACGTGGATGTCACCGGCTCCGAACCTGGCGCCACGATCATCAGGCGTGCCGACGGTTCGCCTACCGGCCACATCGTCGGGACTGCTTACGTCGCGCGGCTGGCAGCCGGGCTGCCGCCGGTGCCCGAGGCGCGCAAGCGCCAGGCGCTCGCGCATGTCGCCGATGCCTACGCCAGGGCCGGCATCACCAGCCTCGTGGAGCCCGGCCTAGCCCCGGACGACATCGATTTGTTCCGGCGACTCGGTGAAGAAGGCGTTCTGCGCCAGCGGGTGCGGATGATGTGGCGGATCGCCGCCAGCGACCGGGACATCGACGGGGCCGTCAGGGCGCTGGGCGAGGAAGGCGGGCTTGCTCCGTTCCGGAGTGAGTGGACCAGCCTGTTCGGCCTGAAGCTGGGCGCCGACGGAGGCGTCGAGACGGGCTTCTACCGGGATGCCTACGCCCACCCCGACGATCCGGCATACCCGCACGGCAAGCCGCTGCTCAGCCCCGACGCGCTGCGCGCGATCTGCACGGCGGCGGCAGCGACCAACTGGCACGTCGGCGTGCACTGCGTCGGTGATGCTGCCATCGACACGGTGCTGGATGCGTTCGAGGCGGCCGACCGCGTGTCCTCGCTTGCGGACCGCCGGTGGTCTCTCATCCACATGATGTATCCGCGAGCCGATCACTGGCCGCGCGCCCGCCGGCTGGCGCTGACCGTTACCGCGCAGCAGCCATTGCAGTTCGCGCTGGCCGCGGGATTCCGTCAGTACCTGGGTGCGGACCGGGCCCGCGACATCGAGCCGCTGCAGGCCTACCTCGCCGAGATCGCGTTGCCGGTAGGCGGCGGCTCTGACAGCCCGGTCGCCCCGTACGAACCGCTGGTGGGCATCTCCAGTTCTGTCACGCGATCTACCCGTGCTGCCGGAGTCGTGGGCCCGGAGTGGGCGATCAGCGTCGGCGCGGCACTGCAGATGTATACCTCGGCCAGTGCCTGGTGCGCGTTCGAGGAAGACCATGCCGGGGTGATCGCGCCCGGCATGGCCGCCGATCTAACCTGCCTGTCGGCGAACATCCTCGACGCCCCCGATGCTCTCGGCGACACGGAAGTCACCTGGACGATGGCGGGCGGCCAGGTCACCTACGCCAGCGAGGGAGCCGCGCGATGAGGGTCTTGCAGCCGCCAGGCTGGCCTCGCCCGCGTGGCTATGCCAACGGAGTGGCCGCGCACGGTGAGCTAGTGTTCGTCGCCGGCATGATCGGCTGGGACGCCGACGGGATATTTCACACCGACGACATGGCGGGGCAGGTCCGGCAGGCACTGCGCAACGTCGTGACAGTGCTCGCGGAGGCCGGCGCCGGACCCGAGCACATCGTGCGCATGACCTGGTACGTGACCGATGTCCACGCCTACAGCAACGCCACGCCCGAGATCGGCGCGGCCTTCCGCGAGGTCATCGGCAGCTTCACTGCCGCGATGAGCGTGGTCCAGGTTGTCCGTCTCGTCGAAGAACGGGCCAAAGTGGAGATCGAGGTAACCGCTGTCATCCCGGACGGAGCCGATTAGCCGCCGCAGCGTGCCGAAGTCCTTGATCGTTGTGAGTTTTGAGGGGCTATAGGCCCGCAAAACTCACAACGATCAAGGACGCGGCTGAGCGTGGCGCTACGCCGTACTTCTGACGGTCGCCGCTCGCTCTGAACTAAGGCCGTAGAATGTGAACGGCGATGGAGCTCGTCGATAACCGCCCCTGATGGCTGATGGCTCCTGTTGAGACGTCCTTAACGGCGAGAACAGGAGCACGGCATGGGCTTCGGCAGTCTGCTCTCCGAGACGCCAAGCGAGCTACCTCTCGACAGCAGCAAGCCCGACCAGTCCGTCCTGTCCGACCTGAATCTGGATCAGGTCGTCGATAGCGTGGCCGGTGACCGGGAGGAGCACGAGCTCATCCGTCAGCTGCTCACTCATCCGGCCGCGGATCTCGACACCGTGGCTTACCGGCATGAGATGTTCCGCGATCTGGAAGATCCTGCCCTGTTCGAGGCAGCTACCGAGTTCAGCGAGCGGCTGAGCCGGGTTCGAGCTCACCTGGAACAGCTCGGCAAGATGGACTCCGCTCATCAGCGTGACGGCTGGTTCCTCGACGCGACGACTATCTACTGCGACGCTGTCCGTGATCTGCAGGAAGCGCTGGCCTCGCGACCGCTCGCGGCACGCGGACTCATCGCGTTCCGCGACTACATGGCCGACTATGTCCGTTCTCCCGGGTTCGTCCAGCTCGCTTCCGAGGCGGCCGACCGCAAGGGCGATCTTGCCAAGATCACCTATCAGGTCAGGATCAAGGGGCTGCGAGTCGAGGTCAGCCGGTATCACGACGAGCCCGACTACAGCGCGGAGATCGAGAAGACCTTCGAGCGCTTCCAGCAGGGCGCGGTGAAGGACTACCTGGTCCGCTACCGCACCTGGCCAGGCATGAACCACGTCGGCGCGCAGATACTCGACCTCGTTGCCCGGTTGTTTCCGGACGAGTTCGGTGCGCTTGGCAGGTTCTGCGGGCGGCACCGCCAGTTCATGGATCCGGTCATCAGCCGGGCCGATCGTGAATTGCAGTTCTATCTCGCGTACCTGGACTACATCAGGCCGATGCGGTCTGCCGGACTGAGCTTTTGCTATCCGGACCTGTCGCCGCGGTCAAAGGAAGTCTTCGCTCACCGCACGTTCGACCTTGCCCTGGCCGCCAAGCTCACTGCTGGCGGCAAGATTGTGGTGGCCAACGAGTTTCACCTGACCGATCCTGAGCGGGTCATCGTGGTATCCGGACCTAACCAGGGCGGCAAGACGACTTTCGCCCGGACCTTCGGCCAGTTGCACCACCTGGCCAGGACCGGTTGCCCGGTGCCAGGTGACGACGCCCGGCTGTTTGTCTACGACCGGATCTTCACGCACTTCGAGCGCGAAGAAGATATCGCCGACATGACCGGGAAGCTGGAGCAAGATCTGCTGCGAATCCAGAAAGCGCTTCAGGCGGCGACGCCTGACAGCGTCGTCATCATGAACGAGATCTTCACTTCCACCACGGTCAGCGACGCCTGCTTCCTGGGCCAGAAAGTGCTGGCGAAGGTCATCGAGCTAGACCTGCTGTGCGTCTACGTCACCTTCATCGACGAGCTAGCGGCGCTCGGCCCGTCCGTCGTCAGCATGGCCAGCACCGTCGTTCCGGGCAACCCGGCTGAGCGAACGTACAACGTTGTTCGGAAGCCGGCTGACGGGCTCGCCTACGCGCTGGCCATCGCAGCCAGGCACGGCGTGACCTACGACCAGCTGAAGGGACGGCTCGCGACATGAAAGCCCGCCTGCTGTACCCAGACCAGGACTTCGACTTCGCAGCCGGCCTGCCGCCGAACGCCACGGACCTGGTCCAGGACCTCGAACTGGACACGGTTCTCGCCGCGATGGCCGCGGGTGACAAGTTCCTCTACGAGACATCTGTCAAGGTGATGCTGGCGAGCGTTGCTGACGTGGCCGCGATCCGATACCGCCAGGACGTCCTTGCCGACTGCATCGCGCAGCCGGACGTCATCCGCCAGATGTACGGCATCGCTGTGGCGGCGCTGCAGGAGAAGCGCAAGATCTGGGGGTTCCTCGGCGCGCGCTTTCCCGCGTCGATCCTCACGTCAGCGGTCAGCCAGCTTGAAGTCCTGATAGTCCGGCTCAGAGATCTGCGCCAGCTCGCCGACGACCACGCCGCCAGCTTCCGGTCCGAAGGCCTGGTCACCTTGCTGCACACTCTGCAGCGCGAACTGGATGACGAGTACTTCGCGGTTCTCAGTAACCACCTGAAGCAGCTGAGGTTCCGTACCGGCGAGCTGATGAGCGCCCAGCTTGACCGGGACAACAGCGGGATCAACTACGTACTGCGGGAGGGCAGCGCCAAGCGCGGCTGGAAAGAACGGGTCCGGATCGAGCCGCGCTCGGTCTACTCGTTCACCATCCCGCCCCGTGACGAGGCGGGCGGCCAGGCGCTCCAGGACCTGGTTAACCGCGGCCTCAACCTCGTCGCCAACGCCGCGGCGCAGTCCGCCGACCACGTGTCGAGCTTCTTCACTATGCTCCAGGGCGAGCTCGGGTTCTACGTGAGCTGCCTGAACCTGCACGGCCAGCTCACGGCCCGGCAGTTGCCGCTGACGTTCCCGGACCCGGTGAACTGGGACTCGCCTGCCTTCACCTGCGCAGACCTGCGTGACACCAGCCTTACCCTCCGCGCCGAGCACGTCGTCGGGAATGACGTGACCGCTGACGGGAAGGCGCTGGTGATCATCACCGGCGCCAACTCAGGCGGCAAGTCAACCTTTCTGCGCAGCGCGGGGCTGGCCCAGCTGATGATGCAGTGCGGGATGTTCGTGACGGCGAGCGCCTTCACGGCGAGTGTCTGCCGGCAAGTGTTCACTCACTTCATCCGCGAGGAAGACGCGGACATGATCAGCGGGCGACTCGACGAAGAGCTCACCCGGATGAGTACGATCGCCGGCGAGATCGGCCCGCACTGCCTGATCTTGTTCAACGAGTCGTTCGCGGCGACCAACGAGCGCGAGGGCTCGGAAATCGGCCGCCAGGTCGTGCGCGCACTGCTGGAAGCAAGGGTCAGGGTCTTCTTTGTCACCCATCAGTTTGACTTCGCCGACGGTTTCCGGCGATTGCTTCCGGACCAGACCGTGTTCCTGAGGGCGCCCCGCCAGCCCGACGGGACGCGCACCTTCAAGCTGACCGAGGCCGAACCGCTGCCCACCAGCTACGGACAAGACATCTACGCCCGGATCGGTGGATGGCTGGGCGAAAAGTACCGCACCCAGACGCCGGTCCGGCCTGAGGAGATCTGATCTCTCGGCAGTTGTTCGCGCTTATCGTGTACGACGCCACGGCGCTGCCCGAGCGTTAGCGGAGCCCGGTGACCACGGCCAGCACGGCGACCAGCGCGACCAGCATGTACGCCAGATAGGCATCGAGCCGGCCCGACTGAAGCCGTTGCGCCAGCCGCACTAGCAGCCAGAACGGCCGCCGGAACGGCCGGTAGAGGTACTGCTCGGTCACCTCGATGACGTCCGAGCTGTACTCGACGTGCGGCGCTGCCGGAACGCCATCCGCCCCTTCGTCGTCGGTATCGACGCCGAGCCTGGTGACCTCGGCGCGGGTGTGCAGAACAGCGGCGAGCACGCGGCGGGTCGGGTTGGCGAACCCGAAAGCGGTGTAGCTGTCGTGTCCCGATACCCCGGCCGTCGCCGAGCGCCAGGCAGGCACGCGACGCACGCGCAGCAGTCGCGAACCCGACGCCACCCAGGCCAGCATCGCTACCACGATAAAGAAGGCAGGCATCATGACCCAGAGCCAGGACGGCGACAGGATCGAGAAGCCGGTGAACACGGGCTGCACGACCCACGGCGATTTCAGCGCGGCCGTGACGGCTGCGGCCGGCAGGACAGGCGCCAGGCCCTTTCCGATCAGCCTGATCTCCAGGGGCGTCACAGCCGCCAGCGCGAGGCAGGCGGCGGCCAGCAGGACAATGCCGACTCGCCCCGTTCGGCCGGCGTCAGTGGCCGTAGTGCCCTGCTGGTCCGACGCAGGCCGGCCGAGCACGACCATCCCGATCAGGCGAACGAAGGTGACGCCGGCGAAGCCGGCGGTCAGCGCGACCGCCGCGCCGGTAACCGCAAGCACGAGCCGGTCGGCCAGGCCCGGCACGCGGAACTGCTGCATCAGCGCTTCCAGCAGGAACCACTCCGACACAAACCCCGCAGTGGGCGGCAGGCCGGCCAGGGTCAGGCTGCCGATCGCGAGCCCGGTACTCGCCCACGGCGTCCGCCGTACCGAACCGCGCAGGCTATCCAGGTCATCGGAGCCGCCGGGCGGCTGGATGCTACTGCTGGCAGCGAAGAGCAGCGACTTAGCTGCGGTGTGAGCGATGACTTGCAGCGTCGCGGCGAGCAAACCCACTGCCTGCAGCGCGCGGCTGCCGGTCGCGGCGCCGACGAGCGCGACGCCGAAGCCAGCCAGGATCAGGCCGGTGTTCTCCACACTGGAGTAAGCGATGACCCGCTGCAGGCTGCCCTGAACCGCAGCGTGGGCGATGCCGAGAAGGGCGGTCACGCTCGCGAGCAGCAGCAGGATGTCGATTACGGCGGCTGGCGGCGGGCCAAGGAGAGCAAGCGTGCGCCAGAGCCCGTAGAACCCGACATTCACCGAAACGCCAGCCATGATCGCCCGGGCCGGGCCGGGCGCCGCGGCATATCCGCGTGGCAGCCAGACCTGGAATGGCGTCAAGCCGACCTTGACGGCGAAGCCGGCCAGCAACAGCACGCATGCAGTCGCCCGCAGCGGTCCGGGCGACACGTGGGTAAGGCCGGACAACGCCAGCGACCCCGACCTCGTGACCAGGAGCAAGAGGCCAGCCAGCAGGCTGGCACCGCTGATCCGGCCGAACGCCAGTGTGATCAGCGCCGACACGCGCCGGCTCGGCGCTCTCCGGTTGAAGCCAGCGAGAAGCCAGAACGCCAGCGTCAGCGACTCCCAGCCAAAGAGCAGCGTGAAGGCATCGGCGGCAGTGAGGACGACGGCAACCGATCCGAGCGCTAGAGCGTAACTGGCGCCGAGGCCCCGCCGACCCGGGCCAGCCGGGCCAGCCGCCCACGAAGCGAAGCTGAGCGACACTGCCGCGGCGGCGCCGAAGGCAACGACGAGGAACAGGCCCGACAGCCGGTCGGCTGTCAGCCCGGATACGGCGGAGAAGAGCCGGTGACCGCCGACCGCAACGCCGCCAAGGACGGAACCGGACCGGATCGTGACATCCCGGCCCGCGAGCGCGCCGCCTCCGGCCACTACCGCGCATACCGAGCCGGCCGCGCCCAGCAGGTACGGAATCGCTCGCCGGGCCGGCCGCCGGGAGCCAGCCAGCAGGTCAACGCCGGCCGCCAGGGCAAGCAGGATCAGCCCCGAAGCGAGTACCGCGCCGAACCCGGTCACTGCGAGTCTCCAGCCGCTCCGCGGCTGGTCAGGGCCTGCGATCCCGTCCCCGCCGGGAGCCTGCCCAGCGCGAGCAGAATGGCCGACAAGATCCCGAACGGGCTAGGCGGCGCGCCAGGCAGCCACACGTCGACCGGCACGATGCCGCCGACACCACCGCTGGTTGCGTAGGACGGGCTGACAATGCCGCCGCTAACCGCGTCCGTGCCGACGGCGACTACGAGTTTGGGGCTCGGCATTGCCTCGTAGGTCTCCCGGAGCGAGTCAGCCATGCCGTTCGCGCCTGCTCCGGTCACTAGCAAGACGTCGGCGTGCCGGGGGCTCGCGGTGAAGAAAATGCCGAGCCGGTGGATGTCGTACACCGGGTTCAGCAGCGCCATGATCTCCCATTCCTCGCTGCCGTCCGATCCGGCGTCAACGTGCCGCAAGTGCACCGACCGGCGTAGCGCCCTGGTCCTGGTCCGGAGCGCATCAGCCACAGCGGCCAGTGCCTCCGGGGTCTCCTCGGCCGCCGGGACGACAAGACCGGCACGGGTCAGCGATGCGCTGCCGGGTCCCGCAGACCAGCCGAAGATGTCTGGTCGGAGCTGCACGCAACGGCCGCACAGAATGCAGCTGCCCTGGTCCACCCGGATCCGGCCGGCCTGATCGGCGCCGATCGCGCCGGAGGGGCACAGTCCGGTCAGATCCTCGCCAGATGGCCGGCCTGCCTCCGGCACGGCAAGCACCCCACCCGGCCCGGCAAGCACTGTCGCCGGCCCGCGGGTCGCGGCCGCGTACTGATCAGGCCGGACAGGCCACCGGGTGGTGAGAACGCCGTCGCGCAATCCGCGCAGTGCCCACATTTAACTCACCACCCGCTACCCGGCCGCGCCAGCGACGGAAAGCCCGAAGCTCGCCTCGATGAACGGGAAGTCCGTCAGGATGTCTCCGGCAAACACCTCGTGCATCAGCACCAGGTTGTGGAACGACGCGGACCGGGACCGGCAGCGGGTGATCACCCCGGACACCATCCGCACGTCGTACACCACTTCCCCCTGAGGAGCTTCAGCCCAGCTCGTGGCCCTGCCGTCAGTCGCAGGGCAGTCAGCTCGCAGCAGCCC
>Ga0335073_10005160_pt1 | contig 18336 bp, 12 predicted proteins | sample Lox_Sample_22_FD_207093 | JGI IMG/M metagenome (GOLD analysis project Ga0335073, IMG submission 207093) | Soil microbial communities from Loxahatchee National Wildlife Refuge, Florida, United States - Lox_Sample_2.2 | ecosystem: Environmental > Terrestrial > Soil > Wetlands | place: USA... | reverse complement strand
AAGACGGATTGGCAAAGTATCCATATATCCGGGAAGGCCGGCGCATCCGCGCGGAATATACCGTAGTCGAACAGGACGTGAGCCTGAATTGGCGGGTCGGGGAAATGGGCTTAAAAGGCGACGAGGCGCGGGCGAAAGAATTTCACGATTCCGTCGGGATCGGAAGTTATGCGATCGACATCCATAGTTCGACCGGGGGCGAGGTGTTGCGGTTGGGAAAAACATTGCCGTTCCAGATACCGTTGGGGGCGTTGATTCCCAGGCGCATGGAAAATTTATTGCCCGCCTGCAAAAACATCGGCGTGACCCATTTGACCAACGGCTGTTTTCGCGTGCATCCGATCGAATGGAACATCGGCGAAGCAGCCGGCGCCCTGGCCGCGTTTTGCATCGCCAATAAGAAACAACCACGCGAAGTGCGAAACCAGGCGGATGTGTTGAACGATTTTCAACAACTCCTGGGAAACGACGGCGTTCGGCTTGAATGGCCGAAAGATATTTTAAATAGCGACAGCGAATCAAAAACATGAATCCTTCAAACTCTATGCAAAATGTGGATGAAACAAACCGGTCCGCCGGACTAAACCGCCGAAATTTCCTTTACACTTTAGGCGCGAGCGGAGTGGCGCTCGCCGCGTTCCCGCAGACCCTCAATGCGTCGCCCGCGCCTGCCGGGATCAAGCCAATCGCGGGAAGTTGGTTCGAGTTTCAGCACCATTCCACCGTCGAAGGAGTGGACTGGAATCCGCAGTGCGCGCGGTTCACCTGCGACCAGTGGGACGCCAAAATCAAAGAAATTGCGGATGTCGGGATGGAATATCTGGTGCTCATGGCCACGGCCGTCTATTACCGGTCTTTTTACCCGTCCAGGGTTTACCCACAATGGCAGTTGGCTTGTCCGGACCCTTTGGAAGTCGTTCTCTCGGCCGCTGATAAATATGGGGTTAAATTCTTCATCGGCGGAGGGTTTTACGGTGATTGGGCCAGCCCCAACATCATTTCCGACCCGATAGGCATGAAACAGAGCCTGGATGCGATTGAAGAAATCGCCGGCATCTATGGCCATCACAAAAGCTTTTATGGGTGGTATTGGCCCAATGAAGCCTTCATCAATAAACATTTTTCTGAGCAATTCATCAAATACGCGAACACCTCATCACAATTGGCCCGCAAATTGACCCCGAATGCCAAAATTCTGATCGCCCCGTATGGGACGCGATTGGCCGTACCGGACGATAAATATGTGCAACAATTATCGTTGCTGGACGTTGACATGATCGCATACCAGGATGAAATCGGCGTGCGCAAGTCCACCAAAGATGAAACGCCCTCGTTTTATGAAGGCCTGAGAAAAGCCCATGATCGTGCGCAGCGCGCAGCCATCTGGGCGGACGTCGAAATGTTTAATTTCGAGGGTGCCGTTTATCATCGCGCTCTGATTCCTGCCCCATTTGAACGTGTTCGAAATCAACTGGCCGCGGTGTCACCGTGGGTGGACAAAATTTTGGTTTATCAATATCAGGGGATGATGAACAAACCCGATTCGGCGGCATTTTGTGGAAGCTCGGCGTCGGCGAAACTATATACCGATTATGTCAATTGGCTTAAGAGCCAAAGCTAAGTAAAATACCATTTATTGTAGAAGCAATACATCAGTTAAAGATTTTCCGGAAAATGGCGAGTGCGATTTGTCTTGTCGCGGCCGGCATTATGTTCTCCCCTTGTCAGGCTCTTGCCGACGGTCCTTCGGATCATGAAGGCTTTGTCATCGATAGCTGGCACATGGAACAGGGATTGCCGTCCGAGGCCGTGACGGCCATTCTTCAGGATCAGAGCGGTTATCTATGGATCGGCACTACGAATGGATTGGCGCGGTTCGATGGCATCCATTTCACAACATTTAATTCCATAAACACACCGGATTTGCAGAACGGGCAGGTTGATAGCCTGTACCAGGACCGGAGCAATGCGCTGTGGATTGGAACCTATCGGGGCCTGGTCCGCTATGAAGGAGGGAATTTTTCGTCATTCCTGGAAAAAGAAGGCCTTTCATCCGAGCGGATACTTTGTTCCGGCGAGGATGCCGGCGGGCATTTCTGGGCGGGCACTGAATCCGGATTGAACCGGCTCGAACAATCCCGATTCACTTCCTTTTTCACGCTCGAAGGATTGCCTGATGATCGAATCAACGGCATGGCAATGCTGGGGCACAATTTGATTTTTGCCACGGGCAAGGGGTTGGCTGAGTACGGAGGGATCAGGTTTGGACCATTCATGCCGATTACAGGAATACCATCTGATGACATCCGGGAAGTAAAGCCGGATGGCGCGGGCAATCTCTGGTTGGTGGATGATACCGGCCTCTGGCGGATCCGCTTGCAAGGCTCCGTTCAGGACGCCGCCTTGATTTATAATGGACCAGTGACGGCATTTGAGTTAACCGCGGGCGCGGTTTGGTTTGGTACGCCGGATGGAACTTTAAATGAATTTGGCGTCGATGACGGCGGGACAGCAGCCGTCAAAGTGACCGATTTGCCGTCTGCCATATTGGCGTTGCGTGAGGACAGAGAACATGACTTGTGGCTTGGCACGGCAAACAATGGCCTTTACCGTTTGAAACGACGGGAGGTCAATTTGACACGGTCCATGGACCCGGACCAGGGAGACATTTATTCGGCAAGTATTCTGTCATCGAACGAATTGTGGTTTTCGACAATGTCAGGGGCGCTCGCGTGCTGGAGAACAAATCGGATCGTTACGAATGATATTTTCCCGGCCAGCATCCAGGTCCGAGTCGTTTCGGGAGATAATCACTCCGGAATCTGGATCGGCACCTCGGACGATGGGTTGTTTCATTGGGAAAATGGCCAACTCTCTCATTGGGACGAACTGGACGGGTTATCTGATAATGACATCGAGTCCATTTATGTCGGGAAGGAGAAAGTGTGGCTGGGCACCCGCAACGGAGGATTGAATTGTCTGCATGACGGACGCATTGACCGTTTTCTCGCACCGTGGGGTTTGACCGGCAATTACGCCGGAGTGATTACGGAAGACACTTCAGGCCGCGTTTGGATAGGCACAACCGGAGATGGATTGTTTTGCCTGTCAAACGGAGTATTTTCGGCGTTTACGGAGGCAAACGGATTGCCCAACAATGACGTCCGATCACTTTTGGCGGACGATGAACACGTGCTTTGGGCGGGCACCGACAGTGGATTGGCGCGACTTCAAGACAAGCGTTTGACGGCTTTTTTGAAAAAAGACGGCTTGCCGGATGACGAAATTTGCCAGTTGCAGCAGGATAATCTTGGAAATCTGTGGGTCGGTTGCAACAGTGGTGTGTATCGGCTTCAAAAATTCCAACTGGGAGACTATGCAGAGGGACGCATCCAGTTTATTGACGCGGTGCCTTATGGCAAGCCGGATGGTTTGCCGGTGTTGCAGTGCACGCCGGGCGCGCAAATCAGAAACACCCGGCCGGATGATGGAACCGTATTCTTCGCGACGAGCCAGGGTTTGGTATGCTTTAATCCTTCGCTGATCCGATGGAATACAACACCACCGCCGGTGATTTTGGAGCAATTGCTTGCAGATGACGTTCCCGTCCCGCTAACAAACCCCGTCCGGGTTCGGCCGGGCACGGAACGAGTCCAATTCCAATACACGGCTTTGAGCCTGGTCGCGCCTGAAAAGGCCCGATTCCGGTGCCGCCTGGACGGGTTTGATCGCGACTGGGTAAACATGGACAACAAGCGCGCCGCTCAATACACTCAAGTGCCGCCGGGCAGTTATCGGTTTCGAGTGATTGCTTGCAACAATGACGGCGTTTGGAGCCCTGCCGGTGACAGCCTGGCTGTGATCATTGCGCCATTTTGGTGGGAAACGACGTGGTTCAAGCTGCTCGCGCTGGCTCTTGTGGGCACATTCATCTTCGGTGTCGTGCGCCAGCGCCGAACCCGGTTGCGCGAACTGGAACGGTTGCGCGTGCGGATAGCCGGCGACCTGCACGATGAGCTGGGTTCCAGTCTCTGGAGCATTACCTTGCTGAGCCAAATGTTGAAGAAACATGGTAAAATGGGCGACGATGAGCGGCGCGACGCCGACGAAATCCATCGCATCGCCCGGCAGACTTCCAACGCGATTCGCGATATTGTTTGGATCATCAATCCGGCATTCGATACGGTGCAGGACATGGTGCAGCGCATGAAGGATTTTGCCGGGACCATATTACGCGGAGCCGAATATCAGTTGAACTGCGAAGGGTTGAATTTATCGCGCAGGCTTACGCTGGGATTTCGCGAGAATGTCTTCCTCATGTTTAAAGAAATTCTGACCAACGTGGCCAAGCACGCGCGCGCATCAAACGTCGAAATTGATTTCAAAGAACTCCCGAACGTTTGGGAACTGAGTGTTCGGGATGATGGCGCGGGTTTTGACCCTTCGGTTCCAGGCACGGGCAATGGACTGCAAAATTTGCGGCGGCGCGCCGAAAAAATCGCGGCGTCTGTGCAGATTTTCAGCGCGCCCGGCAAAGGGACAACCGTTGTACTGACCATACCCAGGTTTGGCGAAGCGCCATATTGGAAACGAAAATTCAGCCAGATGCACTATGAAAAACACAACACCGGCAGCCACGACAACGGTCTGGCTCGTTGAAGATCACGAGGATTGCCGCCGCATGGTCGCGCGAGTCATTAATCGCGCGAACGCCATGCGTTGCGACCACTCATTTTCGACCTGCGAAGAAGCGCTGTCCGCCCTCAGCAGCGGAGCTGCGCCGGATGTCGTTCTCCTGGATGTGGGACTTCCACGCATGAACGGTATTCAAGGGATTCGCGAGATCAAGGCCCGGGCCCCGTCCACACACGTCGTAATGCTGACGGTCTTTGACGACCACGAAAAGGTATTTAATGCAATATGCGCCGGGGCCTCCGGCTATTTGCTCAAAACGGCCGATGACCAGGCCATTGTGAACGCAATCCAGGAAGTCCTCAATGGCGGCGCGCCGATGAACCCGCGCGTCGCGCGAATGGTGCTGGGAATGTTCACACGGTTGACGGAACCGGCAAAGCGTGATTACGGACTTTCGGCGCGCGAAACTCAGATTCTGGAACTCATGAGCCACGGCCTTATAAAAAAGGAAATCGCTGACCGCCTCGGACTCAGTTATCACACTGTGGACAACCACTTGCGGAGCATTTATAGCAAATTGCACGTCCACACGCGCGGGGGAGCGGTTGCCAAGGCTCTGACAGAAAAGTTGCTTTGACACTACATCGTGAAGCACCGCCCGCAACACATTTCGAATACCCAAGGTCCAACGAAGCCGCGCTTGATCTCACATCCTGTTTCCCGGAGGCGATTTCAGTGGCTATTCGCGTGCATTCTGGCCCTCGTTTTCATCCTCGCCTTGTCCAGTTGTCGCCCCAAGCCCAAAGAAATCTCGGTGATTTACATGAACGGAGTTTACGCGGATTCCGCGCGGACGCTGGCCGCCCAATTTGAACGCGAAACCGGTATCCGGGTAAACATTGTGTCAGCGCCCTATCTCACCCTGCATGAAAAGGAACTGACCGAACTGCTGAACGGCAGCCGCAATTACGACGTCATGCAGGTTGCCCAGCAATGGGACGGTGAAATTCTGCCTCGTCTGCTGCCCCTGGACAGTTTGATTGGCACAAACAATTCCTATCTGGGGGATTTTATTCCGCAAATTCGCAAGTCCTGCGGCGAATTGGACGGCAGGACTTATGGGCTGCCGATGGCCGCTGACGCGATCACCCTGCTCTATCGCACGGATGTTTTTGCGGCGCGGGCCGCGGAGTTTCAACGCCTCACAGGCCGAAAGCTCGAACCGCCGCAAACGTGGGACGACTATCTTCAATTGGCCCGTTTTTTTAACTCTGAATCCCTTTACGGCAATATCATCATGGGCTTGAAAGAGCAGAATTTCACGCTTTGGTCGGGAATTTTTTTCGGCATGGGCGGGCAATTGGTGGATGATCGCTGGCGGCCTGTGCTGAACTCGGACGTCGGGGTCCGGAGTTTGAATCTGTTCGTGCACATGTTTCGTTATTCGCCGCCCAATTCCCAGGCGCTCGGCATCGAAAAAGCCAACGCTTTATTTCTTCAGGGTTGGGGAGCCATGTACCTGACATGGCCCAGCCTCATTTGGGAACAGATGCAGGACACAAATCTATGCCAGGTGTCCGGCAAAGTCGCCGCCGCCGTCATTCCCGGGGTCAGGCCTCAGGTCAGTGCCTGGTCGCTCGGCGTCAATCGCAATTGTCCGAATCCGGACGCAGCGATTAAATGGGTGGTCTTTTACCTCAACAATGTGAATACGAAACGGCTCCTGTTGGACTATGGCAAAGGGTCGCCGCGTTTATCCACTTATCAGGATGCCGAGTGCGGCCAAAAGGTGTTTTACCTGCCGCAGGTCAGAACAGGATTGGAAAGCGGCATCCCTCGATTTCGCATTCCTCCTTCGCAGGAGCTTTGCGATTATTTGGACGACCAAATCTCCCAGGCCGTGGCCGGGCGCATCACACCCAAAGTGGCTTTGGACCGGACCGCGGCCTATTGGCGCACGGTTTTAAAAAGAACAGGCTATCTGCGCGAGTAATGTTGAAACTGTCAATACTCCCGGCCGCTGTGATTCTGCTGGGAACGATCCTGCCCGTAGCGGCCCAAACGGAGACCATTCCCGCGAAATTACAAAGAGATTTGCGGACCAGCGCGCAAGGCGCTGTTGTCAGCCTGCACGGCCTGGACGTCGCTTCCTGTCCCCGCATTTCCACATCGCAAACTTTCATTGGAGGCAAATTAATCTTTTCTGATTCGCCTGAAAGTCCGGCGGGCCCCGGTATCCTTTACATGGACACGAATCTTGCCCCAACAGATCCTTCGACTCCAAATCGGGTCTTCGTCTATCACGTAAACGCGAGTGCTTCCGCAAAAATGAAATTCAGCATTCTCATTAAAAACAATGGGAAGTTCGCGGCCGCTCTGACGGTGCGGCGGACTGGCATCGCCGGTCCGAGCGCTAATTATATGGTTGTTGGCGAAAACGCGCTCTATCGCTGGCTCACAAACAGCGCGGTCATAAGCCGCCCTGTTCGGCCGGGTCAAACGGCTCGATTGGACGCCAGTTTCGATTCCATCAACGTCGGGCCTGGCGACCTGCTGAACGGCATCTGGGATTACACTTTCGACCAACCGCACGCCATCATTATCTGTTCCCTCCGCCCAAAGGACGACCCGCTCACTGCGGCGCCCTCGCTCAGAGTATTGGCCCGCGACTCTCATGATCGCGGGACTTTCGAACATTGCAATAAGATGTGCGTCACAACCGCAGGAACCCGCGCGGTGCAATGGTTCCCCATTGGCGGGCGCGGTGATATTTATGTGGCCGGCTACGACAATTCCGTATTTCCTCCCGTCCCTGCGGTAAATGACGGAAATTACGGAGTGCTCTATACTATTAAATTGAACGTGACTTCGCCCCCCGGCGCGCTGGCTTTATTGATAAATCCGCAGGGCGGCCCGTGGTGCGGCGCCATCGATGCCGCGCCCGGCCTGTTGCCAGGAGGCGCATTCGTCATTCCTTCCAACGGCAAAGCTATTTCCGATTCATCCAGCGCCGCGGTTGGAGGAGAATATTTCACTCGCGGTCGACAAAATGTTTCGTTCCAATTCATGCCCGCGGGTGCGTCGTCATTTCCCGTCTATATAACGACCGCGCGATTTTCGCGCGATCGTTAATCTGCACTTTTTGTGTATTTAAAAGCGCAGGAATGAGACACTCCGATGAACACGCCGAAAGATTGATTCAACTTCCCGGTTCGGATTGGCTTTGCAAGATAACAGTATGTATTTGCAAAATGCGGTCCGATGGAACGGATCGTAACAAGAGAATGTTAACAAACAAAATGGACTGTTGTATTGTTAATGAAGGGCGCATTCACGCGGCTCATTAACCCAACAGTCCATCAATCGAACATTCCTCTGTTAACGTCGATGGCTTGCGTGCCCTCCACGCGCGGCGATTCGGCGCTGTTGTCTGGGTTCCATTGCGGCGAATCCGCGTGGACCCCGACGCGGTGCGCGGCCACCGCGCGCGGCGATCTCCCGCTGCTCTTGAGCGTTCATTGCCGCAAATCCGCGCGGGCGCCGATGAAACGCCCGGCCGCCGGCCGAAGCAATCCGGCGCCGCTGTTCCGTGCCCATTGCCGCAAATCCCCGAGGCGCGCGATGGAAGGAACGTCCGCCCAATGAAGCGATTTTTCGCTGTTGTTTCGGATCCATGGCGGCGAATCCCCGTCGTGTCCGTACTTTGCGGCGAGGCCGGTAATCGTTATCGGCAGATTCATCGTAGCGGCGCCGGCTGCGGGGTGCCCCAAATTCCACTCTGGCTGACCGCCAGCGGCTTTGCGATCCACGTGAGCTTACGCCGGCAATTCTGGTTTGCCGTTTTGTCTTTGTCATAAACTAACCCTTTCCCCTTGGTGCGATTGAATTATCGTCTTATCCCGTAACTATAGCTGGATATATGCCATTGCCGGATGGAGCGGTTTTTGTCACTCCCATGCCCCTGAGAAGGAGCGCCGTCCGGAAGACAAAAACGGCAAGTGCCAGGCCGATATTTTGAGGCAGATTTGGCCGCGTTTTTGCGGTTTTTGCCAAGGAAAATGGTCGGAGCGACAGGATTTGAACCTGCGACGTCTTGCTCCCAAAGCAAGTGCTCTAGCCAGGCTGAGCTACGCTCCGGCGCGGCTTTATATTGTCATGAACTGGCCGGAGCGCAATTTTAATCTTATTAAAAATCGATTTGCAAATCGCCATCCGAATTTGCAAAATACTGTTTCAAATAAAATATGAAAAAAGCTTCCTTAATTTTAATCGCACTGGCCGGAGCCGCTCTTTTCACAGGCTGCAACAATCAGCAAACGCCGCCTGCCTCGGGTGCTACCAATAGTACCAGCGGTTCGGCGGCCCCATCCGCCACCACGGCCACACCCGCAGAATCCGCTTCCACCAGCACCAACGTCCTAAGCACGGAAAAGGACCGCGAAAGCTACGCCATCGGCATGTCCATGGGAATGGGTTTGAAGAATAACCTGACCAGAGCCGGGCTGGACATGGATTTGGATCTCATTTTGCGGGGCATCAAGGACTCTGAATCGGGTGGACCGACGTTGTTGACCGAAGACCAGATGAAGACGACGTTTACGCAGATTCAACGGACCGCAATGATGAACCGGCAGAAAATTCAATCCCAGGAAGCTCAAAAAAATCAAGCAGAGGGCGAGGCCTTTCTCGCTCACAATAAGACCCTGCCCGGCGTTGTGACCCTCACGAACGGATTGCAATATAAGGTGATCACCGACGGCACTGGCGCTATTCCCGGTCCGAACGATATGGTCACAGTCGATTATCGCGGCACCCATGTGGACGGCAAGGAGTTCGACAGCTCCTATAGACGCGGGCGACCTCTTGAATGTAACGTGGGTGGAGGCATCATTCGCGGATGGACTGAAGCGCTGGAAAGAATGAAAGTGGGATCGAAATGGGAAGTCTACATTCCGCCCAATCTGGCTTATGGACCCATGGGTTATAGAGACGCAATTGGCCCCAATGAAACACTGATATTTGAAATGGAATTGCTCGGCGTCAAATCTCGCCCGGCTCCGCCGCAAGCGCAGCCGCTCACCAGCGACATCATCGAAGTCCCCTCCGCGGACCAGATAAAGAAAGGCGCTAAGATTCAAACCATCAAGGCGTCGGACGCTGAAAAGATGCAAGAGGCTGCGACCAATAGCGCAGCGACCAATCAGGCGCAATAGTCGATTTTCGCCAAGGCTTTGAGGTTTTTGATCCGGCGCGGCTTTACAAGGCCGCGCCGGTCGCATTGGCGAGGCATAGCGTCAAGGCGAGCGTCCCGCCCGGTTTTGCGGGGCGGCTATTCGACCATGGTCATCGAATTGACGATATTCCGCCCTAACCTCGAATCCCACAATGCGGGTCGCTATTGCGTCCTGTTGCGCACATTGCGCCGCCTAAACTCCGCTCTTCCCTGGAACAGTCGGACACTGCACAGGGGCTTCCCCTGCCCCGGCTCTAAAATGCTTCTTAATTCTTCTTGAACAACTTCCGTTATAAATTGTCTTTGCTAATGTTGTTGGGGAACAATTAATGCTAAGGAAACGCGTATGAAACAATTGTCAAAATTCCTGTCAGGATTTGCTATCGGTGTGCTGTGCGTGGCTCTGTGTACCGACGCTTTACATTCGACACTTTTGGCCAAGGGCCAACCCCCGTCCATGGCGGTGGACACCACCCCTATCAACCGCTCGACATCTGGTCTCACCAGCTTTGCCCCGGTCGTGAAACGAGCCGCTCCCAGCGTCGTCAATATTTATTCGCGGCGGGTCCTGCATTATCACGAATACAATCCCTTTATGAATAATCCGTTTTTTCAGCAATTCTTTGGCAATCCGGATGGAGGGGGACATGAGTTGACCCGCCATGAGCAAGTGCTGGGTTCCGGGGTCATAATCTCCGCAGAGGGCTACATCCTCACTGCCAACCATGTGATAGCCAACGCGGACGAGATCAAAATTGCGATTACCGGCAATAAGAACGAATACACGGCCCGGATCATCGGCTCGGATCCGGACACCGACGTGGCCGTGCTCAAGATTGAAGCAAACAATCTGCCCGCGATCACACTCGGAGACAGCAGCCAATTGGAAGTGGGCGACATCGTCCTGGCCATCGGAAATCCGTTCGACATCAGCCAGCCCGGCCAAACCCCAACGGTTACCATGGGTATTGTCAGCGCCCTCGGACGAAGCGGGCTGCCCCTTGACGGCTTCAACGGCTACGAAAATTTCATTCAAACCGACGCCGCGATTAATCCGGGCAACTCCGGCGGCGCGCTCGTGGATGCCGAGGGGCGTCTGGTTGGAATTAATACCGCCATTGAAACCAGCGGCGAAGGCAACGAGGGCATCGGTTTCGCGGTTCCTATTAACCTGGCCCGTCACGTGGCCGAACGCCTGATCAGCGGTGGAAAGGTGACTCGCGGCTTTTTGGGCATCATCAATCCTCAGGACATCACACCCGGGCTGGCACAGAGTTTTAATCTAAGCAGTGACAACGGCGCGCTCGCGGGCGGGGTCCAACCCGGTTCCCCGGCAGATAAAGCCGGCATCAAATCCGGCGATGTCATCACCGAATTTAACAATCAGCCCATCACCAGCGCAAACGACCTGCTCCTGGCCGTGGCCGATTGCGCGCCGGGTTCCAAAGCCACCCTTAAATATTTGCGCGACGGCCAGGAACACACCGTCAATGTTACCCTGGCTGAACGCCCGGGTGAAACGGCGCAGAACGACCAGCAGCAGAACCAAACCGACGCCCTTGATGGCGTCACCGTGGCAGATCTGGATTCGGACACACGCTCGCAATTGCAGATTCCTGATAACGTTCGAGGCGCTATCGTGACCGATGTGGCAGCGGATTCTCATTCCGCCGATGCGGGCCTTCAAAAAGCCGATGTCATTATCGCCGTGGATCATCATTCGGTCAGCGACGCCGATCAAGTCGTAAAACTCTGCAACGACGCCAAAGGCAAATACATTCTTCTGAAGGTTTGGCGCAGACAGGGCGAGATAGCCGGAACGTCATACATAAGCGTGGACAACACGAAAGACTAAGCGCCATAAAGACCGCGTCTTGGGCCAGTCCCCTGCTCTCCCGTGAAAAGGCAACGGTCGGCGGAACAATTCGGGCCGCGCAACGCCGGGATGCCCGTCATTGATCACTTGTCACTTGTCACCTGTCTTCGGGATGATAACGTTTAACGATTTAAGGACCCATGCCCGTCCAATACAAAGATTATTACGAAATTCTTGGCGTTCAGCGCTCTGCCAGCGAAAACGACATCAAGAAAGCCTTTCGCAAGCTCGCTCGCGAATATCATCCGGACGTCGCCAAGGACAAAAAGCGCGCCGAGGAGAAGTTTAAGGAAATCAACGAGGCCTACGAGGTCCTGAGCGATCCCACCAAACGTAAAAGGTACGACGAACTGGGCGCGAATTGGAAATCCGGCGCCGAGTTTCGCCCACCACCGGGCTGGGAGGGATTTCCGGGACGGCAGGGCCGGGACCGGAGCGGGACAGGGCAAGGGGCCGAAGGATTTGAATTCGAATTTGGCGGGACCGGTTTCAGTGACTTTTTTGAACAGCTTTTCGGTTCAAAGGGCGCACGGCGGGGTGGTTTTTCAGGCTTTCGGAATTTTGAAGAAGAGGACACCGCCGCGCGCGGGCGGGACGTCGAAGGCGACATTATGGTCACGCTCGAGGAAGCCGAACACGGGGCCGTGCGCACCGTCAGTGTGCGTCACAATTCCAAAACGGAAACGCATCAGGTAAAAATTCCCCCGGGCGTTACGGAAGGTCAGCTCTTGCGGATTGCCGGCCGCGGTGAATACGGCTCCGGCGGCGGCCAGGCTGGGGATCTTTACCTGCGTGTCCGCCTCGCCAGGCATCCGGATTTTGAAGTGGACGGGCATAACCTCATCTACGAAGCCGAATTGGCGCCATGGGAAGCAGTGCTCGGGGCGGAAATTTCAGTTCCGACGCTGCACGGCGGCGTCCACATTAGAATTCCTGCCGGAACACAAAGCGGCCAAAAACTTCGCGTCCGCGGGCGTGGCCTGGGCGGTAAAGGCGATTTGTTTGTAGTCGCGAAAATCGCCGTTCCCGCGCGCGTATCTGATGGCGAGAAAAAATTATGGCAGCAACTGAAGGAACAGTCCCGGTTCAATCCGCGGGGTTGACTCGACACCTTTCACGAGCGCTAAATTCCAGCCATGTCAAAAACCATTTTGATCACCGGCGTCTCGCGCGGCCTGGGCCGCGCCATGACTGAAGAGTTCATTCGCCTGGGACATATTGTAGTCGGGTGCGGCCGCTCTGAGCCGGCAATTGCCGGACTCGAGAAACAATCTCCGCCACCGCATGACTTTACCGCGTTGGACGTTTCATCTGACGATCAGGTCGCTGTTTGGGCCAGGCGGATCTTGAAGTCGCATGGCCCTCCGGATTTGCTCCTGAATAATGCCGCGCTCATCGCCCGCAACGCTCCGCTTTGGGAAGTTCCAGCTAAAGAATTTTCGGACGTCATTGATGTGAACATCAAGGGTGTCGCCAACGTCATCCGGCATTTCGTTCCGGCCATGGTCGCGCGCCGCGCGGGCGTCGTTGTCAATTTCAGTTCCGGCTGGGGCCGTTCGGCGGACGCTGAGGTCGCCACTTACTGCGCGACCAAATGGGCGATTGAAGGATTAACCAATTCGCTTTCGCAGGAATTGCCGTCCGGCATGGCCGCCGTTCCCCTCAACCCCGGAATCATTGACACAGATATGCTTCGCAGCACCTTCGGCGGCTCCGCCAATAGTTATCCCAGTCCCGGAGAATGGGCGAAAACCGCCGTGCCATTCCTGTTGAAAATCTCCTCAAAGGATAATGGGAGGCAGATGACGGTGGGCGGCGGCTAATTCTGCTCGACCAGCAGCCAAGGCGTCTTGAAAAAGATTTTCTTGAAGAAGGCGGATTACGCGAACGTATGACCCGCGCCCGGCTTGCCAGCCGATCAAAACAAACTGGCTCCTGGTAAGTTTCCCAAAGCTATTTGGAACATCGTGACGCAGCCAGCCTTTCGTCGCTTACGTCCTTTTCGTCTTTTTCCCCTTTAGCATCCTGTAAAAATCCCCACAATACATTACATGAAACGTATACTCTTCGTTGCCTCTTTCTTAACGTGCTTCCTGCCGGCGCGGTTCCTGTTCGCCCAGGACAACCACGCCATCATCGGAAACGTGCGCGTGGAATTGTTGTCCGAATCGCTCGTGCGGCTCGAATTGAAAGGGCCGGAAGGTTTCGAAGACCGCCCGACCTTTCACATCGTCAACCGCGATTGGCCAGGCGCGGGATTTAAATTGGAGACCAGGGGTAAGACAGTTGAAATTCATTCGGCCAATTACACAATTGACGTTCCTGAAAATGCAACCTCGCTCGACGGCGTCCAGGTCAAGTCCACGGATGGAACAACGCTGTTTCAGTACGACGGCAACCTGCAAAACAGCGTCTGGCTTCCGGCACCCTCGGGCAATCCCCAGGTCTGGTCATTTGCCGACACCCCGCGAATCGTTCCGCCTAAGTGGGGATTAACTCCCGCACCAGCCGGCAACCATGACCACCCTCAAACCTCCGGCTGGGACCTGGCCAACGACGCGCCGGACGTTTACGTCTTTGTTCCGCACGGAAGTTATTTTCAATTCCGCGCGGATTTTCTCAAATTGACGGGCCCCTCCGAAATGCCGCCGCTCTATGCTTTTGGCGCGTTTGACAGCCGCTGGCATGACTACAGCGAAGCGACTGCCCTAGAACAAATCGACGACTATCGCGCGCGCCAAATTCCCCTCGATGTGCTCGTGGTTGACACGGGCTGGCGCGTTGGCGCGTCAATCGGTTATCAGCCCAACACGAACCTGTTTCCAAACATGAGCCGCTTTTTGCGGGAGGCCCACGCCAAACACGTCCATGTGATGTTCAACGACCATCCTGAGCCGCAAGCCGCCACCGCGCTGGATCCGAAAGAGCTGAATTATCGCTGGGACGGCCTGACCGGCCTGTTGAACGAGGGCCTGGATTTCTGGTGGTTCGACCGCAATTGGATGGTCGCCCTCAAAACGCCGGCGCCAAACTTGAGAAAGGAAGTCTGGGGAATGAGAATGTACCACGACATCACTCTGCGCGACCGGCCTGGCTCGCGACCGCTGATCATGGCCAATGTGGATGGCATCGACAACGGCATCCGAAACCGTCCCATGGATGTGGCCTCTCACCGCTTTTCGATTCAATGGACGGGCGACATCGGGCCGGGCTATCCATACCTGCGGCGCGCTGTGGAGAACGCGGTCAATTCGGGCGTTTGTTCGATGTTCCCCTACGAGAGCGATGATTTAGGCGGCCACGTTGCGGACCCAACGCCGGAAGGATATATCCGCTGGATCGAATACGGCGCGCTTTCGCCAATTTATCGCCCCCATTGCACCTATAATCATGAACGCATGCCCTGGGCATTTGGGCCTGAAGCCGAAACCGTCGCGCGCCGATTTCTGGACATGCGCTATCGATTGTTACCGGTGTTTTACGGGGCCGCGCACGAAAATTATGAAACCGGCCAGCCGCTGTTGCGCCGGCTCGACTTATATTATCCGGAATATCCGGAATCGGCGCGTGACGATGAGTATTTGCTGGGGAAAGATATCCTGGTCGCGCCTGTGCTGCAAGGGCTCCAACAACCCGTTTCTCAAAGCTGGCTCAAAACTCCTGATGGCCGGCCTGGCCTGCGGGCGGAATATTTTGCCAATGACAACCTGGCCGGCGCGCCCACTGTCACACGCGTGGATAAGAACATCGATTTCGTTTGGAGCGGCACATCTCCCTCCAGCCAGATTCCAGGAGAACACTTTTCCGCCCGCTGGACTGGCACCATCGAGGTCCCGGCAAACGTCACTAATGATGTCATTTTGTCCACAATTGAAGACGACGGCGTGAGGGTCTGGGTTGACGGCAAGCTCGTGATTGACGCCTGGGGACCGCACGATTCAACGCCTACCGCGGCTTCGCTGCCGCTGACAGCCGGCGCGCCACATAATTTGCGCATCGAATACCAGCAGCTTGGAGGCAACGCCGTTCTCCAATTCATCGCGAACATTCAGGGCAACGCAGACGTCGCGCGCGAGTTATGGATTCCTCCGGGCAATTGGATTAGCGCCTGGAACGGCCAAACACTCACAGGTCCGCTGATGGTTACCAACATGACTCCGCTCGATCAGGAGCCGATTTATATTAGGTCCGGTTCCGTCGTGCCGCTTGCGCCGCAAATGCAATACACATCTGAAATGCCATGGAATCAAATTACGCTGGATGCCTATCCCGATACTCAGACGGCTTCGGCCACGCTCTATGAGGATGACACCCGGACGACCGCTTATAAAAAGGGGCAATTCCGAAGAACCATGATTAGCACCACGGCCGATGATGGCGCGAAGACGGTGTCAGTGGAAATTGGCGCAGGCGAAGGCCATTTCAAAGGGGCATTGATGAAGCGCGCCTGGATTATACGAATTCATCCTCCGGCCTCCTGGCCGCGTGATTTGACGCCTGCACAAGTCTATATCAATGGGAAGGGAGTTGAATTGCCGGTCCACATACTCGCGCGCGCCGAAACCGCCATGCCTTTTGGGGATGCCTCCGGCGCGCCGGATGGAGATGTCTACGAATTGACTCTGCCCACGACAAGGGTTTCGAAGGCGATTCAAGTGGTCGTTCGCTTTAATTAATAAATCCACGTATCCGGGACGGACAGAATCGGGAAGCAATTCCGACTGTTGAACCCGACCACTTCGGTAGGACAATTTCCTATACAAAAATCAGAACATTTTACTATTGAATTCAAGGCCCTCAGTTTAAACACTGAGAATACAGAAGATCTTTAAACTGTTTAAATGACCAACTCGGTTTGACAGTTTTCGAATGGCCAGCGAATCAGGAAAAAGTAGAATTTTGATAGTTGATGATCAGGGTTTGATTCAGGAAGGTCTTAGCCGAATCATCGGCGGGCAGCAGGATTTAGAGGTTTGTGGTTCGGCTGATGGCGCTTCGGCAGCGCTAAAAGCGGTTGCGCTGCACAAACCGGACTTGGTTTTGGTGGACATTCTATTGCCGGATGGATGTGGCGTGGAATTGATCAAAAACCTGGTTTCGGAATATCCGACCGTGCTAGCCTTAGTCATTTCACAGTGCGATGAAACGGTTTACGCCGAACGCGCGCTGAAGGCTGGCGCTCGCGGTTTCGTCATGAAGAACCGGGCGGTTTCCGAAATCCCCAAAGCAATAAGGGCGGTTCTGGCTGGCGAGTTTTACGTAAGTCCGCAAGTTGCCGCTCTGGCCCTAAATCGAATGGGCACAGGACACGTCCGCAGCCAGCGAGACACCATTGGAAAACTCACGGACCGGGAATTGCAGATCTTTCAATTGCTGGGAGCTGGCGTAGCAACGAGAGATATTGCGATAAAATTGCAATTAAGCATTAAAACCGTCCAAACGCATCGTGAAAGCATTAAGCACAAGCTGAAATTACCCAACGCCGTTGCTTTGAGGCATTTTGCTACCAATTGGGTAACCAGCCAGCGCTCAGCGCGTGTTTTTCCGAATAACGCGAATTTCAGAGAATAGTAGATTGATCAATTTCACAAGCGATTCCGTCAGCCTGGGAGAAACATCAAGGCCATTGCCCCTATCATTATTGAACAACCAGGCACTGCACACTGCCGGCTCTAACCCAGGAGTCCAACCGACTTACGACATTTTGCGAAACAGTTGCGTACTGCCGTTGTGTAGTTTTTTCTTAGTCTCTCTCAGACAAAATCCTAAACAATTTTCAGGTAATAAGTCCGATTGCATCAATCTCCGTGATCTGTCGTAAATATCTCACAACGCTTTGAGCTTCATCAAAAACAGGTTTTCCTGATGAAACATAATTAGCGAGCAGGAAAACGCCGGAGATTCAGACACTTATAAATTGCAGCCTTAATGTCCGTCGTTCCGTGCTCGTTTTTAAGATCAAAAAGTATGAAATCATTAATCGGAAGCTATCAACTTTTCAAATCAACCGGGGCGCCACAGGTTGGCACGGGCAAATTCTCTTTAGTTCTCGCCACGGTTTTACTGGCCAAGCTGACGCAGGCGCAAACGCTTTATTGGGACCCCAGCACAAACGGATTCGGCGTCTGGGATACAACAACCCCAAATTGGAGCACGAGTTCCAGTACCACAATCAGCGCCACGTGGGCAATTGGAGATGTGGCCTATTTTTCCAGCGCTCCTGTATTTGCGTCATCATATACTGTTTCCCTGGGCGGCACGGAGACGGCGGGAGCGCTATCGTTCGCCAATGGGACTGCAACGCTGACCAATGGGACGCTGGCATTAAGCGGCAGCGGAAGCGTGGTTGTTGGTTCTTCAGTGGAAGGGATCATCGCGTCGCCGATTATCGGTTCAGCAGGATTGACAAAAAGCGGCGCCGGCCAATTGGACTTGCAGGGGGAAAATACATTCACAGGGAATCTTACGAACAAGGCTGGCGTTCTTACCCTCGATAGTGATCAGGCCGGTGGCGACGGGATGATCGTCTTGAATCCCTCCGGACCCGTCATACTGAACAGTTCATTGCCTGTAGCCACGTTGAGCAACAATG
>Ga0335073_10005156_pt1 | contig 18337 bp, 16 predicted proteins | sample Lox_Sample_22_FD_207093 | JGI IMG/M metagenome (GOLD analysis project Ga0335073, IMG submission 207093) | Soil microbial communities from Loxahatchee National Wildlife Refuge, Florida, United States - Lox_Sample_2.2 | ecosystem: Environmental > Terrestrial > Soil > Wetlands | place: USA... | reverse complement strand
CGCTTGAGCGCGGCCACGAAGGCGTCCACGAAGGCCGGGTCGAACTGCGTGCCCGACCACTTCCGCAGCTCCTCAACCGCCTCCCCCACCGGCCGCGCACCCCGGTACGACCGGGTCGACGTCATCGAATCGAACGCATCCGCGACCGCCAGCACCCGCGCGAACTCCGGGATCTCCTCCCCCGCCAGCCCCATCGGGTACCCCCGGCCATCAATCCGCTCATGATGATGCATGATCCCCGCCAGCGCCTCATCCAGGAACCCGATCTCCCGCACGATATCCAGCCCCCGCATCGGATGCAGCTGGATCGCCGCATACTCCTGATCCGTCAGCTTCCCCGTCTTCCGCAGCACCTTCGTCGGCACCCCGAGCTTGCCCACATCATGCAGCATCCCCGCGTACCTGATCGCCTCCACCCGCTCCCCCCGCATCCCGATCTCCCGCGCGATCATCACCGAACCGCGGGAGACCCGGTCGCAGTGACCACGGGTGTAGAAGTCCTTGGTCTCCACCGCCTGGCACAGCGCGCCCACCGCGGCCTCATACGCCTTCTGCTGCTCGGCGAACTGCGCGACCGCCCAGCGCGCCACGAACAGCGGCACCAGCACCAGGACCGACGCGAACGGCCCGACCACGCTCCACAGCGCGGCGATGAGCAGGCCATAGGCCGCGTAGCCGAGGTCGGAAAGCAGCAGCCGGCCGCTCAGCCCGACGCCCTGGCTGCCGAGCGCCACCGCGGCCCCCTGGTCGGTGCCCCTGGTCAGCCACAGCACCCCGCTGAGCAGCCCGTGATTGGCCGCGACCAGGACTAGCGCCGCCCCGGCGAACGGCCAGATGATGCCGGGGAAGGAATTCTCGCTGGGCAGCCCGACCTGGCCGCCCAGGGCGAGGAAGGCGCGGCCCGCCAGGTACGCGCTGAGCGCGTACATCGCGGTGTTGAACACGCGCTGCAAGACAGACGGGCCGCGGCGCAGGCCCAGCGCGGTGCAGGCCCCGACCATGGCGGCCCCCACCGGGCCGACCAGGACGACCGAGGCCAGCATGGCCGCCGAACTAGAAGACCACGTCAGCTGCCCTTTGCGCAGCTGCGTGGCCCTGGATTCCGAGACGATGACCAAGATGCCGAGGACTACAACGTACTGCCAGCTCAGGCCGGTGAACGGGCCTGTGGCCACCAAGACGACGGCGGCGGCCACCACCGCACCGATGTAGAGCAGTGCGGCCCGCGAGAGCTTGCCCAAACTTCCCCCTCGCAGTCAGGAGCCTGTACGCCGCGAACCTGGACCGGTAACGTCAGCCCCAAGCCACGCCGCGGGCGCGCAGCAGGCCGGCCCCGCCCGCGAGGGGCGCGCGCCGGTCGGCTTCGACATCACCGCCTGTACGCATGAGGCGGACCTCCCTTGGGCGAAATTGCGTTCGCCGCACCCGTGTTGTAATCGTTCAACCACAGGATAACGCGAGTGCCGGCGTCCGCGCAGGCCTAAATCTCATCGTGGGCAAATCGTGAGCGTCGTCGTCACGATGAGCAATCAATGGCGGCGCACCTGGCGCAATTGCCTCAGTCCCGGCAAATCGGACAGGAAACCCGCTACTCGGCGAATTCGATGGTCGCGCGCACTTCCCTGATGCGGACCAGAATCTTGGCGCGCAGCTCGGCCGGCGCCGGGTCGCAGCCGCAGTGCTTCTGCACTACCCGTTTAACCGCCTCCTCCAGGCCGTACTCGCGCAGGCAGGGACCGCACTCGTCCAGGTGCTGGCGGATCTTGGCGCAGTCCAGGTCGTCCAGCTCGCCGTCCAGGTAGCCGTAGACCCGGTCCAGCACCTCAGTACATGGAGTCTCATGGGGGTTTCCGCAGCTCATCGCCCTTCCTCCCCAGTCACGGAGGCGTCGGAAGCGGTCCTGGCCAGGCCGCGTTCCGCCGCGTAGTCCTGGAGCAGGTCCCGTAGCTGCCGGCGACCACGATGCAAGCGTGACATCACGGTGCCGATCGGCGTCTCCATGATGTCGGCGATCTCCTTGTAGGCGAACCCTTCCACGTCAGCCAGGTAGACCGCGATCCTGAACTCCTCGGGCAGCGCCTGCAGCGCCTCCTTGATGTCAGAATCCGGCAGGCGTTCCAGCGCCTCCGCCTCGGCCGACTTCAGTCCCCCCGAGGTATGCGAGGCCGCCCGCGCCAGCTGCCAGTCCTCGACCTCTTCCGCGCCCGACCGCTGCGGCTCGCGCTGCCGCTTGCGGTAGGTGTTGATGAAGGTGTTCGTCAGGATCCGGAACAGCCACGCCTTCAGGTTCGTGCCCTGCTGGAACTGGTGGAAGGACGCGTAGGCCTTGGCGAAGGTCTCCTGCACCAGGTCTTCCGCATCCGCCGGGTTGCGGGTCATCCGAAGCGCCGCGGAGTACAGCTGATCCAGGTAGGGCAGCACCTCCTGCTCGAAGCGCTCACCGCGCTCTTCGAGAGTCTCCGGAACGGGACCCACCTCCTTGAGGTAATGCGGGGCCGGGCTGCGGGGGTGCAGACCGTATGTGCGGGAGGATACCGCGCCGGAGTCACGAGGTTCCGTCAGCATGCCACGAGGTGGCGAAGCGACTGCCATGCCGCGTTCAACACGACGCCGCACCCGGTCATTCCGCAGCGGCTCCGCTGGCCGGCATAAGGCCCGCCAAGCCGGGAAAGGGTAATAAGCATAAGCGCCCGGCAACGGGACCCCGCAGGCAGGGCCCGGACGGCAGGACGCGCCTAGTCAGGAGTTCTGGGGCCCGTGCGAGATGCGGCCAGCGCGATTACCGCGCCGGACACTGATCAGCTCCCTGTTTACTGGCAGTTCCACCAGGCGGTGACCCGGGCCCAGCTGGTGGAGTGGCTGCCCACCGGCCGGCACCTCCTGGTCGACGTCTCCGGACCGCGCTCGCCGGCCGCCGAGCTGGCCGCCCGGGCCGGGCACACGGTGGTGCGCGTCCTCGACGGCGCCGGCCCGGGCCAGCGCGCGGCCCGGCCGCCGGCCGCGGCGCGGCGGGTGGCGCCGGTGGTCGCAGACTCCTCGCGGCTGACCTTCCTGGCCGACGGCTGCGCGGACGGCGTCATCGCCGACGACCGGGCGCTGTCCGTGCACCTGGCCGCCGAGACGATGATCGCCGAGATCGCCCGGGTGCTCCGGCCGGCCGGCCGGGTGCTCGCCTGCGTCGACTCCCTGGTGCTCGGCATGGCCGTGCTGGCCGAGCAGCACCACTGGCCCCACCTGGTCGACCTGCCGCACGCCGAGGTGGTGCTGGTGCCCTGGCCGGACGGCACGATCACCAGGTGCTACGGCCCGGACCAGGCCCGCGAGCTGTTCAGCGGGGCGGGGCTGCGGGTCAACTGGATCCGCTCGCGGACCGTGTTCTCCGAATCCATGGTCACGCACTGGCTGCGCCGCGACCCCGGCGGCCTGCCCAAGCTGGTCCGGGCCGAACTGGCGGCCCGAGCCGACGAGTCGCTCGGCGCCCAGCTGGTGATCTCGGCCCGCAAGCCTCGCCCCAGGGGGTACGGGGGGCCCGGGGCGGGGATCCCCCCGGTACGGGGGGCCGAGGGGTTACAGGGGGGCGGGCAGCCCCCCTGTGCGGGGGGTCACCGGGGGGTCGCCCCCCGGGGGCTAGCGGTGGCGTTTAGCCCACTTGGACTGGCAGCCGACGCAGCGGGCGGCGTCGGGCCGGGCGTCGAGCCTGCCCTCGGGGATCTCGTGCCCGCAGTCCACGCACTTCCCGTAGCTGTTGTCCTCGAGGCGGGCGAGCGCGGCCAGCACCTCGTCGCGCTGGCCGCGGGCGGAGTGGAGGATCGCGTCGGTGCGGTCGGCCTCGGACAGGATGGACCCGGCGTCGGCCGAGTCCTGCGGATACCCCTCGCCCGCCGCGGGCGCGGGGCGCTCGCCCTGCAGGACGGCGATCGTCCGGTCCAGGTCGTCGCGCATCTCCTCTAGCCGCTTGCGGGCGACGGTAGTCTCCACTGGTGTCCTCGCCTCCCGTCCGCGTGCGATGCGCAGCCCAGGCTCGCGTGGAGCCACGGCTGCGGGCCGCGGACTCAGAACAACTCGCCGGGCGGCCTTTGATTGCCGGCGGAACTCCCGGGGGGGCTCGGGGGGGTCGTCCCCCCGGGGCCAGCAGAGTTTTCAGCTGACCCGTCGCCGCCGGTCAGGGGCTCGATGAGCTCCGGTCCGTTGTTCCGCACAGAATTAACGGCCATGGATACGGGATACGACGTAAGGCCGCCCGCCATCGCGGGCAGCATCGCCGCTTGAAGCTGGCTTGGTTCGGTGTGCTCCGGGTCGAGCCAGTCTGCCCAGTGCTCAGGGGTGATCACCATGGGCATGCGATCGTGGATCTGGCCGACATCGTCGGTTGCCTGGGTCGTGATAATCGCGGCCGTCCACAGCCAGGCACGTTCGTGATCGTCGGGGAGGGAGGCGTCCCGCCAGAGTTCGTAGAGACCGGCGAAGGCGAGGGTTCCCCCATCCGTTCGGTAGATAAAATAAGGTTGCTTCCGCTTTTTCCCCCCGTCGGAAATGGCCTGCCACTCGTAGTAGCCGTCCGCCGGGAGGATGCACCGGCGCTTGGCGAAGGCGCGCCGGAAGGCCGGCTTGACCGCCACCGTCTCGGCCCTGGCGTTGATCATGCGGCTGCCGACGGAAGCTTCCTTGGCCCAGGAGGGCACCAGGCCCCAGCGCACTACGCGCAGCTCACGGGCCTGCGGCTCGTCGTCGCGGGCGGGCCGCTCGAGCACCGCGAAGATCTTCTTGGTCGGGGCCACGTTGTAGTCGGGGTCAGGCTCCGGGTCCGGTGAGGCCGCCACCCGGTCACGCTGCACGCCGAACTCCTCGAGGAGTTCAAGGCGCTTGCGCGCCGACACAAAACGACCGCACATGCAATCTTCCTAAACTGGATGCAGTCTGGACACGTCCCGTTAAGCCTGGATTGGCAGTTCATAACCAGAATCCGGGGCGGCCAAACCCAGGCCGGGTACGTCATGCCGCCTGCGGCCGGGCGGACCGGCGCCCAGACGATACGCTCGACCGTATGCATCGGGATAACAACCAGGACCGGACCTGGGCTTCCCCGGCGGGCGACGGGCCGGTCAGCGCCCGCGTCGAGCTGCCGGCCTCCAAGTCGATCACCAACCGGGCCCTGGTGCTGGCCGCGCTCAGCGACGGCCCGGCCGTGATCGCCAACCCGCTGCGGGCCCGGGACACCACGCTCGCGGCCGGCGCACTGCGGGCCCTGGGCGCCGAGATCATTGAGTCCCGAACGGACTGGCGCGTCCGCCCCGGCCAGCCCGCCCCGGGTTCCGCGGTGAGCGTGGACGTGGGCAACGCGGGCACGGTCATGCGGTTCCTGCCCGGGCCGGCCGCGCTGACCTCGGCCGTGGTCTCCTTCGACGGGGACGAGCGGGCCAGGCAGCGCCCGGTCGGCCCGATCCTGGCGGCGCTGCGGCAGGTCGGCGCGCACATCGAGGACGGCGGGCGGGCCGCGGTCCCGTTCACCGTGCACGGCCGCGGCGCGGTCCGCGGCGGGTCCGTGCGGCTGGACGCTTCGGGGTCCTCGCAGCTGGTCTCGGGGCTGCTGCTGGCGGCGCCCCGGTTCGATTCCGGCCTCGAGGTGCGGCACGAGGGGCCGCCGGTGCCCTCGGCGCCGCACATCGCGATGACGGTGCGGATGCTCCGGGCGGCCGGGGCCTCCGTGGAGGAGCTGGGCGGCGGGCGGCCCGACGCGTGGCGGGTGCGGCCGGGGCGGCTCGACCTGGGCTCTGTGACGGTGGAGCCCGACCTGTCCAACGCGGGCCCGTTCCTGGCCGCGGCGCTGGTCACCGGGGGCACGGTCACCATCGGCGGCTGGCCGCGGGACAGCCTGCAGGCGGCCGGGCCGATCCTGGAGGTACTGTCGCGGATGGGCGCCCGCTGCGAGGCGGGCGCGGACGGGCTGGTGGTGACCGGTCCCGGCCGGGTCCGCGGCATCACCGCCGACCTGCGCGACGTCAACGAGCTCGCGCCGGTGCTCACCGCGGCCGCGGCGCTGGCCGACTCGCCGTCCCTCTTCACCGGCCTGGCGCACACCCGCACGCACGAGACGGACCGGCTGGCCGCGCTGGCCAAGGAGATCAACGCGCTCGGCGGCGACATCACCGAACTGCCCGACGGGCTGCAGATCAGGCCGCGGCCGCTGCGGGCCTCGGCTTCCGGCGAACCGTTCGGGACCTACGACGACCACCGGATGGTGATGGCCGCGGCCGTGCTCGGCCTGGCCGTGCCCGGCCTCCGGGTGGCCGGCGCGGACACCGTGGCCAAGACCTTCCCGTCGTTCACGGAGGTCTGGGCGTCGATGCTGGGATCCCGGTCCTGACGCCGCCATGAGCCCGCGGCCCGACTACGCGCGGCTCGACGAGGACGACGTCCGGGTCCGCCCCGGCCGCGGCTCCCGGCCGCGCACCCGGCGGCGCCCGGCTCATCCCGAGGCGGTCGAGGGCTTCGTGACCAGCGTGGACCGCGGGCGGTACGGGTGCATGGCCGACGGCAGGCTGATCGTGGCCATGAAGGCGCGCGAGCTCGGCAAGGGCTCGGTGGTGGTCGGCGACCGGGTCGCGCTGGCGGGCGACACCTCGAGCGGCGAGGGGACGCTGGCCCGGATCGTCCGGGTCGAGCCGCGGACCAGCGCGCTGCGGCGATCCGCCGACGACACCGACCCGGCCGAGCGGATCATCGTGGCCAACGCCGACCAGATGGTGATCGTCTGCGCGCTGGCCTCGCCGCCGCCCCGGCTCCGCTTCGTGGACCGCTGCCTGGTCGCCGCGTACGACGCCGGACTGGACCCGCTGCTCCTGCTGACCAAGGCGGATCTCGCGTCGCCGCGCCGCGTGCGCGCCGCCTACCGGCCGCTCGGGCTGCCGATGCTGACCACCAGGCGGCCGCTGCCCCCGCGCACCCTGGCCCGGGTGCGGAACGTGCTGGACGGCCGGATCAGCGTGCTCATCGGGCAGTCCGGCGTGGGCAAGTCCACGCTGGTGAACACGCTGGTGCCGGGGGCTTCCCGGTCCGTCGGCACGGTCAACCCAGTGACCGGGCGGGGGCGGCACACCTCGTCGTCCGCGGTGGCGCTGCCGCTGGGCTCCGGGTGGCTGATCGACACTCCGGGCCTGCGGGGGTTCGGGCTGGGCCACGTGAGCGCGGAGCGCATCGTGGAGGCGTTCGGGGACCTGGCCGAGGGTACTGCCCTGTGCCCGCCCGGCTGCGATCACCTCTCAGCCGGCTGTGCGCTGGATTCGTGGGCCCGGGAGCACCACGCCGAGGCGCGCCTGGACTCGCTGCGCCGCCTGCTGCGCAGTCTCCAGGGCACCAGCCCGGATTAGCTCGCCTGGTCGGCGGCGGTTGCCGGCTCGCGGCGGTTTCCGGGCTCGGCTCGCGGCGGTCTTGGAGCTCGGCTCGCGGCGGTCTTGGGGCTCGGCTCGCGGCGGTCTTGGGGCTCGGCTCGCGGCGGTTTTGGAGCTCGGCTCGCGGCGGTTTCCGGGCTCGCGGCGGCGGGGCGGCTCGCGATGGCTGCTCGCGGCAGCCGGGCTCGCGATAGCGGCACTTAGCTAGGTACCACTGATCACATTTATCTCATAAATCACATAAGCATCGTAATTCGCTCATATAAGCGATGATCTTAGCTTTATCGTGGTTGATTCGGGCTTGGCGGTTGATTTGGGGTACTACCGTGCACCGGAATAACCGCCAAGCCCTTTTTAACCACGATCTTTTGGGATCCTCGGGTAAGAGGGGGCGTGCGTGAATGGCGGGGCATCATGGTGGCGGCTTGCGCGGGATGGCCGGGCGACGCGGCACCGCGGGGAGGTATAGCGTCGCGGGAACTGTGGCGTGAGAGGCGCGGCGTCATGCGAGTAGTGGTGGAGTGGGAGCTGCGGGCAATGGGGAGCTGCGGGCGTAGGGAAATGAGGCGTTGGGGATGTGGCGTAGGGAGCTGTGGCGTGAGGGAATGCCTCGGCTGGGGCGTGGCCGGGCTAGTTCGAAAAGTCCTGAGTGAGCCAGACGGTGCCGGAGGAGTCCCGCTGGACGGCGATGCCGATGTGGGTGAAGGAACTGCTGAGGATGTTCCGCCGGTGACCGTCGTCCGGCGGCTTCTCGTTGAGCATGTCCTGGGTGAGGCGGACCGCCATCTGGGCGATGGCCGCGGTGCTGTCCGCCACCGGGCCGCCCTCGCCGATGTTCTCCCCGCACGCCGACCAGGTCACCCCAGCGGCGGTCTCCCGGGCGCCGAGGTCGGGTTCGCCGGGGCACTGATGCGAGAGGCCGCAGCCGGCGGCCATCGTCGAGTTGTGAGCCGAGGCGCTGCGGTCCAGCCCAGCCGTGATCGTCAGCGGCGGCAGGCCGACCGCCGAACGCGCCTGGTTGATGAGCGCGAGCACCTGAGCGGCCGGGCTGCCCGGCGAGGCGCCGGCTGAACTGACCGCGGAGGCGGCGGGCGGCGACGCGGGGCGGGACGACGCCGATGCCGCCGGCCTCGGTGAGGTCGCGGGCCGACTCTGGCGGGCGGCCGACGGGCGGACGCCTGGCGAGGACGGCGAGGATGGCGGCACGCTGGCGGCGGCGGCGCGGAAGGGGCGCCCGGCGCAGGACCCGGCGGAGGCCCCGGTTCCGGCGGAGGCCCCGGTTCCGGCGGAGGCCCCGGTTCCGGCGGAGGCCCCGGTTCCGGCGGAGGCCCCGGTTCCGGCGGAGGCCCCGGTTCCGGCCGAAGCCGCGGACCCGGCGGGGGCCTGGAACCCCGAGGATCCCGCGGACCCGGTGGCGGCCGGATCGCAGGTGGCAGAGGTGGGTCCGGCGGTCACCGGGCCCGGCGCGGGCGCGGCGGCCGGGCCGGGACCGCGGGTCAGGTAGAAGCCCATGGCCACCAGCAGGGACAGGGCGAGCAGGCCGCCCAGCAGGTATAGGGCGCGGCGCGGGGATTCCCTGGGCGGGTGCTGTGCGGAGGGCGGGTGCCGCGCCTGGGACGAGGGCTCGCGGCGGGGGTGACGGGCGTGGCGCGGGGGGCGGGCGGGGGCCATGTTAGCGCGCCGTGTTGGGGGGCGTGGCGGAGCAGGGCAGGCTGTTGCCTGGTCTGGCTGCTGAAATCCAGGGATCGCATAGGCCCATGTAGCTCCCGCTCACCACCTAACAGGCGTGACACTAGAGGAGCCGGCGTGCGGTCCGCGGGGAATTGCCGAATGTCGCTAGCTGACGGTGCCGCCGGCCCGCCAGTAGAGGCCGGCGGTGTTCCGGGACATGAACGCCTCGTCGATCAGGAAGCGGCGCAAGGTGCAATGGTCGTCGAAGACCGTCTTGAGGACCTCGTCGACCGCGGCCTCTGAGTACTTGCGGCCGGGCTCGAAGGCCTGGGCCACCTGGTCGAGCAGCAGCAGGCGGCGGGCGCGCTTGGCCGGGACCGCGGTGATCCGGCCGTCGTGGATGAACGCCCGCAGTTGATCCGGCGGGTCAGCGAGGAGGCCGGCGGCATTGTCACCCACTTCGCCAGTATGATGCGGGCGCGGCGGCTCTGGCCACCGAGATACCCCAGGCGGTACCGTTTCGCGGGTGGCACGCTATGACGATGACCTGCGCTTCGCGCACGTCCTCGCGGACAACGCCGACGACATCACGACCCGGCGGTTCCGGGCGCTCGACCTCCGGGTCGAGACCAAGCCCGATCTCACGCCGGTGTCCGACGCCGACCAGGCGGCCGAGGAGTCGCTGCGCAACGTGCTGCGCCGGTCCCGTCCGCGCGATGCGGTGCTGGGCGAGGAAACCGGCCGGACCGGCGTGGGCCCGCGGTGCTGGGTCATCGACCCCATCGACGGGACGAAGAACTACGTGCGCGGCGTCCCGGTCTGGGCCACGCTGATCGGCCTGATGGACGGCCCGGACGTGGTGGTCGGGGTGGTGTCCGCGCCCGCCCTGGGCCGCCGCTGGTGGGCCGCCCTCGGCGGCAGCGCCTGGACCGGGCGCAGTCTGACCAAGGCCTCGCCGTGCCGGGTGTCCGGGGTGACCAAGCTGGGTGACGCGTCCATGTCCTACTCCAGCCTCGGCGGCTGGGCCGAACGCGGCCTGCTCGACAACTTCATCAGCCTGACCAGGTCGGTGTGGCGGACCCGAGCGTTCGGCGACTTCTGGTCGCACATGCTGGTCGCGGAGGGCGCCTGCGACATCTCGGCCGAACCCGAGGTGAACCTGTGGGACCTGGCCGCGCTGCAGATCATCGTCACCGAGGCCGGCGGGCGGTTCACCTCGCTCGAGGGCGAGGCCACGCCGGACGGCGGCAGCGTGGTGTGCACCAACGGCCACCTGCACGACGAGGTGCTGGCCCAGCTCGGTAATTCTCACGTGTGAATAACTCGCACGGCGAAGTAATTTCCGGTCTTGCCCTCCTGGATGAATTAACCGATGCTGGTGGGACGTCACAAATGCACAAGCGTCAGAACCAGGGGGTGTTACTCGTGAAGGTACGAGACGGCATGTCCCACCTAGTCCTTACCATCGGGCCAGCGCACACGCTGCGGCAGGCGGCGCGCATGATGTCAGCGCGCCGCATCGGCGCCGCCGTGGTGATCGACCCGGAGCACGCCGGCGTCGGGATCCTGACCGAACGCGACATCCTCGACTCGGTGGCCGCGGGTGAGGACCCGGACGCCGAACTGGCCGCGCAGCACCGCACGGAGGACCTCACCTACGCCTCCCCCGACTGGACCCTGGAAGAAGCCGCCGCGGCGATGATCCAGGGCGGATTCCGGCACCTCGTGGTGGTCGAAGGCCACGACGTGGCCGGGCTGCTTTCCATGCGGGACATCGTCCGCTGCTGGACGGGCGCCGAGCCTAAGGGGGCTACGGGGTCGAATCCGGCCCAGCCGGAGCCCGCCGCCACCTCGGCCTAGACCAGCTAGGCCAGGAAGCCAGCGAACCTGGCAGGGCGCGGCCGAGCGACCCGGGACGCATCGCGTCCGGGCAGGTGCAGCCTTGACCCGCGGGCTCCCGGCGGGCGCGGGCTTGACCGGCGGGCGCGGGCTTGACCGGCGGGCGCGGGCTTGACCGGCGGGCGCGGGCTTGACCGGCGGGCGCGGGCTTGACCGGCGGGCTCCCGGCGGGTGCAGGCTTGACCCGTGGGCGGCGAACGGGCGGAAACCTACCTGCGGCTGCTGGCCGAGGCGCAGTTGCGGGCGGCGCAGAGAGCACCCGGACCGGACTCGGAGGTGTCCGGCGGCCCCCGGCCGGCCCGCGTACCGTACCGGGTCATCCAGGACAGCCTGCAGCAGCTCCGGTGGGCCGGCGGCGTGCTGACCGCGGCCGGCGCGCTCGATCACCAGGACGCCGCCCTCATCGCGGCGGAACTCGAGACGGCCCTGGCGGTCCGGTCCGACCTGGACAGCCCGCGGATCATGCGCCGGCTCGACCGGCCCGACACGCCTGGTGACGAGCCGTCGCTGCGCCAGCCTGCCGCCCAGCCCATGCGCATCATGCCCATCGGGCAGGCCGTCTGGATAGCCAACGATCGCGCTCCGTCGGAGCTGCACCTGATGACGCTGGTGAGCACGCCGGCCGATACGGTGCTCACGACGGCGATGCGGATGCACTGGCCGCCCGACGGGTCAAGCACCGACCTGGAGATCACCGGGGCCGGACCGCAGCATCTTCCCTACGACCAGCTCTGGGCGGCCGACGACCAGGGCGGCCGTTATTCGGTCGGCTTCGACGGTGACGGCGGAACCGCCGCGTGGCACGGCGTCATCCGGCTCTCTCCCCCGCTCCACCCGGACGCCGGATGGCTCGACCTGATCGCCGACGGAGAGCACCGGCTCATCCGGCTGCGGCTCCGGCCGCAGGCCGGGACGACCGTCCCGGCTGGGACGACCGCCCCGGCCAAGGCGGTCAGCTCCGGGCCAGTCACCGTCGCACCGGCCGAACGCTGGCTCGCCGGGCACGCCGAGCGCATCATGGCGCGGGCCTGGGACGCGGCGGCTTCGGTGGCGGATCTGCGCCTGGGCGAGACGGTGCGGATACTCACCGACGCCGGCGCCCTGGCTGCGGACAGCGCGACACCCGGCCAGCTGGCCGCCCTCTGCGAGCGGCTCAGCCTGCCGGGACACGGCATCGCCGGGCCGGCCGCCGCCCGGATCCCCGTTCCGTGGGCCAGCGTGGTCAGCCAGGGCCGCCGTCAGGCCATGGCCAGCCGCCGCGACGGCGGCCTGGGGCCGGCCGCTCCGGGCTGCGAGATGTTCTGCTCGCTTGGCGTCGTTCTGCCTGACGTCGACGGCACCCGGTTCGCGCTGGCCGGCCTGGCCTCGACCGCGGAGAACAGCTACCTGCACGTGGTGGCCAGCGGCTTGCGCGAGCGGACGGGCCGGCAGATGCGGCCGGGCTGGCGGCCGGGCGACCGGGAGACCGGGTTCTCCTGGTGGCTGCGGGACAGCGCGGGAAACTGGCATGTGGCCACGGCCGGGGAACAGAGCACGCTGTCCCCCGGTGTGGCCGTGTTCCGGCTGCGGCTGATCCCGCCGCTGGCCGGCCCGCCGAGCGGAATCGAGGTGACGGTGACCGGGGCCGCAAACCGGGTCCGGGCCATCGTCGGGTGCCCGGCTGGGCCCGGGACTGCCGGAGAATCTGGGCCCGGGACTGCCGGAGACTTGGGCCGGGGAATGCCGGAGGCTCTGGGTCCGGAAATGCCGGAGAATCTGGGCCTGGGACTGCCGGAGACTTGGGCCGGGGAATGCCGGAGACTTGGGCCGGGGAATGCCGGAGACTTGGGCCGGGGAATGCTGGAGGCTCTGGGTCCGGAAATGCCGGAGACTTAGGACATGAACCGCGAGGGCGCGGAAACCTACCTGCGGCTGCTGGCCGAGGCCTTGATACGCGGCTCGCTGGCGGCTGCCCCGGGATCGGGCTGGGCGGAGGGCCCGGCCGGCGGCCGGACCCGGATGATGGCGGCGGGACACGCCCTGACCGCGGTCGGAGCGCTCGGCTTCGAGACCCTCGACGACATCGTGGCCGACTTCGAGCTGGCCGTGAACGTGCGGCAGCAGGATCAGGGATCGCGCGGGGGGGCACCCCTGGCCGTACCGTCGTCGGCGGTGGCGGGAGTGCTGTCGTCCGCGGCGGTCGGGCGGTGGGCCGCGCGGCTCCATCCGGCCCGCTCCGCGCCGCTGACCAGGGCGAGCGGGCTGATGTGGGGCTGGCGCGAGGCAGCGGAAGAGGCAGCAGCGCCGGACCCGGAGGCCCCGGACCGGTTCGTCCCGGTCGGGCTGAGCCTCCCGTTCCGCAAGGAGGGCGTCAGCGGCGAGCTGTACCTGGTGTCGTTCGCGCAGACCGGTTCGGGCGCGCGGTTCATCGCGGCGTGGCCGGACCGCGCGCTGGCCCGGCCGGGGATGCTGGACCCCGATTCGATCGGGCTGGACTGGCTCACCGTCACCGACGACCGGGGGGCCCGGTACGACCTGGCCCTGGTGCCGGGCGCGGGCCCCGGATGGGCGCACGTGATGAGCGTCTGGCCGCCCCCGCCGCAGGACATCCACTGGCTCGACGTCGCCGCGCCGCCCGGCCCGGCGGCGCGCGTCCGCCTGGAGCGGCAGGCGCCGGACGCGGGTGACGAGCCGGAGGTCTCCGAGGCCAGCCTCAGCCCCGGCGAGCATCTGCTGACCATGCTCGCGGACCGACTGCTCACCACGGCGCCCGAGTCGTGGCGCGACTGGCGGCGGCAGCGGGCCGTGGCGTCACCGGGCCCGCTGCCGGCCATGACGGCCGGGCTCGGCCAGATCGTCGCCGCGCTCGAGGCCGCCGACGTCCTGTCACCGCTCAGCCCGGTCCCCGCCCGGCTCGCCGCGCTGTGCGCCAGCATGGGCTTCGGCGGGCACGGCATCGCCGCGGCGCCCGCACCGGACCTGCCCGAGCGCTGGCTCAGCCTGCTGGCGCACTATCAGCGCAGGAAACCGGACATGGCCCCGGTACGCGACGGCTACGCGGCGGTGGCCGCCGCGCTGCCCGACCTGGACGGCATCCGGCTGGCCCTGCTCGGCCTAGACAACACCGAGGGATGTTCGTCGCTGCACGTGCTGGCCCGGGGCATGACCGCGGAAGGCCAGCCCGGGCCGCTCGGCGTCGACCTGGGTTTCCCGCTGTCGCTGTGGCTCCGGGACAGCGGCGGCCGGTGGCACGCCGCCCGCACGGCCGGCCGGCACCGGGCCGACACCGAGTGCGTGGTCCGGCTGCGGCTGGTGCCGCCGCTCCCGGAGTCCGCGGACTCGATCGAGGTGCTGGCCAGCGGCCGGTCGGCCGAGGTCCGCGCCAGGCTGCCGCTCCGCTGGGGGTACCCGACATGACCGATATCCCGAACGAACCCTGGTTCGCCTGCCTGCCCCCGTGCGACGCTTACGTACCGTGCGGCGACGGCCGGCACGTCGTTCGCTGGGAAGCGGGGGCGCTGCGGCTGCTCAGCCACCCCGACCCCGAGGGCGAGCTGGTGCTCGCCGCCCTCGGCGGGGACAAGGCCCGGTGCGTCGAGGTGGCGCAGGCCTGGGGGCGGCACGCCGCCGATCTGTCCGTGCTGGCCATCGGCCCCCGCGGTCCAGCCGACGAGATCGCTCTGAGCTGGGACGACGTCGACGCGGCGGCGCAGGTCGGCGCGCGCGGCCCGGGACCGTCCGGACCGCCGCGGGTCGCGCCGATGCGGCTGGCGAGCCCGTCCATCCCGACGTCGGCCCGGGTACAGGCGCAGCGCCAGCGGATGGAGCAGGAGATGGCGCGGACCACGCAGCGCCGGAACGACATGCTGTCGCTGCTGGCGCTGGGGTACGGATTCCAGGTCAGGCTGATCGGGCAGGTGGCCGAGGCGCACGCCAGCCCGCCGGACGACCAGCTGGCCAGGGTCAGGCCCCCGCTGGTCGCCGCGATCAGCGCCCGGGTGGCGCTGGCGGCCGAGGAGTGGATCGGCATCGACCCGGACCAGGTCGTGGTGTCGCTGCACCGCGGGCCCGGATGGGGCTCGGTCGAGCTGACCGGACAGGGCGGGCAGCGGCGGCTGCAGGTCAGCCTGCCGGCCGGCTGGCTGGGCCGGGTGTGGGCGGCCGGGCTGGCCCTGGCCGGCCGGCACCTGGTCGTCGCGGTGCGGCGAGGCGGCTGGCCGGACGCGCGGGTGCTGGCCCTGCGCGGCCCGGGCACCGAACCGGTGCCGCTCGACGTGCACGGCAGCGCGCCGGGCCCGGTCAGCGGCGGCCTGGACGTGCGGTCCGGGCCCGCCGATGCGCCACACTGGGAGATATGAGCGCGAGCAATCCGGCGGTGGAGGCGCTCGGCGTCGCGGTGGCGGCCCGGGTCCCGGTGCTGCTGTGGGGGGCGCCCGGCACCGGCAAGACCTCGGCGATCCGCGCGATGGCCGGGGCCATGGGGCTGCCCTGCGAGACGGTGATCGCCTCGATCCGGGAGCCGTCCGACTTCGCCGGGCTGCCCATCGTGGTCGGCGACGAGGTCCGGTTCGCTCCCCCGGCCTGGGCCCGGCGGCTCGCCGAGGCCGGGCAGGGCCTGCTGTTCCTCGACGAGCTTTCCACCGCGCCGCCCGCCGTCCAGGCCGCCCTGCTCCGGGTGGTGCTCGAGCGGGCCGTGGGCGACCTCACGCTGCCCGACGCGGTGGCCGTGGTGGCCGCGGCTAACCCGCCGGAGCAGGCCGCCGACGGCTGGGACCTGTCCGCGCCGCTGGCCAACCGGCTCTGCCACCTGGCCTGGCAGACCGACCCGCGATCGGTGGCGGACGGGCTCGCGGCCGGCTGGGCCGCGCCCGTGGTGCCGGTGCTGCCCGACGGATGGCAGGCCGAGGAGATCTTGTCCCGCGGCCTGGTCGCCGCGTTCCTGCACGTCAGGCCCGCGCTGGCCTGCGCGCCGCCGTCCGACGCGGCGTCGGCAGGCCGCGGCTGGCCGTCGCCGCGGACCTGGGAGATGGCGGCCCGCCTGATGGCCGCCTCCGGCGCTTCCGGCACCGGGGACGAGGCCCGTTCCGCGCTGATCAGGGGCGCGGTCGGCGACGGGGCGGGCGTGGAGTTCCTGGCCTGGCTGGTCGAGATGGACCTGCCCGACCCGGAGCAGGTGCTCGCAGACCCGGCCTCGTTCCGGCTCCCCGAACGAGGCGACCGGGCCTACGCGGCGCTGGCCGCGATCGCGGCCGCGGTGGCCGCGGACCCGACCCCGGAGCGCTGGACGGCCGGCTGGCAGGTCCTCGGCCTGGCCGCCGACGCCGCGCCCGACGTGGCCGCCGTCGCCGCGCGCGTGCTGGCCAGGTGCCGCCCGGACGGGGTCGCGCTGCCCGCGGAGATCCACCTGTTCGCCCCGGTGCTGCGGGACGCGGGACTGCTGTCGTCGTGACCGGCGAGCGCGGCCTCGAGGGCCTGGCCGCGGCCAGGCTGTGGGCCGCCACCCGGTTCCCGTACCTGGCCACCGGGGTGTTCGGCGCCCAGGTGATCCCGGAAGCGGGCAGCGGCACCGTGTCGGTGGACGAGAGCTGGCGGATGCGCGCCGACCCGGAGCTGACCGCGGCCTGGACCCCGGCGCAGCTGGGCAGCGTCCTGATCCACCACGTCTGCCACCTGCTGCGGACCCACGGCGAGCGGGCCCAGGGAGTAGGCGTCCGGCCGGACGAGGCCCGGCTGTGGGTGCGGGCCGCCGACGCCGAGATCAACGACGACCTGGTGCCCGCCGGGCTCGACCTGCCCGGCCGGCCGGTGCTCCCCCGCGACCTGCGCGCCGAAGACGGCCTGCTGGCCGAGCAGTACTTCGACGGGCTGCGCCGGGCCAGGCAAACGGAGAGCGGACGGGAGGGGGGAGAGCGGATTCGTTCGGTCCCATCGGAATCGGGGGAAACGGCGGGAAGCTGGCTCGACTGCGGAAGCGGCGCGGACGGGATGCCCCGGCCCGGGCAGGAGCCGGGGGGGCTGCCCAGCTGGCAGGCGGACCTGCTGCGGCGGCAGGTGGCGCAGGACGTCATGGCGCACGCCAAGCAGCCCGGGACGGTGCCGGCCGGGCTGCTGCGCTGGGCGCGGGAGGTCCTGGCCCCGAAGGTCAACTGGCGGGCCCTGCTCGCGGCCGAACTGCGCCGCGCCGTCGCCGAGGTCTCCGGCGCGGTCGACTACTCCTACCGGCGGCCGTCGCGCCGGTCCGCCGTGACCGGGCCGGTGGTGCTCCCCGCGCTGCGCCGCCCGGTGCCCGAGGTGGCCGTGGTCTGCGACACCTCGGGCAGCATGACCGACGACCTGCTGGCCATGGTCCTGGCCGAGGTGGAGGGCCTGCTGCGGGCCCTCGGGCTGGCCCGCCAGGTCCGGGTGCTCGCCTGCGACACCGCGGTCGCGCCGGCCCAGCGGGTCAGCTCGGCGCGCCAGGTGCAGTTGGTCGGCGGCGGCGGGACCAACATGGGCGCGGGCATCGACGCGGCGGCGGCGCTGCGGCCCAGGCCCGCCGTCACCGTGGTGCTCACCGACGGGTACACGCCGTGGCCCGCCGGCCCGCCGAAGGGCATGCGGGTCGTGGTCGGGCTGCTCGGCGACCATGCCCCGGACGCGCCGCCGTGGGCGCGCGCCGTCCGTGTAGAACCTTAAGGGTGAACACCAGGCCAAGACAGCAGATCCTGACGCTGATCGCGATCGCGCTCACCTTCGCGTCCGGCGCCAACGACGTGGCCAGCTTCACCCGGCTGGGCGGCGTCTTCACCAGCGTCATGACCGGCAACATCGTGCTGTGGGGCCTGTCCGTGGCGCAGCGGTCGGTGGCGCTGGCCAGCCACACCGCGGTCTCGATCACCGGCTACATCGCCGGGGTGGCCGGGGGTACTTGGATCGCGCACGGCTTCGAGGCTTCCGCCGAGGCTTCCGATGAGAACGAGCGGCAGGCCAGCGTGCTGCCGGGCCACGTGAACTGGGCGCTGTTCGCTGAGCTCATCCTGCTGGCCGGGTTCACCGTCGGCTGGGAGATCACCGGCGCCCGGCCGGCCGGGTGGGCGCAGTTCTGCCTGCTCGCGGTCCTGGCAGCGGCCATGGGCGTGCAGTCGTCCGCGGTCAACGAGATGGGGCTGTCCCACGTGTCGACCACGTTCCTCACCGGCACGCTGACCGGGCTGGTCAGCTCGCTGGTCAGCCCGGGTAAGGAGACGCCGCAGGGACCGCGGCGATTCGGCGTGCTGATCGGGCTGGCGGCCGGCGCTCTCCTGTCCGGCCTGCTCGTGGCGACCGCGGCGGATGTCGTGCCGATCCTGCCGCTGGCCGCGCTGCTGACCACCCTGGTGCTGGCCTCGGTGCGCGCAGAGTTAGCGAGCAACGCGGAATGT
>Ga0335073_10005154_pt1 | contig 18340 bp, 20 predicted proteins | sample Lox_Sample_22_FD_207093 | JGI IMG/M metagenome (GOLD analysis project Ga0335073, IMG submission 207093) | Soil microbial communities from Loxahatchee National Wildlife Refuge, Florida, United States - Lox_Sample_2.2 | ecosystem: Environmental > Terrestrial > Soil > Wetlands | place: USA... | reverse complement strand
GCTGCAACGTGGAATCCGCAGATTCGGATTTCATGGCATCAACCACCAATACTGCGCGGGCCGCGCCGCGCAATTGCTCGGGCGAAATCTCAGCGAGCTGAAACTTGTGACTTGCCATCTCGGCAATGGATGTTCGCTGGCGGCGATTCGCGGCGGCGTAAGCATTGATACAACGATGGGATTTACGCCGCTGGATGGACTCATGATGGGAACGCGGTCGGGCTCCGTCGATCCAGGGATTTTGACGTACTTGATGCGGCAGGACGGGCTCGACGGCAAAACGCTGGACGATTTGTTGAACGCGAAATCCGGATTGCTCGGCATTTCCGGAGTTTCCGGCGACATGCGCGAGGATGTGGATGCGATGAAACAAGGAAACGCACGGGCAAAGCTGGCATTCGACATTTTCGTGCATCGGCTTCGTTCCGGTATTGGCTCGATGGTCGCGGCGTTGAATGGGATCGATGTTTTGGTGTTCACGGCGGGGATTGGCGAGAATTCGGCGGAAGTGCGGGCGGCGGCGTGCGTGAATCTTGGCTTTCTCGGCGTGGCAATCGATGAGGCAAAGAATTCGTCTTCGCCTGTGGAGCAAGACATCTCTGCGACGGCCTCGAAGGTGAGCGTGTTGGTGTTGGCGGCGCAGGAAGATTGGGCAATAGCGCGGGAGTGCTGGAGGCTGGAAACGGATACCCCCACCCGGGGGTGTCCGCAAGTTATGAAGTAAACGATTGAGCGGATTGGAGTTGCGGGAGATCCTGCGTGTCGGCGAGTTGCCCCTCGTCCGCAACGCTCGGCGCAAACAGGCGTTGCTGTGCGATTCCGAGGCAGCTCGCGAGGAAGGCCCACCCCGGTTTTTTTCGTAAGTGCGGATTCTAAAGGACTTTAACTGCTGCGTTTTCGAAGTGTTGATTCCAAAGGGGTTACGGGCGTGTTCTGCGGAAGTGCAGATTCTAAAGCTGTTAGCGACAGGCGATTTGTGAGTAGTGGGTGCTGGACGGGAACGCTTGGATCTCAACACAGAGGACGCAGAGAGCACAGAGGAGTCTAGGAGGGGACGGCAAATGGAGAGCGGTAGGTTTGGCGAGGCAAACATAGAAAATGGTAGCATGGCATTAGCGACTTGTCAACTACATTTTTGAGAGTACTGTGTAGTTATTCGAACGGCGGAGGCGGATTCGAATGGGAGTGGCGGAAGTTGAGGGAAAAGAAGGAGTTGGTCAGGCGGTAATCGAGTTGATATGGCTGTGGAAATGTGTGGAAAAGGGTGAGCAGAGAGCGGGCACGGAGTGGTGGGCGATGAGTAGGAAGACAGGGCGAAGACTACTCGGCCCTAATTTGTGCCGAGAACGCGCTTCAGCCGGGGCACCGCCGATCAATCAATTTTCTGACGTCTTCGTGTTCGACGAAATCTCCGCGGTCGGCCGCTGCGAGGCCTTTTTCTACTTCCTGGAGAAACCATTCATCGTAGTTGACCATGCGTTCGACAGCTTCGACCACGAGCGCCTCGCTCTCGCGGCCCTGCTGCGTGGCTAGGCGGGAGAGCTTTGCTTGCAGTTCGGGATTCAGCCGTACTTCCATGAGTTCAGACTAGGGATTCGAGCGAACGGTGTCAATAACCCTGTGCCGCCGCATGCGCAGACGACGTGCGCGCTTCCGAGTCCCAAGCCGGGGTTGGAGATTGCGGGAGATTACGCGGCGGCGACGAATCGGGAAGTTTCGGCCATAACCGCGATTTCGGAGCGAGACTGGAGCAGGACGCCGCGATCTTCGGCATAGACCAGCGTAAACTCTTTCGAGCATTTTCCGCAGAGCCAAAAGTGCTGGACGGAATGCGTGTTGGGCGGCAGTTCATCGGCACGATGGGCTTTGTGAAAACGGAAAAGCTCTCCCTGATGATAGTCAAAGGGAACCTGGCAGGCGGGATTTGCGCAGGAGGAAATCATCGGAAACCACCATCCCATCCATCAGAGCTCATTCGTCCGAAGCCGCTTTGGCTCTGACGTGAATTTCCACTTCGCCGGATTCTTGGGGAGGTTCGGTCTTCTCGAGACGCTCAATCGTACTGCGCAGCCACCCACGCAGGGCTGCCTCCAACTCCTCTCGTGTGCCGTATCGGTAAAACGAATCGATGGTCTCGCCTTTCTCGTTCAGCGGGATATACCGGCAGGCGATTTTCTTTCGCCGCAGCTCTTCGGGGACGACCTGCATCATGACGCAATCACTGCAGGGGCGCGGCGGCTGGGCCGGATCGAAATTCAAGCAAGTGGGCGAGTCCTGAAAAATGAATTGCGGGCGCCAAGCCGCGCGAGAGGTGAGCCGGTAACCGCCTTTCTCGACGAACTGCAATTCAGCCTTGAGCACTGCCAATAAATCGCGAGTATCCTTGCACATAAAATTTTCCCCACGTTCCTAGTTTCGCTCCAATGCGATTGGCACGCAGTGAGCACCATCACAACCCGCCGTGCCGCTGCTCACTTCAGGCTCTATCCCGTCCGCCGTCAACAGGTTGCAGTTAATTGTGTTGCGCCGATGAGATATACTTTCGCGGTCGGCCGGCCTGCAGAAGTTTTGCAAAATCGTTGTCGTTGGCATGTCTCATTCGCTGGCATACTCCCTATGGTGCTCATGCAATCGCGTCGATTCCCGAGGTAGCGGCAACGTGAGCGAAAAACCGTCCGCCCGTGTGAACAACGCTTCCATTGAGGGCTTGTACGGAAAGCTATTCGAGTTTTCTCCGGACGCCGTTTTCGTCACGGACCAGGCCGGCACGATTGTCCACGCTAACGGCCAAGCCGAACGGCTCTTCGGCTACGAACGCCAGGACCTGATCGGTCTTGCCGTGGAAGCTTTGGTCCCCGAGCGATTTCGTGCGAGCCATCCCAAACACCGCGGCGATTACGCCGCGCAGCCGCATATCCGTCCGATGGGCGCCGGGCTGGAACTTTATGGCTTGCGCAAGGATGGCAGCGAGTTCCCCGTCGACATCATGCTCAGCCCCGTACAAGAGAGCGGCAATTCCTACGTACTGGCTGTGGTTCGAGACATCTCTCGTCGAAAAAGAGCTGAGGATGCGCTACGCCGAAGCGAGGCGCGACTGCGGTCGCTGTTCGAATTCTCGCCGGACGCCATTCTGGTTATCGACGCGGCTGGGAAAATTACGGAGGCCAACGCCCAGGTCGAAAGTTTTTTTGGGTATAGCCGTACCGAACTTATAGGCCAGAGCGTCGAGCTTCTCATACCAGATAAATTTCGCCAGACACATCCCCGGCGCCGCAAGGAGTATGCCGCTCAGCCGCGCGTGCGAGCGATGGGCGCGGGACTCGATTTGCACGCGAAACGCAAAGACGGAACCGAGTTCCCTGTCGACATCATGCTTGGCCCGATCGCCGGGCCAGAGGGCGCCTCCGTTCTGGCCGTTGTTCGCGACCTGACGCAAAGGAAACGCGATGAAGAAGCTCTCCGGCGCGGCGAACTGGAGCGGCGCTATCTCGAAGAAGAGCTGCAAACGGAATACCGGTTCGAAGAGATTATCGGAGAAAGCCGGGCATTAAAGAGAGTTTTGAAGCAGGTCGAAACGGTGGCGCGGGAAGAAGCCACGGTATTGATTCTAGGAGAAACAGGGACGGGCAAGGAATTGATAGCGCGGGCAATTCACGAGTTGAGTCTCCGCCGTGAGCGTACCTTCGTCAAGCTCAATTGTTCCGCGATTCCCGCAGGCCTGCTCGAGAGCGAATTATTCGGGCATGAAAAAGGAGCGTTCACGGGAGCGCTCGCTCAAAAGATTGGGCGGCTCGAGCTGGCCCATGAAGGAACGCTGTTTTTAGACGAGATTGGTGACTTGCCCCTGGAGCTGCAGCCGAAAATCCTGCGGGCGCTGCAAGAACGGGAGTTTGACAGGCTGGGCGGGACAAAAACCATTCCGGTGAACGTGCGATTGATTGCCGCGACTAACAGGAATCTCGCCAAGATGGTCGCCAGCCGCGAATTCCGCAGCGATCTCTACTATCGGCTGAAGGTCTTCCCGATCGAAATTCCACCGCTGCGGGAGCGCCGCGAGGATATTCCCGTTCTCGTGAACTACTTCGTCCATAAGCACTCGCGCCGCATGAACCGTCAAATTGCGACGGTCCCGAAGGATACGATGGAGATCTTGCAGAATTGGAGCTGGCCGGGCAATGTGCGCGAACTGGAAAACTTCATGGAGCGAGCCGTGATCCTTACCCGGGGTCCCATCCTGCGCGCCCCTGTGGCCGAGCTGAAAGTCCCTGATGAGCCTGACCTTGGCCTGGATCCTAACCTTGAAAACGCCGAGCGCGAGCACATCCTGCGCGTCTTGCGTGAAGCCAAAGGGATGATTGGCGGGCCGAAGGGGGCGGCAGAGAGGCTAGGCCTAAAGCGAACCACGCTCAATTCCAAAATGAAAAAGCTGCGAATCACTCGCAAGGACTACATTTAGTCTCCGAGACGAAATAGCGTCTCGCCACTTTGGGAATATCCCCTCAGCACAATCTGGTTTGCCACTCTTCACCAATTTTAAGCTCAATCTTCTGTGCATCATCCAGACTAACCCACCCTGGGACACATCTCTCGGTGATGTGGCGCACAAAGTGCATTGGTAAGAGTGTGCTGAGAATTTCGGCGGAGCCGGGAGAAAGCCTGATAACCATGAGGCTCGAAGGAAAAGTTATAGGGCCTTGGGTCGAGGAATGCCGCCGCGCATGGCATGCCATCCGAGCGGAGTTGGGTTCGAGGAAGCTCCGGCTCGATGTGCGCGGCGTGACGTTCATGGACGGCCGCGGAACCGCGCTGCTCCGGGAAATTCATAAACTGAGCGGGGCGGAAGTTTTGGCGGATTGTCCCCTCACGAAATATTTTGCCCAGCTCATCATGGGTGACGTTGAAACTGAGGAAAACGGAGGAGTCTAAAATGAAAGGTCCCTACGGATTCGAAACGACCGAGCACTGCCAGTCCTGCAAGTCAAGGGGGAATGGTTATTTCTGCCAGCTCACCGCGCCAGCCTTGAAGGATTTTGACGACGTTCGATCCTCGACGACATATCCGGAAGGAGCCGTGCTGTTCCTCGAAAAGCAGGAGCCTCGAGGAATCTTCGTGCTGTGCGGGGGCGAGGTGAAGCTTTCCATCAGCTCGAGCGCGGGCAAGACTTTAATTCTACGAATTGCGAAACCCGGCGAAATCCTCGGTTTGATGGCTACGCTTACCGGCGCGCCGTACGAAGTCACCGCGGAAACGATTCGTCCTTGCCAGGTGGCCTACATTCGGCGTGAGGATTTCCTGCGCTTCATTGCCAAGCATCCGGAAGCCTATCAAAACGTTGTTCGGCAGATGACCTCTCTCTACCAGGGAGCGTGCACCCAGTTGCGCACGGTTGGCTTGTCCGCCTCTGCACCGGAGAAATTGGCGAGGCTCTTGCTCGATTGGTCGGCCAACGGCAAGGAAACCGATCATGGCACGCAAGTGAAAATGCCATTGACGCATGAAGAGATCGCCGCCCTGATTGGCACGACGCGCGAAACCGTCACGCGCACTCTCAGCGACTTCAAAAGCAACCACCTCGTGGCGCTGCACGGTTCAAACCTCATGATTTCCAACCGGCCGGCGCTGGAAACCCTCGTGGCGGACTAGCTGTCTCCGCGAAACATAGGAAATTGCTTTCTAGCAGGAGAGAGTTCCATGAAAGTGCGAGACATAATGAAGCAGCCTGCCATTAGTTGCGACGCGGACACGAATGTCGGCTCCGCAGTTCAGCTCATGTGGGAGCACAATTGCGGGCTGCTGCCGGTGGTTGGAGCAGACCAGAAGCTAATTGGAGTCGTGACCGACCGCGATATCTGCATCGCAATGGGAACCCGAAACCGCCTCCCGGGTGACCTAACGATTGGAGAAATCGCCACCAAAGAAGTCTTTACGTGCGAGCCCGATGAAGAAATTCAAGAGGCTCTAGAGACGATAGCGAGCAATCACGTGCGCCGGCTGCCTGTTGTCAATCGTCAAGGCGTGGTGCAGGGCATTCTCTCGATGGATGATATCGTACTGCATGGAGACCTCAAGAAGTGGGAAGGCGGCTGCGAGCTAACGTCGGAGGAAATCATTCGAAGTCTGAAGAGGCTCTACGGAGCGCAATTGGCGCAAAATCAATCGGCGGCCGTCGCAGCCTGAGATTGCGCGGTCGCCGATTGTCATTGACTAACTGGCGTCCCTACGATCGCCGGTTCTGAAAGACTAACCCTTGCGGTGCTTGAAGAACTCCACTGCGCGTAGGCGTTTCTTCGCTTCATCGAGAGTCTTGTACGGCCCGCCCAGGTTTCGGCCTTTGCTGGAAACCACTTGATATCCGCCTTTTATCTTCTTGATCATGGCTACCCTCCTTTTTGTTTCTCAGTTCCAAGAACATCAAACCCAATAAGCCCTAACCGCGCACCGTCAGAACGGGACAGGGCGCGTGCGCAACCACTTCGTACGCCGTGTCTTTCTGCACGCGCGTCGCGGCATTCGGCATTCTGTCAATCCCTTTGACACCGAGAACGATCAGGTCGGCTCCCGATTCTTTGGCCGCAGCCAAAATGCGTTCGACTGGCTCGCCATGCTCCACGATGGTCCGCGGCCGGCACCGCAGTTCGGCCTCGCGGGCAACCAGGTCCTCGAGCCGGTGAGTCGCCTCGGCTATCGAAAGCTCGCCTGTCTTGATCGCTTTCCCTGGTTTTGGCAGCGGCAGGACGTGAAGCAGAAGCAGCTGCGCCTGATTTTCTTGCGCAAGCGACACCGCATACGGCGCGGCAACCGAGGAAACCGTATTGAAATCCGTGGCGAAGAGAACGCAACGGAAACGGCCGCCGCTATGGGCGCCCACACGCGCTTCCGGTCCGCACATGAGCACGGGAACATGCGAGCGCCGGAATACCTCTTCCGCGCACGAACCAAGCAGAGCCTTCTTCAATCCCGTCCGGCCGTGAGTTCCCAGCACCACCAAATCGACATCGCGCTCTTTGAGAAGGTGGCACACCACCTCCCAAAGATTGCTCCCGCGTTCGATCACGGTTTCGGGCGACAATCCCGACAGTCGCGCTTCCACGCTCGCCATCTCCGTTTTGGCCCCTTCTTCCTGGTCATCCAGAAAAGACACCGCCGCTTCGGGTGACATGTAGGCGTAACCGGAAGGCACGATAACGTGAGCGGCGAGCAGCATCGAACCATAGCCGCGTGCTATGGCCGCCGCGAACGGCAATGCATCGGAAGACGGCTCTGAAAAATCCGTGAGGAACAGAACATTCTTGAATTCAACTCGCTTACTCGCTTGCGCGGTTGTCATGGCGTCTCTCCGTGCAAGCGAGTTTGCCAATCTGCGATTATTGTTTCCGTGATGAATGCCACAGCGCGATGTGATCTTCGTCACCCGCCGGTGACGGGACTGGCGTAATTCGTAGAGAGCTGAAGTCCGTAGTCAAGGAGATATGGAAACGAGACGACTGGTGATTCGTGACTGGGGACTCTTGCGGATTGCGCCAACGCTTGGTACGCCCCGACTTACAATACCTCCGCCCACTCAGGAGACGCGGCAAATGCCGCATGGATCAAGCCCACATGGGAGTATGCCTGCGGGAAATTCCCCCACATGCGCATGTGGGAAGTCTCGTAGTCCTCGGACAAAAGGCCCAGCCCGGAAAGCGTGGAATGCACCCGATCCATGACCGCTTTGGCCTCGACGGCGCGCCCTGTGTCGGCAAGCGCTTCCACCAGCCAGAAAGTACAGATGATAAAAGCCACTGTGGGAGAACCGAATCCGTCATCGAGCTTGTAGCGATAGAGCCATCCATCATGGGACAACCCGCGCTGGACGGACTGGATCGTTCCGGAAAGTCGCGCGTCCTCGACGGGAAGGAATCTCAAGTAGGCCATCTGCAGCAGCGAAGCATCCAGATCTTGACCTCCATACGTGCCCGCAAAGCTGTTGAGCTTCGGGCACCATGCTTTCTCCAGAATGTCCTCGCGGATCTGTTCGCTTGCCGCACGAAATTCGTATTCAAGGCTTGGCGCGTGCAGGGCGGAGACGCGGGCCATGCGGTCCGCTCCCGCCCAGCACATCAAATTGGAGAAGGTCTGTGGTTTCCATTCCGTCCGGTACTCCCAGATTCCCGCATCCGGTTTGCCGGCGACGGAAATTGCCTTTCGCGCTAGTCGCTCGACGAGTTGCAATGCGGCCTTGGAGCGGTCCGCACTGAAGCGTTCGTCGAGAAAGATCGGGACGAGCGCCAAAACCATTTCGCCGAAGACGTCATTTTGAATGTGCTTCGCCGCGCCATTTCCGACTCGGACCGGTCCGTCTCCATTAAACCCGGGCCAGCTCTCGAGAACGCTTTCATCGAGGCTGGACAAGCCATCCACGCGGTAAAGAGGGGAAAGATTCAGGTCCGGGGCTCCGCCCGCGATATTGAGAAGATAGTGGATGAAGTCCTCGCGCTCCTCGAACTGTCCGAGAAGGCGGAATGCGCTCACCGAGTAGTAGGCGTCGCGCAACCAGCAGTACCGGTAATCCCAAGTGCGGCCGCTGCCCGGCGATTCGGGAATCGAAGTGGTCATCGCCGCGATGATTGCGCCTGTATCCTCGAAACAGTGCAATTTCAGGGCGAGCGCCGAGCGAATCACTGCGTCTTGGTAGAGCGGAGGGACGTTGCACTGCTTCACCCATCGTTGCCAATAGCGTTGCGTTTCGCCAAAGAACCGGTCCGAAAGGAGCCGCAACGATTCTTCTACTGGGGCGCCCCAGGTCAGGACCATGTGGCGGCGCCCGGTCAGGGTAAAAGCTTGCTCGCTGAGATAGGAAATCGGGATGTCCGTCGTGAGCCGTAGGCGGCTCTCGAACCCTTCGAATCGGATGTGATTCGAACCATTGATACGCGTGGGTACTCGTTTTGACCAGCCCAGCCGCGGATCGCAAACCACGCGGATGCGCGGCGTGCCTTCGATGGGCTCGACGATCCGAAAGAGCTGCGTTGGCCGAAACGTCCGGTCGTACTGGAGAAAGCGCGGCGCAAAGTCCAGCACGCGGAAGGAGCCGGAGGGGGTGCTGAAGCGGGTCTCCAGAATGTTCGTATTTTCGAGATAGCTTTGTTCGCCTTCTTCTCCGTCCGCGGGGCCAATCAAAAATTTGCCGCCGTCTTTTTCATCCAGCAAAGTGGAAAATACCGGCTCCGAATCAAACCGCGGCAAGCAACACCAAACCATTTCGCCGCTGCGATCGACCAGCGCGGATAGCTGGCAATTCCCGATGAGGCCAAGATGTTCGAGGAGCATAATTACAGCCTAACAAAATTCGATTTGAACAAGAACCAGCATGCCACCTAAAGACCTGCCGAGGCCGGCATGCCCTGATTTAGTGCATTCTCCGGGCGCGCCGTTTACGCCTGCCAAAGCGAAGAATGCAGCAACCCGCCCAGCGCTCTCTCTTCACAACGTAAGAGATATCCTCTTCTCGCAAGCGCTCCTGCGTAGTCGGGCAGCCGGTCTACACGCAGGCCCGTGGTCCACCGAAAGGCGGCGTACAGACCGCGAATGACGGCCCCGGTCCACATCCGTCCGATCAGTCCGTCCGCTTCTCGAAAATCCGAGACGATCCATCGTGCCCGTGGCGCTCCGCAGCTCGCCAGCCGTGCAACGACCTGCGCGAGTTCCTGCTCCCGGAAACAATCCAGAAAGAAGTTCGTCACGATCAAGTCGTAGCCCTCGGGCCGCGGTTCGAATTCCCGCACGTCGCCGGAATAAAATCTCACACGTTCTCGGAACGCGCGCCCCATTCCCGCTACCCGCCGCTCCGCGAGCTCGATCATCATGGGGCTTAATTCCACGAAATCCACCTCGACGCTCGAGTTCTCGCAAAGCAGGCGCGCAAGAAAGCGGCCGTCTCCGCCGCCGCACAAAATGGCTCGCCGCGACGTCCTGGTCTCGCCCAGAAATGCAAACCGGGTCCTCTCCAAATATCTTCCAAACGAAAGATGTTCGAGCACCTCGTAATAGCGGGCAATTCCGTCGCAATTCATCCGAATAGACTGAATCTTGCTCACGGTTTCTCAGCCTCGAATCAGCAGCGCGGCGAGCGCTGGTACGAGCAGCGCGGCATCGGCGAGTACGCGCAGCGCCGCGGATGAGAGTTTCATCCTTACGCAGTTGAGAAGAAGGATCAACAACACACCGGCGACGACCGCGAACAAGGCGGGCTGCGAAGCCTCATTGGCGGCTCGCGCAAGGCTTGCCACCAACAAAGCTACGGCCGCCAGAACAACCGCAATGCGATTGATGCGCGGGGCGGCCCAGCGAACGAATGGATGCGGCGGCTGTTTCCAGCCCGCTCTTTGGCCATGGTTTTCTCGCCGATGGTTTTCCCAACATTCGATCGACAAGCAATTGAGGGAACACAGCAGCCCGAATAATCCCCACACCAGACCCTCATGCCAGGCAAATCCCACGCGGCGCGACCAAACCGGCAGAGTCGTCCCTAGAGCAAACAAAAAGCCCACCGATATTTCCTTGGGCAATTCCCGGGCAATCCGTCCGCGGCCTGCGTGAATTCCCGCCATGTACAGCATCAGAATCACGCCGAGCTTTACGCCGGCGACTGTCTCCGCGGCCAGTGCGCCGTCCGCCATCAGCCAAAGAACCAGCGCGCTTGCCGCCACAACCAAACCGGCCAGCACAAACCGATGCCGCTCGCAGAAGAGATGGCGCTCCTGCAAAGCCGCGCGATATCCTGCCGTCCAGCCATCCAGCAGCCGATCGCTCGTGTAAATAATCCAAACAGAAAGCGCCAAGGCCGCTGCTTCTGCCACAGGCAAACGAATCCCGCTCGCATGCGCGAAGAGCGCCGCCCAAACCACGGCGACTGCCGGTGCATCGATACTCAGAATGTTCCACCACAGCCACCACGGTGTCGCCCCGCGCTCCGCTTCGAGGCGCTCCGGAGGAAATCTCCAAAGGACCGCGTTTTCCCGGGCGCTCGCCTGCAAGTCGGTCCGCGCGAGCACGCCGTCAATCTTCGGAATGGAATCGGATATCTTCATGGGGATTGAGTTCGCGCCGGCTTTCTAAACGCGCCGCGGAACGCCTCAAGACTATTTCTGGTCCGGCGCAGCCCGCTTGCGCTTGTAGATGCCACGGGCAGGCTGCATCTCCTCCTTGCAGTCCCGTTTTCATCCTACGCACCTTCTTCGTGGGAATCCAAGCATCGCGCGGCTAAAACGGAATCTCTGTCCGTTTATTCCGTTGGCGGACCAGCCTCACTCTATTCTTCAATGCCATTTATATCGTACCACGATATATCAACCAAGACCCATCGCCTCCGGGGCGAATTCCGTTTCCTCTCCATGCGCGCCCCCGCGGATGCTATATTCGCCGCAGCACCACCTTAGCCTAAAAAGGAGAGCGATGACGCCAGCCTCTGCAATCGAATTCCTCATTTGGCTGCTCATCGCTGCGTCTTTCATCGCCGTTCTGGCCACGCGTTTCCGCATACCGTACACCGTCGCGCTGGTCCTTGGCGGCCTTGCCCTCGGAACCTTGCGCTTCCCGATCGTCGAGCAAATCTATCAAAGCAATCGCCCGGACTGGCTCAATCCTGAAGTAGTCCTGATTCTGTTTCTTCCGCCCTTGCTCTTCGAAGGCAGCCTCAAAATCAATGTCCGCCAACTCCTGCAAAACAAAGTTCCCATCCTCTTGCTCGCCAACCTCGGCGTCCTGGCCGCCACGCTGATTACGGGCTACGTCCTCCACTTCGAGATCCGAATCCCGGTCGTCACTGCCTTGCTCTTCGGAGCCATCATTTCCGCCACCGATCCCATCTCCGTCCTGGCCATCTTCAAGGAACTCGCCATCGCCAAACGCCTCTCCGTCATCGTCGAAGGCGAGAGCCTCTTCAACGATGGCACCGCCGTCGTCCTTTTTCAGATCCTTCTCGCCGGCATTCTCACCGGCAATCTGGGCGTCGCGAATGGCATCGGCCAATTCCTGCAGTCCGTTCTCGGCGGAGGCATCGTTGGACTCGCTCTCGGATACGCCACCGGCAAAATTACCAAGCGCATCGACGAACCCCAGCTCGAAATCACCATCACCACCATCCTCGCCTATAGCTCTTATCTCGTTGCCCACCATCTTCATTTGTCCGGCGTCATCGCCACCGTCGTCAGCGGCATAACCGTCGGCAATCTCGGCGCCCAGGAAGGCATGACCGCGCGTACCCGTCTCGCTCTCTGGTCTTTCTGGGAGTACGCCGCTTTCGTCATCAACTCGCTGGTTTTTCTGCTCATCGGCCTCGAGGTTCACATTAGGGAATTACTGAGTGACTGGTGGATTATTCTCCTCGCGGTCCTCGCTGTTCTCCTCGGCCGCGCCGTCTCCGTCTATGGTCTCGTTCCTCTCAGCAATCTCTTCTCGGAACGAATTTCCTTGCGCTGGCAGCACGTCCTGGTTTGGGGCGGGCTCCATGGCTCGCTTTCTCTCGCGCTCGCCCTGAGTCTCGGACATGCCTTTCCGGACCGTGAAAGAATATTGGCTCTCACTTTTGGCGTCGTCGCGTTTTCCATCATCGTCCAGGGCTTGACCATCGGACCTCTCATCCGCGCGCTCCACCTTTCGACGGCTAATCTGCAGGACGAATTTACCGTGGCCAGAGTCCGCCAAATCGCTGCTGCCGCTCGCCAATCGGAGCTTGAAGAGCTTTTCCGCACTCGCGTCATTTCCGGACCGGTCTACGACAAGTTGCGGGCGGAGTTGGACAACCAGGTCGCCGCGCTGCGTGCTCAGGTTGCCGAACTTTATGGCCGGGATGCCGGCCGGGCGGAAGCGGAAATGCAAACAGCGCGCCTCCGCCTCGCCGCCGCCGAAAAGACTTCCATTGAGGCCGCCGTCCATGCTGGACTCATCACCACGGATATCGCTGCCAAGCTGGTCGACAACGTTGACCAACGCACCGCTTCGGCCGCGGATTCGAAAGAAAAAAAACTGTCTCAAGATTCGGAGTCCTCAGCCGTCCAGGACTCTTGAACGCGTTCTTCGTGACTCTTTGCAATTTCGGGGATCGCCGGCCCGCGCCATGAGCTATGTCTGGCGACGGTTAAAATTCAGCTGTCAAGATTGAAGTGGACCGTGACATCCATCTCGACGGCGATGGGCGTGCCATTCAGCAAGGTCGGCTGATATCTCCACTGCCGCACTGCATTGAATGCCGCTGTAACCAGCAGCGGATTCCCGCTTAGCAGTTTCATCTGTTCTATGTCACCCTGCGGATCGATCACGCACTCGAGCTCTACGTCTCCTTGCACCCGCGCTTCTCTGGCGATCACCGGGTACTGCGGTTGAACTTCGTCAATGAGCCTCGGCGGCTGGACCCGGCCTCCCACTCGGTACGGTCCGCGATGCACCACCGCTTTCGGAGCTGGCGGCGCGGCGACATGGCCCATTCCACCCAGGATTCCACCCAGCACTCCCCCGAGCTGTCCTCCCGGAACTCCTCCGATGACTCCGCCCGGGACCCCTGCGAACGCCCGAGGGGCGTTCTGAAGGTCCTTGACGACCGACACCTTTCGCGGAATCACTCGCGGCGCATATAGCTTGTGCGGAGAGAAGATTGGCTTCGGGCGCGAAATCGCTCGGACCGCCGCGGGGGGCGGCGCTGGGGGCGGCGGAGAGGGAGGCGCCACCAAATACGTTGTTTCCATCGGTTGAATGACCAGCGCGTTTGTGAAAAACAGCGGAATCAAAATGACGGCGGCAAGCACCGCCGCATGCAAGGCCGTCGCGAGAAAAATATCAATGGCCCTTTTCGGGCGCTTCATCCGGTTGTTTTCCAGCATCCCTGCGGAAAGATCTGCGGAAACTGCGGGCAGCTTCCGGAAGCGCTCTATCTCACTGGTGGGTGGTTCCGTGGGAGGCGGCGAGCCTGGCCGCCTAATTTCATCGAGAACTGCGCTTTCGTTCCTTTCAGCCATATAAGTGCCTTTCACCACGTTAGATGCGGACGAAATGCACCGAGATGCAGCCGAAGGCGCGCTTGCATGGCTGGGCTTGCGTTTATATCGTATGACGATATAATCTGCGCGTGCAAAGAAGGATTCGCGAGTCGGAATACGCCGCCCTGGCCGAACTGCGCTATCGCATCCGCGAGTTCCTCCGCGGCAGCGATCATGCCGCCGAAGCCGCCGGACTCGAGCCCCAGCAGTACCAAATGCTGCTGGCCATCCGCGGGCTGCCCAATCCTCACGAGGCCAGCATCCGCCGCCTCGCGGAGCGTTTATTTCTCCGGCATCACAGCGCCGTGGGTTTGATCGATCGTCTCGAGGCCCACGGTTACGTTCGAAGGACGCCGAGCGTTCTCGACCATCGCCAACTCTGCGTCGTTCTGCTCCCTCGGGGACGGCGCGCTCTGGAACGCGTCGTCCACGAACGGCTTCACGAACTCCGCGAGAGTGGCCACGCGCTCATCCACGCCCTGACGGCAATCCTCAAGCACAATCAATCCAAGGGTTCGCGCCGCGGAGCATCCGGAGCCGCGAACCAAAGTCAGAAAAAGGCCGTCAAACCCGGCGGCCGCGTCGTCCGCCAGCCCAACGCCTAGTCTCTCTCATCGGCACGCGTGTCCGGGCTCATTCTCTGCGCGGCTGCACGGTGGACCTTTGCCCGCTGGTCTGCGTGAGCTTTTTCGCTTCTCTGCTCGGATTCGTCTTGCGTCCCTCTTTAAGAAAGCCTCTGTCCCGGCGCGCCCTGTGCTGTATTCCCCGTCGTTGGGAGGGCTTTCCTGACGTCCAGCTCGAGCACCCCCCTGTTGATCCGCGCGGTCGCGTGGCGCGTGTCGATCTCCACGGGCAACTGCAGGCTCCGCAGTAATCGCGTCGCTTGCTTCCCCGATGAGTTCTCTGCTTCTGCTCTTCGATCTCCCTGGCCTTGATGTTTTCCGATGATGGTCACCCGCTTGGGCTCCAGGTCGACCTCCAATTCCTTGGGGGTGAAACCCTTCACGTCGGCGAGAACCGTCACGCGATCCGTGGACTCCTTCACGTTGATCGGCGTTCGTTCGAACAGCTCCGCTTCCGCCTGTAGCCAGTTCTCCAATTCGCGTCCTCTCGCTTTGCCCTTCGCTTCAAATATTTCGTAAGCCCGCCTGGCGATCATGTCGAACATTTGCTTCGCCTCCGTGCTCAGCCCGGTGGTTTTTATCAAAATCGGCGGCTCCATCGTTTGCGGCCTCACTCCATCTTGTTCTCGCATCTCCATCTCCTTTTCCCTGACAGGAAGCTGGTCTGTTGTATATATCGTGATGCGATATATTCTTGCCGTGTTGCCCCGGCCGTGTATCGTATTGCGATATATTCACGCCGCTCCATGCAACGATTCCACGGTCCCCTGCGTCTATCTATACGGGCCGCCGCGTGTCCCTGTGGAAAAGCCGTTTCACGGCGGCTTCGGCCCAAAATTTTTGGAGGAATTTATGAAATTCACCGGATGGCTCTTCGCTGCCTTGCTGATCGCCGGCGGTTTGCCGCTGCGCGCGGCGGCTCAGAGCCCCCATCCCTCGCACTCCCAGGCCCTTGCCGATTGCCTGGACGCCTACTCCACCTGCGACGAGACTGCATTGAATGTCGAGGAAAGGCAAGCCGTTCAAAGTGCCGTTCACGACCGTAATTTCCTCGAATGCCTCTATGGATTCTCCGATTGCGACAGCAAGCAATTGGATGCCGATCAGCGCCAGGACATCGCGCAGGCCAACCGCGACCGCAATCTCCAGAATTGCATGGACGGAATCAGCGAGTGCGACCTCTCCCAGCTCGATCCTCAGGAACGTCAGCAAGTTGCCGAAGCCAATCGCATCCACAATCTACAGACTTGCCTCGACGGTACCGGCGACTGCAACATGGCGCAGCTGACTGCCGATGAGAGGCAAAAAGTGGCGGACTCGAATCGCGATCGCAATCTCCAGAATTGTCTCGAGGCGCTCGGCGAATGCGACCAATCTTTATTGAACGCCGAACAGAAGCAAGAAGTGGCCCGTGCGGACCGCGACCATAACCTCAGCGCTTGCCTGGACGGTTCGGACGACTGCAACTTCGCGCAGTTGAACGCTTCCGAGCGCCGCGAAATCGCCGATGCGTCCCCTGCCCCCCAGACCCAGAGCCGTAAAGTCCGGAACTAGGCCTTGGCCCAGTTCGTGCGCCGCCTGCGACTGTTGCGGTTGAAAGCCGGGCAACGCGCCCCGCGCAGACCCCGGTCCGGCGCGCCAACTTCCTCGCGGGGTGCCCGCTGAACTGTCCGCCTTCCGGAGAGGCGCGAATCCTGGCCCGGCGCGGTGTCCGGCAGTCACGAGTCGCCAGTCACTTTTCTCTTTCGGCGCCCGCCTCGAATTTTCTTCCTCATATCGCATCACGATATATGTTATATTGTAGCCGTTGGGCAACCATATCGTATTACGATACATCGAATAAGACAGATGCGCGGAATGAGGGTCTCCGCCGCTGTGCACGGGTGGCATTCCTCAATCCGAGGAATCTAGTTTTCGCCCGACTCCCCACGAGCCTCCCCATGTGCTGCGGCACGCCCCGCTTTCCGCTCAGGCTGCTGGAAGGAGGCGTATGCATGCTCGCGGAAGCTCCGTACTTCTTGCGGGCATTCCTGCACAAAACGCCTCCTTCCTCGTTTATTTTCCGCTGCAAGCTCGCGATTTCCCTTCGGCAACTTTCAAGCCCGCTGCCGCTCATTTCCCTTCTCGCCGCCGCTACGTCCCAGTCCCCTATAAATTCACGCGCCGCCATCGCGCTCCTGGCTCGCGGATGACGCCGGCGTTTGCTTGTGGTTCGGCCGCGTATCTCTTCCATGCTCTCGAGTTCCACCGCCAAGAGGTATTGCACTCGTGCGAAAAACCGGAAGGGCCGGAAGCGAAAGACCAACTGGGCTCTCTAACCCTCCACGATGGAAGCAGCCCAATAACCGATGGCGCAGCCCATCCTTGGAGTGCGGGAGCCCTGCTCCCGCTTTCGAGGATGATGAGCCGGAAGGGTTTCCACTTTTTACCACACCGCTCGTGTGCGCGATTCGCCGCTGGCCTGGCCGCAAATACTCGATCTTACATGGTGAACCCGCCAACGAATTTGTCATTTCAGAAGTTAAAAGAGGAGATGCAACATGCGAAGCACTCATTCGAACCCACAGCCCTGGCATTTGATTCCAGTCAAGCCTGGTCCCATGGCAACCCTTGGGCGTGTCGGCATCGTCGTGATTACGATTCTAGGTATACTTCTTTTGGGGCTCTTCTTTCTTGGGCTTGTCCCTCAAATCGGCCGAAGCAGTCCTATCGCCAGCAAAGTTCCCCTAAAGATCGATAGCGACCCTGCTCCCGTAAATCTCGCGGAGTTCAAGAATGGATACGCTTCGGTCATTGATCCGGCCCTCCCCGCGGTAGTCAACATTTCTTCGACAAAATTGGCGAAGGAACAGAACAATTTCCCCGGCTTCTCTTTCGACAATCCTTTTTTTCAGCAGTTCTTCGGAAATCAATTTGGAAATCAGCAGGCCGCGCCGCAGACCGAGCGTGAATACAGCCTGGGCTCTGGCGTAATCGTCAATCCCGATGGCTATCTCCTGACCAACAATCACGTCGTCTCCGGCGCCTCGGACATCGAAGTCTTCACGCAGAGCAAAAAAGAGTACAAAGCCAAGCTCGTCGGCACCGATCCTCGTACCGACATCGCCGTGCTCAAGATCGACGCCACGGATCTCCCTTCCCTGACTCTGGGCGATTCCTCACATCTCAGGGTCGGTGACGTCGTTTTTGCCATCGGCGATCCTTTCAGCGTTGGCGAGACGGCCACCATGGGCATCGTCAGCGCGACCGGCCGCGCGCTCGGCGGCACTATCGAACAGTATGAAGATTTCATTCAAACCGATGCAGCCATCAACCCCGGAAATTCCGGCGGCGCCCTCCTCGATCTTCACGGAGATTTGATTGGCATTAACACCGCCATCGTCACCGGCGGAAGCGGCGGCAATCAGGGCATTGGTTTCGCCATTCCGATCGATATGGCTCGCAATGTGATGGAACAAATCGTGAACCACGGAAAAGTCGTCCGCGGGCATTTGGGCGTGACCGTACAAGCGGTTGACGCGGACATGGCCAAAGCTTTTGGCCTTAGCCAAGGCGGCGGCGCTTTGGTGGCGGAAGTAACTCCAGGAAGCCCGGCTGCAAAAGCGGGAATCGAACGCGGCGACGTCATTCTCGATTTGAATGGACAGCCCGTCAACACGCCCGAGGATTTGAGCGTGCACGTTTCCGAGCTCGCTCCGGGTTCC
>Ga0335073_10005153_pt1 | contig 18343 bp, 17 predicted proteins | sample Lox_Sample_22_FD_207093 | JGI IMG/M metagenome (GOLD analysis project Ga0335073, IMG submission 207093) | Soil microbial communities from Loxahatchee National Wildlife Refuge, Florida, United States - Lox_Sample_2.2 | ecosystem: Environmental > Terrestrial > Soil > Wetlands | place: USA... | reverse complement strand
TCGAGAATCTCCTGCTGCTCAGCCGCTTCGAGCCCGCCCGCTTCTTCGGCCAGCCCGTCCGTGGCCTCGCCGTCCTCTCCTTCTCCGGCGTCTCCGTCCGCGGCTAGCGCGCCTCGGCGCGCCGAAACACGAATCCGTCGGCAGCGGCGGTCGTTGGCGCGCCTCGGAAATCTCGAATCGGAGAGGGTTTTGTATCAGGGCACGGCTTCAGCCGTGCCGTAAAGCCAATCAATTCAACGCGGGCTTCAGCCCCGAGGGATGTTTTTGGCGCGTTCCGCGCGAAATAGGCCTTCTTTCAGCAAGCTCTTCAGCCATGCTTCCGGGTATCCAAGGTCGCGCTTTTGGAACCGGGGAGGCAGCTACAAGAGCTCTCAATAGCCTGTCATCTTGAACGCGGGCCACCCGCGGCGGCCGGAGCCGAAAGATTCGTTCTATCCGGAAAGCTTGCGTCACAGAGCTATCTTGCAGGTCCAGCTCTCGCGTAGCCCTCACCCTCCCCACCCGGCAATTCTTTCCCATAACCGGCAATTTTTCCCCACCGACCCTCTCCAGCCTCCCCGCGCACTCCTAAATCCATCAATGACTTACCTCCCCGCCTCTTTGGTCGCCAACGTGCCTGCCCCTTGTATGCAAGTCTCTTCCGGAGGAACCCATGCCACTTTCCACCCTTGGGCCAGCCGCCAAAGTCGTCGTCCCGGTCATCGCCGGCCTCGCCCTTGCCGGAGCCGGTGTCGGCTACGCCGTCCACGAACACTCGGGCGCCCAAGACCTCGCCGCCCAGAACCAGCAGGTCACCGCCGAGCTCAGCACCACCGAGAGCCAGGTCAACCTCCTCACCGCCAAGGTCGCCGCCCTCCAGGCCAGCGCTCAGGCCAGCGCCCAGGCCAGCGCCCAGGCCGCTGCTGCCGCCAAGCCATCCCCTGACGTATATACCGCTCGCGCCCAGGCCGAGCGCCGCCGCGCCGAGCGCCGCGCCATCGCCGCCCGCGACGCCCGCTTCGACAAGCTTCAGACCCAGGTCGATGCCCAGGGCCGCGAGATCGACCAGACCCGGTCCGACCTCACCAGCACCAGCACCGCCCTCTCCGGCTCCATCGCCCGCAACCACGGCCAGCTTGTCGCCCTCGAGAAAAAGGGCGAGCGCAACTACTACGAGTTCGACATCGTCAAGTCCCGCGAATTCAAGCGCGAAGGCCCCCTGAGCGTGCGCCTGAAGAAGGCGAATGAGAGGCACCAGTTCGCCGACCTCATGCTCATCGTCGACGACCGCAATCTGACCGAGAAGCACGTCAACCTCTACCAGCCTGTCATGTTCTACGAGCCCAACAGCCAAACCCCCCTCGAGGTGGTCATCAACGACATCTCCAAGAACCACATTCACGGCTACATCAGCGCGCCCAAGTACAGCCCGTCCGACCTCGCCGCCATGGCCAGCGCCGGCTCCGACTCCGGGGATGCTCAGGCCTCCAACGCCGCCCCAGCCCGTGAAAAACTTCCCGTCCCGCCGCCCCCGCCCAACCAGTAGCGGCGCGGGCTCCAGTCTCTCCAGGCCGGCATGAGGCGTCCAGCCGAGTGCCGGCCCCATGATCGCTGGAAGTCACGGGCTGGAAGCTGAGAGTTCGCGGCTGTGAACTGTGAGCTGCGAACTGTGAACCGTTCTTGCCGGCAATTTCCCTTCTTTGTCGCACAATAGTGCCATGGCGAGATCGAATCAGCGCGCCCCCGGTGCCCTCGGAGTCGGCCGAAACGCCCGGGAAAATACCCCCCCATACCCCCTTCACAGTTTGCACTATCTTCGGTGCAAATTTGAACAACGATTTGTTGAAAATAAACAGGTTATCCAAAATAATTCGGTGATCAAGTAGTTACCGGATTAACATGGCGTTAACATTTGGCCATCTTCACGGCTTTCGTGTCCTGTGCGCCTCTTTCCCCTCCCAAATCGGCCTTAATCCCCTTAAATCATTGGCTGTGCCAGGCGTCACTTCCTCTTCCATTGACACTCGCCCACAGTAGGTTAAAAATGGCGAGTCGCGGAAAACGACACCATGTATGCCATCGAAGAATGGAGGGGACAACCGTGAGAAGTGCAGGGAAGCTGATTACCCTTACCGCCGTGGCGCTGCTGGGCGCAGGGATATTCCTGGCCGGCTGCAAGTCCGCGCCGCCGCTTACCGCCGATCAGGCACAGGCCATGATCCAGGCTAAGTACGACCAGACCGCTCCAACCGGTATCACCATCAGCGTCACCGACCTCGGCATGAGGCAGGGCATCGCCGCCAAATACTGGACGCGCACCACCATCTATCCCAACCACTACTGGGCCGACTTCACCCTCACCCCGGACGGCAAGAAGGTGGTCGCGCTCCCCGGCGGCGGTGACGTCATCCAATGGCGCCCTCAGGGCCTCAGCGACACCAAGTACGCCTACATGATCACCACCGTCCAGGCCAACCACCTCCGCGCCCTCAACGTCCGCAACATCCAGAGTGAGACCCTGCCCGGAGCCTCCCAGGCCATGGGCGCCGACTACGACGAGGGCATCGACTTCACCGGCGTGCCGGGCCCTCTCGTCGACATCGCCCACAACCCCGGCAACCAGCTCAGCACCCAGCACCACGCCGACTTCGCCCTGGTCAGCGGCGCCTGGAAGCTGCAGTCCATCGAGTAGCCGCGGCCGTCGGCCGCGGAGATTCCTCGGGGTGGGGAGGAAGACGCGCCCCATCCCGAGAGAGAGTCCCAGGAGAGTGTTGACCCGCTCCCGGTTTCTTGGTATCGTAAGAAGGTTCCGCAAGAGCGCGCCCCGTCGTGTGTCGAAGGTGGCTGCGCAAGGGTAGCCCGGTCCGGCAGCAGGGGACGGGGGGAGCCCGGCGAAGCAGAGGCTTTCGCCATTCAGTTCACTGGAACGCTCTTTCTTGCGAGGGCGAGTGAAGGATCGCATCGGTGCCCGCGCGTTCTCCACCTGGGAGGGCTATGCGGGCCGGAACCGGCGAAACGGAGCCGGCTTTATCCGGATCATCGGATAAACGCTCAGCCACCGTCCCGGTTCTCGTCTGAGAAGGGAACGTAAGCAGACGCGAAGCAGCAACAACGGGGCTTCTGCGTGCTTGCGCGGTTTGTTTGGCGCGGCGGCAGAATGGCCCGATGCGTGCGCGCGGCTGAAAGGTTGAGGCGTTGAAGGCTTTCGGTAAGGAGTTCAGGTTTGCCGACATTTAACCAGCTCGTTCGCAAGGGGCGCACGGCTCCCCGCTACAAGACGGCGTCTCCTGCGTTGCAGGCCTCGCCGCAGCGGCGCGGCGTCTGTACCCGTGTCTACACCCAGACGCCGAAGAAGCCGAATTCGGCTCTGCGCAAGGTCGCTCGCGTCCGGCTGACCAACGGGATTGAGGTAACCACCTATATCCCAGGTATCGGCCACAACCTGCAGGAGCACTCGATCGTGCTGATCCGTGGCGGCCGCGTCAAGGATCTGCCGGGTGTCCGCTATCACGTGGTGCGCGGCACGCTCGATTCCGTAGGCGTGGCCAACCGCAACCAGGGCCGGTCGAAATATGGGGCCAAGCGCGCCAAGGGCGGAGCGGCGCCGGCGAAGAAATAAAGCGCTAGCTCTCAGCTCTGGAATCCTGGAGCCGGCGGTTATGGGGCTGGCGCGGACAAGCTGAAAGCTGACGGCTGATAGCTGAAGGCTGTTTTTGAGGATTTATGCCGAGAAAAGGGCACATTGCGAAGCGGGAAGTGGCGGCGGATCCGGTCTACGGGTCCACGCTCGTGACCAAGTTTGTGAACTCGATGATGTGGGGCGGCAAGAAGTCGACCGCGCAGGGCATCTTCTATAAGGCGATGCAGAATCTCGAGACGCGGGGCGGCGGAGAAGAAGCGATCAAGCTCTTCAAGAAGGCTGTCGAGAACTGCAAGCCGCTGCTTGAGGTGAAGACGCGGCGCGTGGGCGGCGCGAACTACCAGGTGCCGATCGAGGTGAATCCCGACCGGCGCACCTCGCTGGCGATCCGCTGGCTGATTACCTACGGCCGCAGCCGCGGCGAGAAGGGCATGATCGAGAAGCTGTCGAACGAGCTGCTGGATGCGGCCAACGGACGCGGCGCCGCCATGAAGAAGAAGGAAGACGTGCATCGCATGGCCGAGGCCAACAAGGCCTTTGCGCATTACCGGTGGTAAAAGACTTAGCCGCTGGCTTCTAGCTACTAGCTGGTGCGGCGGCGAACGAAACTGGGGGCCGCAGCGGGTGGTCCCGGAAGAGACAAGCTGGCGGCCAGAAGGTAAAAGCTGGCAGCTGGGTTTTAACGGCGGGCGTTCGGCCCGCAAGGAAATGTAGCCGTGGCTCGCACCATACCTCTCAATCGCTGCCGCAACATCGGCATCATGGCGCACATCGACGCCGGCAAGACGACAGCGACGGAGCGCATCCTGTTTTACACCGGCATCACGCACCGCATCGGCGAAGTGCATGAGGGCACGGCGACCATGGATTACATGGAGCAGGAGCAGGAGCGCGGCATTACGATCACTTCCGCCGCTACCACCTGCATGTGGCGCGACGTCCGCGTCAATATTATTGACACCCCCGGCCACGTGGACTTTACCGCCGAGGTTGAGCGCTCGCTGCGCGTGCTCGACGGCGCGGTGGCGCTGTTTGACTCGGTGAGCGGCGTGCAGCCCCAGACCGAGACGGTGTGGCGCCAGGGCGATAAATACAAGGTTCCGCGCATCTGTTTTGTGAACAAGATGGACAAGAACGGCGCCGACTTCGAGCATGTGCTTGAGACCATTCGCAAGCGGCTGGGCGCGCGGCCCGTGGCCCTGCAGATCCCCATTGGCGCCGAGGCGAACTTCAAGGGTGTCATCGATCTGATCGAGATGAAGGCGATTCTCTGGCACGACGAGACCATGGGTGCCAAGTACGATATTGAAGAGATTCCCGCCGATCTTCAGAAGAAGGCCGAGGCCTTCCGGATGCAGTTGATCGAAGTGATCGCCGAGACCGACGACGTTCTGCTCGAGAAGTTTCTCGAAGGCGAGACCCCGAGTATCGACGAGCTCAAGAAGGGCATCCGTCAGGCCACCATCGACCTGAAGGTCTTCCCGGTCATCTGCGGAAGTGCGTTTAAGAACAAGGGCGTGCAGACCCTTCTCGATGCCGTCGTCGATTATCTGCCCAGCCCGCTTGATAAGCCTCCCGTGGAGGGCCCCAACCCCCACCACATGGAGCGGATCGAGGTCCGCAAGCCGGACGATAGTGAGCCCATGTCGGCGCTGGCCTTCAAGATCATCAACGATCCCTTCGGCAAGCTCTGCTTCATCCGTGTCTATTCGGGCTCGATGAAGACCGGCGACACGGTGCTCAATCCGCGCACCGGCAAGACCGAGCGCATCGGCCGCCTGGTGAAGATGCACGCTAACAAGCGTGAGGATGTAACGGAGATTCTGGCCGGCGACATCTGCGCCTGTGTGGGATTGAAGGATCTGAAGACCGGCGATACGCTCTGCGCGCCGCATCATCCGATTGCGCTGGGCGCGATTACCTTTCCCGATACGGTGATCTCGGTGGCCATCGAGCCCAAGACCAAGGCCGACCAGGAGAAGATGGGCGTGGCGCTGTCGAAGCTGGCCGACGAGGACCCGACCTTCAAGGTACGGACCGACGAGGATTCAGGCCAGACCATCATCAGCGGTATGGGTGAACTGCACCTCGAGATCATCGTCGACCGAATGAAGCGCGAGCACAGGGTCGAGGCCAACGTGGGCGAGCCCAAGGTGGCCTTCCGCGAGACCATCCGCAAGACGGCCGAGGCCGAGGGTAAGTACATCCGCCAGACCGGCGGCTCGGGCAACTACGGTCACTGCTGGCTCAAGGTCGAGCCCAATGAGCCTGGTAAGGGCTACGAGTTCGTCAACGAGATCAAGGGCGGTGTGGTGCCCAGGGAGTACATCAAGCCCATCGACCAGGGTGTACAGGGCGCGATGGAACTGGGAATTCTGGCCGGGTACCCGCTCGTCGACATCAAGGTGACCTTGTTCGATGGCAGCTACCACGAGGTGGACTCGAACGAGATGGCCTTTAAATTTGCCGGGTCGATTGCCTTCAAGGAGGCGGCCAGAAAGGCTTCGCCGGTGTTGCTCGAGCCGGTGATGGCGGTCGAGGTGACGGTTCCCGAGGAGTTCATGGGGACGATCATCGGCGACATCAACTCGCGGCGTGGGCGCATCGAGGGCATGGAGCACATGGCCGGCTCGCAGGTAATTAAAGCGATTGTGCCGCTTAAGGAGATGTTTGGCTACGTGAACGACATCCGGTCCTCGACGCAGGGCCGGGCATCGTACACGATGCAGTTTGCGCGCTATGAAGAGGCGCCGCGCATGATCGCCGATGAGATCATCGGCCGGGCGCAGGGGAAGTAATGCAGTGGACAGTGGACAGGCTGGAGTGTTCCGGACTGTCGATGCGGCGGGAAAAGCAAGATGAACTGATCGCTGTGCACTGATCGCTGGTTTTGTGGGGCTGGAGCCGGAACGCCGGCGCCCCATGTTGAAACAGGCAGTACCAGACACGAAAGGGATGTTGAGGTCATATGGCGAAGGAGAAATTTGATCGTTCGAAGCCGCACGTGAACGTGGGGACGATCGGTCACATCGATCACGGCAAGACGACTTTGACGGCGGCGATCACGAAGGTGTTGTCGAAGCACAACCCGCACATCAAGTTCCGTTCGTTCGACTCGATCGACAACGCGCCCGAGGAGCGGGAGCGGGGCATCACGATTGCGACGGCGCACGTGGAGTATGAGACGGCCAACCGTCACTACGCGCACGTGGACTGCCCTGGCCACGCCGACTACATCAAGAACATGATCACGGGGGCGGCGCAGATGGACGGCGCCATTCTGGTGGTGGCAGCCACGGACGGCCCCATGCCGCAGACCAAGGAGCACGTGCTTCTGGCGCGCCAGGTGGGCGTGCCCTACATCGTGGTGTTCCTGAACAAGTGCGATGCGGTGGAGGACACGGAGCTGATCGACCTGGTGGAGATGGAAGTGCGCGAGCTTTTGACCAAGTACCAGTTCCCGGGCGACGACGTGCCGGTGGTGCGCGGCTCGGCGCTGGGGGCGTTGAACGGCGAGGCGCAGTGGGAGGCCAAGATCGACGAGCTGATGGAGGCGGTGGACAAGTACGTGCCGCAGCCCAACCGCGCGGTCGATCAGCCCTTCCTGATGCCGATCGAAGATATTTTTTCGATCTCCGGGCGTGGAACCGTGGTGACGGGAAGGATCGAGCGGGGCAAGGTGAAGGTGGGCGAGGAGGCCGAGATCGTGGGCTTCCGCGACACCCGCAAGACGGTGGTGACGGGCGTGGAGATGTTCAAGAAGCAGCTCGACGAGGGCATGGCGGGGGACAACGCCGGCCTGCTGCTGCGCGGCATTCCCAAGGAAGACGTGGAGCGGGGGATGGTGATGGCCAAGCCGGGCTCGATCACGCCGCACACGGAGTTCAAGGGTGAGGTGTACGTACTGTCGAAGGAAGAGGGCGGCCGCCACACGCCGTTCTTCAAGGGGTACCGGCCGCAGTTCTACTTCCGGACCACGGACGTGACGGGAGTGGCGGAGCTGCCGGAGGGCGTGGAGATGGTGATGCCGGGCGACAACGTGTCGCTGAAGGTGGAGCTGATCACGCCGGTGGCGTTGGAGAAGGGCCTGCGGTTCGCGATCCGCGAGGGCGGACGCACCGTGGGCGCGGGCACGATTTCGGAGATTGTGAAGTAAAGAGGAGTGTTTAGTGGTCAATGGTCAGGGCCGAAAACAGCGGTGCCGCAACTGAGAGTAGAAGAGCAAAGAAACTGACCACTGATCACTGAAAACTGACCACTGTAGGGGAAGTGAAATGCGTGAAATCGTAAATTTGCAGTGCACCGAGTGCAAGGAGCGGAACTACTCAACCACCAAGAACAAGAAGACGACCACCGGCCGCCTCGAGTTCAAGAAGTTCTGTAACCGCTGCCGCAAGCACACGCCGCACAAAGAGTCGAAGTAGGACGAGTTCGTACTTCACAGCTCTTAGTTCGCAGTTGACGCTGCGATCTACGAACTGAGAACTACGAACTGTGATCTGCTTTTAGGGGCGTAAGCTCAACGGTTAAACTGCCGGTCTCCAAAACCGGACTTGGGGGTTCGAATCCCTCCGCCCCTGCCATATCGTGAGTCGCAAGGCGCCGCCACGCACCTCCGGCGCAAAGGAATTGTAGGATGGCATCGAAGGCAACGCTCGTCAACGGCGAAGAAAGGCCGGCCCCCAGCAAGCCGTCGCCCGCAAAGCGGCAGGGGTCGAACTCGGAACCGAATATGTTCGATAAAGTGGTGGGTGTCTGGAAGGACTTTACTGGTTTTCTGAGGGACGTGCGCGGGGAGATGCGCAAGGTGGTTGCGCCCTCGCGCAAGGAAGTCCAGGTTACCACCTCGGTTGTGATCGTCACGGTCTTCCTCTTCGGCGTCTTCTTCTTCGTCGTCGATTTTGTCTTCAGAACCAGCGTCAATGCGCTCCTGAACAAGTTGATCGGCTTGCATTAGCCGGGAGCGTCGAATCGAGAGCAGAATGGCAGAAGAAATGGAACACACCGAGCAGGACGTGATCCCGCCCCCTCCCGCGGAGACACCGGCGGAGACAACCCCGGAGCCCAACGAGCGTTTCCGGTGGTACATCCTCCACGCTTACTCGGGCTTTGAGCGCAAGGTTAAGGAGTCGATCGAGAGCCGCGTCCAGGCCTTCGGTCTCACCGGCCGCGTGGGCCGCGTCATGATCCCCACCGAGCCCGTCACCGAGATCGTCAACGGCAAAAAGCGCACCGTCGAGCGCGTCTTTCTACCCGGCTACGTCCTCGTCGAGATGGATCTCGACAACCAGCTCTGGCATGTCCTCAAGGACACACCCAAGGTCACCGGTTTCCTCGGCACCGGCGACAAGCCTGTGGCGCTTTCCGAAGAGGAAGTCAGCTCCATTCTCTTCCGTTCCGAGACCGCCAAGGCCCAGCCCCGGCTCAAGATCAAATTCGAAAAGGGCGAAAGCGTCCGCATCACCGATGGGCCCTTCGCCAACTTCAACGGCGTGGTCGACGAGATCAATGAAGACCGCGAGACCCTCAAGGTCATGGTCACCATCTTCGGACGCTCCACGCCGGTCGAACTCGAGTTCGGCAAAGTCGAAAAGATTGAGTAGTTGCAGCTCCCAGCTATTAGCCTTCAGCTTCTAGCCGGTTGCGCCACCTAGCGGCCGCCGGTTGCAGGCAAACGCTCGGATGCAACACCAAAATTCGCAAAGGATAACTACCAGCTGAGAGCTAAGAGCTAGGAGCTAGCAGCTGGTTCCGAAGGAACCAACATGGCACCTCCAAAGAAGATTAACGGCTACGTGAAACTCCAGATCGAGGCCGGCAAGGCCACGCCTGCGCCGCCCGTCGGCCCTGCCCTCGGCCAGGCCCAGGTCAACATCATGGAGTTCTGCAAGCAGTTCAACGCCCGCACCCAGGGCAAAGACATGGCCGGCCTCGTCATCCCGGTCGTGATCACCGTCTACGGCGACCGCAGCTTCACCTTCGTCACCAAGACTCCGCCCGCCGCCATCCTCCTCAAGAAAGCGGCCGGCATCGACAAGGGCTCCGGCACGCCCAACAAGGAAAAGAAGGGCAAAGTCACCGAGAAGCAGGTTCGCGAGATCGCCACCCAGAAGATGCCCGACCTCAACGCCGCCTCGGTTGAGGCTGCCATCAAGAGCATCAAAGGTACGGCCCGCTCCATGGGCATTGAAGTCGTCGCGTAAAGCCTCAATCCGCCGCGCGCACCTTCACGGCAAAGCAAAGGCCCTCCCCTTCGGAGGGCCTTTGCGCGTTCGATTGCGCATGAGCCGAGCGTTTCTGCTGGCCGTTCCGGGCCCTACTTCGCCGGCGGCGGGGCGAATACTTCCCGCTTCCGTCCAGGCTCAGCTTTCGGCTTGGGTTTCGGCGCCTTCTTGGTTTCCTTGCGGCCTTTGTCTTTGTTTCCCATGCGTCCAAGCATGACACAAATCCCGGCCTGCGAAAAGTGATCTCACTTGCACCGTTACAATCGAACCGAGGAGAGCTGCGCATGACATCCGGAACGGGCACACTTTCGGCCGCTCAAGCTGGCACTTTGACCTTGGGCGGGGATCTCTCCGTACATCGCATGGGCTTCGGCGCCATGCGGCTTACGGGCAAAGGCATCTGGGGGCCACCAGAGCACCGCGAAGCGGCGTTGGCCATCCTGCGCCGAGCCGTCGAGCTCGGGGTCAACTTCATCGATACCGCGGACTCCTACGGCCCTAACGTCTCGGAGGATCTGATCGCTGAAGCCCTCTATCCTTACCCCAAGGATCTGGTTATCACCACCAAAGTCGGCTGGATTCGCTACGGACCCGGCGTCTGGCAGCACAACGCCAGCCCCGCCCACATTCAGCAGGCCATCGAGGGCAGCCTCAGACGGCTCCGTCTCGAGCGCATCGACGTCTACCAGTTGCACGTGCCCGATCCCGCCACGTCCTTTGACGCTTCCGTGGAAACTCTCGCGGTCCTCCGCGAACAGGGCAAGGTCCGTCACGTCGCCCTCTCCAACGTCACCCTCGAGCATGTGGAGCGCGCCCGCAAGATCGTTCCCATCCTCTTGGTTCAGAACCGCTACAGCTTCTCGGATCGCGAGTGGGATTATCTGCTCGACCACTGCGAAGCCAACGGCATTGCTTTTCTGCCCTGGGGCCCCATGGCGCAGGGCAAGAGAGCCAATGAAGCTGTCGAGAAGATTGCCACCGGGCGCGGCGTGTCGACGGCGGTCGTGTCGCTGGCCTGGCTGCTGCGCCGCTCGCCTGTAATGCTGCCCATCCCAGGAACCTCCTCAGTCAAACATCTTGAAGAGAACATCGGCGCCGCCGGCTTCGAGCTCTCCGACGCCGAATTCGCCGAGCTCGGCGCCGTCGTTCCCAAGCCCTATTGGCTGCGCGGGTGATACCCTCTGTCTGTCCGGACATCGTCAGTTTGTGCCTCACCTCTCCGGATCGAGGAAACTTCATGCTGCTCGAATCCCTCCGCGAACAGGTCCTCCACGCCAACCGCGAGATCGCCCGCCGCGGTCTCGCTCCCCACACCTTCGGCAACGCCAGCGGCATCGAGCGGTCAGATGCTGCCGGGTCGGACGTTGCCCGCACAGGCCGGGGTCCCCTTGTTGTGATCAAGCCCAGCGGCGTTGACTACGCCGCCCTCACCGCCGCCGACCTGGTGGTTACCGATCTCGACGGAAACATCGTTGAAGGCAGACTTCGCCCTTCAAGCGACCTCGATACCCACACCCTCCTCTATCGCGAGTTCCCATCCATCGGCGGCATCGTCCACACTCACTCCGAGTTCGCCACTTCCTGGGCCCAGGCCTGCCGGCCCATCCCTTTCCTCGGCACCACCCACGCCGACTACTTTCACGGCCCCGTTCCCGTCACCGAGCTCCTCACCGCTGAAGAAGTGGCCGAAGCCTATGTCCGCAGCACCGGCGCCGTGATCGTCTGCCGTTTTCGTTCTGAAGGCCTCGATCCCATCGCCGTCCCCGGCGTCTTAGTCGCCGGCCACGCGCCTTTTGCATGGGGCAAGTCTCCCACAGAGGCCGTCGAGCATGCCGATGTCCTCGAGTACATCGCTCGCCTTGCCTACCGCAGCGTCCTGCTGGGTGCGTCCGATTCCGGACTGCCGGCGTACGTGGGCGAACACCACTATCTCCGTAAGCACGGCCCCAGAGCGACCTACGGCCAGCGCTGAAATTGCCCGCGCGCGGGAGGCGGCGCCCAATCAAGCACACACCGAGCCACCGCCAAGTCGAACAATCTGCTGCCCTCTTGGGGGTCTCGTCTGTTCTACACATTTGCGTAGATTGATCCTTTTCGCCGGAGGTAACCTACCGTTTTTTGCATTCAATTCTAGATCTTGCGCGGTGTCTGATGACTTTTTCCTGCACCATAAGTCCATATCCCATCTGTTCTCAAGCGATTACCGGATATGTCCTTCGGTAATGCGTGACTTTTCGATGCGTGGCAACCGACGTGCAAGGTAGCATATTGATGTAAAGTGCGCTTCCGATGGAAACCAGCCTACTGAACCGGTTGCAGGCGACGCTGCTGGCCGTAGCGACAGCCGCACTGTTCATTCTTGCGGTTCTCAATCTCCGCCAGGAGCGCCACTTTCAGCAGCCCTACGACGGGGTGTGGTGGCATGAGGTCTCCGGAGGTCTGGTGGCCGACCGCGTCCTTCCCGGGATGCCGGGTCAGCACGCCGGCATCCAGTCTCACGATCTTCTGACTGCAGTCGACGGTGTCCAGGTCACCACGGTTGCGGATCTCGAACGCGCCCTCTACCGCACCGGACCGTACCTGCCCGTTTCCTACTCGATCACTCGCGACGGCATACAGCTTGACACGCCTATCAAGGTGATCCCTGTCCCGCTCGACCGCAGCCTCTTCCAGGCTGAACGACTTATCGGGCTCATCTATCTCGCCATCGGTATCTACGTCCTCTTCCGCCGGTGGGGTGCGCCTCGTTCCACCCATTTCTATGTATTTTGCCTGGTTTCGTTCGCATGGTACGCGCTCAAGTACACAGGCAAGCTCGACGCCCTCGATTGGGCGGTCTTCTGGGGCAACGTTGTCGCCGAGGCTCTTCAGCCAGGCCTTTTCCTGCACTTCGCTCTCAGCTTCCCGGAAGAGCGATTCAAGAAGCTGAACCGACGCTGGCTGCTGCCGGTCGTCTATGCGCCGGGTGCGGCCCTGGTCGCCCTGTGGCTTTGGGCCGTCGAGACCCGCGCCGCCACCGGCCTGCTGTTGCACCAGCTTAACCAGACCGCCACCGCTTACGACGCTGCTTTTTATGTTGCAGCCGCCGTCCTTTTCCTGCGCAGTTACAGCCGTGCGGACTCGCCCCTGCTCCGGCAGCAGTTGAAATGGGTTACCCGCGGCACCCTGCTCGCCGTAGCGCCATACACACTACTCTACGCAATTCCCTACCTCCTCAATCTCCATCCGCCCACGCCGCTCACTGACACGGCCTGCCTCTCGCTCGTCTTCCTGCCGCTCACCTTCAGTTGGGCCATCGTCCGCTACCGGCTGATGGACACCGACCTCATCTTCAAGCGCGGCGTCGCTTACACGCTTGCCACCGGGCTCCTGCTTGGTGCATTCTTCGGCATCATCGCTCTCGTCGCCGTCGTCGTCCATAATGGCATGCCGCAGGCGGTTCGTGAGTGGGGCCTCGTTTTCGCCATCGTCGTCACAGCCGCCGTCATCGAGCCGCTCAAGCGCCGCATTCAGGGCTGGGTTGACCGCGCCTTCGACCGTCATCGCTACGACTATCGCCAGGCTCTGGTCGAATTCGGCCGCGGACTCAGCTCCGAAACCGATCTCAAGGCCCTCCTGCAGTCGATCGTCCATCAGCTGCCGCGGACCCTGCTCGTCGCCCGCGTAGCTGTCTTCGTCGCCGACGACTCTGGCCGCCTTCGCCTAGCCGCTTCCGATGGTCTGCCGGAAGAAATCTCCGGCGACCAGAACCAGCTCGCCCTCGGCTTCCTCGACTTCGACCGCAGCTATGGCCGGTCACATATGTTCCTTGAGAACGCGCAGCAGACCCCGCATCTTGAAGCTGCCGAGCAGCGCACGGCGGCTCTGCTCGACCTCAACTACTACCTGCCTTGCCGAGTTGCCCAATCGCAGCCTGAACATACGCAGAACAGCGCTGCGGCTCAGAACGGGACAGCTCTGAAGAATGGCGCTTTCCCGTCCAACGATTCATCTCTTGTAAACGGGGCATCCATAACCCGCACCATCGCCGTCATCGGCCTCGGCCGCACCATCGGCGGCGACTTCCTCTCCAGCGAAGACGTCGAGCTCCTCGCCTCTCTCGCCAGCTACATCGGCATTGCCCTCCAGAACGCCAGCCTCTACGCCCGCCTGGAGCAGAAGATCGGCGAGTTCGAGCGGCTCAAGGAGTTCAACGAGAACATCGTCGAATCCATCAACGTCGGCATCTTCGCCCTCGATCTCGACGGCCGCATCGAGAGCTGGAACGCCCAGATGGAGGCAATGTACGCCCTCAGCCGCGCTGAAGTCCTCGGCCGCGAGCTGCGTTCTGTCTTCCCGGCGGACTTCGTCGACGCCATCGACAGCTTCCACAGCGAGCCCGGCGTTCATCACCTCTATAAGTTCCGTCTCACCAGCCGCGCCGGCGAGCAGCGCACCGCCAACGTCGCGGTCGCCCCCCTACTCTCCCGCGATTTCGTCTCCGTCGGCCGCATCGTCCTTGTCGACGACATCACTGACCGCGTCACCCTCGAGGCCCAACTTTCCCAGGCCGACAAGCTCAGCTCCATCGGCCTGCTCGCCGCCGGCGTCGCCCACGAGATCAACACACCCCTCGCCGTTATCTCCTCGTACGCGCAGATGCTCGCCAAGCAGCTTCGCGGCGACCCCCGTCTCAGCCCTGTCCTCGACAAGATCACCCAGCAGAGCTTCCGGGCTGCTGAGATCGCCAACGGACTGCTCAACTTCTCTCGTACCTCGACCACGGAGTTTCGCGATACCGACCTCAACCAGGTCATCCGCGACACCCTCTCGCTCCTCGAGCACCAGTTCAAGACTGCGCAGATTCTCGTCGATCTCGACCTGACCGAGGAGCTTCCCCCCATCCACGGCAACCCCGGCAAGCTCCAGCAGGTCTTCCTCAACCTGATGCTCAACGCCAAAGACGCCATGCCCGGCGGCGGACACCTCCGCATCGCCACCCACGTCAACGGCCACGTAGAGGCCCTCGTTGCCGACTCTGGCAACGGCATCGCCCCCGAGCACCTCAAGCGCATCTACGATCCCTTCTTCACTACCAAGACCACCCCCAAACCCGGCGATCGCCGCGGCACCGGCTTAGGCCTTTCCGTCTCCTACGGCATCATTCAGGAGCACGCCGGAAAGATTCACGTCGAGAGCGCCATCGGCGCCGGCACAACCTTCCACCTGGAGTTTCCCCTGCTGAGGAATTCGGTACATGCCTGAGGTCGAACTGCCCTTGAATCCTTCCGTTCCTGCTGCATCCGCAAGTAACGGCAACAACAGTCCCGCTCGCATCCTCGTCATCGACGACGAGGCCGGCATCCGCGAATCCCTCGAAGTCCTCCTTACTCTCGAGGACTACGCGCCCAGCATGGCCGCCGACGGTGAAGAGGGCCTGCAACTGCTCGATCGGGAAAACTTCGATCTGGTCCTGCTCGACCTCGCTCTGCCCGGCCTCAGCGGCCTCGAGCTCCTGCCTCAAATAAAAGAGCGCCAGCCCGAGCTGCCCGTCATCATGATCACCGCCTACGGCACCGTTGACAACGTCGTCGAGGCCATACGCGCCGGCGCCGAAAACTTCGTCCAGAAGCCCTGGGACAACGAAAAGCTCCTCGCCGACATCCGTTCCGCCGTCGCCCGCCGCAAAGCCGAGGAAGAAAACCTCCAGCTCAAGCGCACTCTCAAGCAGCGCTACAGCTTCTCCAACATCGTCGGCAAAAGCGAGATCATGCTCAAGGTCTTCGATCTTGTTGCCCAGGTCGCGCCCAGCCGCTCCACCGTCCTCATCCAGGGCGAGAGCGGCACCGGCAAGGAGCTCATCGCCAAGGCCATTCACGCCAACTCGCCCCGCCGCGACAAGCCCTTCGTCCCCATCAACACCGGCGCCATGCCGGCCGAACTTCTCGAGTCCACCCTCTTCGGCCACATCAAGGGCGCCTTCACCTCGGCCATCGCCTCCAAGAAAGGTCTCTTCGAAGTCGCCAACGGCGGCACGCTCTTCCTCGACGAGATCGCCACCATGGGCACCGATCTCCAAGCCAAGATCCTTCGCGTCCTTCAGGACCGCCGCTTCATGCAGCTCGGCGGCGTGCAGGAGATTCAGGTCGACGTCCGTATCCTCGCCGCCACCAACATCGATCTCCGCCAGGCCGTCCGCGACGGCCGCTTCCGCGAGGATCTCTTCTACCGCCTTAACGTCATCACCGTCGATCTGCCGCCGCTCCGCGCCCGCCGTGAAGACATTCCCCTTCTCGCCCAGCACTTCCTCGACTTCTACGCCAACGAGAACGGCCTGCCGCCGCGTCGCCTCTCCGCGGACGCCCTCCGCGCCCTCCTCGATTACGACTGGCCCGGCAACGTCCGCGAGCTTGAAAACTCTATCGAGCGTGGCGTCGTCCTCTCCAACGGCCCCGTCATCGGCTCCGACCTCCTGCCCGGCCATATCACCGGCCGCAGCTTTCAGGACGCTCTCCTCGAGCACAACCCCAACTCATCCCTCTTCGACATCCTCGAAACCATTGAGCGCCGCATCATCATCGAGAAACTCGAGCGCTGCAACTGGAACCAGACCGACGCCGCCGAGCAGTTCCGTATTCCGCTCTCCACACTCAACCAGAAGATCAAGCGCCTCAACATCGAAATCCGCAAAAAGGGCAGGGAATAATGCCCTCCTGCCCGACCAAGCGCGCAACCGAACTCGTCGCCATGCGTGAGCTTCGCATCGGCCAGCTTGCCGCGACCATTCAAATCCGCATCGTCCGTCGCAGCTCCGACAGCGCCTTGCTCATCGAGTAGAGCCACTTCATCAAGACCGCCATCCAGTACCTGCCTTTACTCGCACAGCAAGGCCTACTTCTGCTCCCAGGACGAAGCCTTCGAGGAAGTCCGCTCCATCATGCAGGGCTTCCACGACCAGGCCGTCCGCCGCGGCTACCTGTCTCGGAAGCCTGGCTCTTCCCCAACCCGTCGTTCGCCGCCGGTAGTTAGCCGCAACGGTACGGGTCGACCGTTTCACGCCGGCGTCAGCCCGCCATCCAACTTGATGTCAGACAGCCGACGCTTCGCCCCTCACTCCGCCTTCATGATCCCGCAAGTCGATTGAATTCAAGCCTCTCACCTTGTCCGCATGCTGGCAGACGAATTGCTATCGCCCCCATTTGAGGGCGAGCAATTCAAACACTGCACGGGAGGTCATCCCACGCATGAGTGGCACCAATCAAGCTGCGCAAATCCATTACGCCGCCGCACCACTTGCCTTAGCACAAGACGAGCAACTGGTATCGGCAGCTCAAAACGGATCGCCTGAAGCGTTCTCAGAGATCTACGCGAAGTATTCCCGACGCCTTTATAAGACGATCATTGCCATCACCAGAAATCCTGAAGATGCAGAAGACGCGTTGCAGGAAACGTTCCTGCGTGCCTTTCTGGCGCTTGCTGCGTTTGAAGGCAGGTCGAGCATTTATTCCTGGTTGACGCGGATTGCGATCAACTCAGCCCTGATGCTCCTTCGCCGTCGCCGCCGTCGCCCCGAGGTATTGTTTGATCTGCCGGCCGATTCTTGGGATGACGCTCCCTGTCTCGAGATCAAGGATTCCGCTCCAGGTCCTGAGCAAATCTGCGACCTGCGCCAGCAGCGAGCCCCGATACTGCGCGCGATCCGCAACCTCGATCCCACGCTGCGAGCGCCCATTCAGATCCACATGACGCAGGAATGCTCCATCAAGCAGATTGGTCGAGCCTTGAACATCTCCGAGTCAGCCGTCAAGACTCGCCTTCATCGAGCCCGCCGGAGGCTCCTGACCATGCGCGATCTGAAACGTTCGGGAACAAGGCCTCAGCGGCCATTTCCTCGCCTCCCGGCAAACTGACCATCCGCTTCGGATGTTGACCCGGAGGGAGATTCCGTATGAGAATTGGTCCGCTCCCATGCAATGCGGGCAAAAGAAGGCAGAATAGAGAGCATGCAGTGCAGCGAGCAAGTGGCCCTCCGGAGTCTTTCGCCTGCCTCGACCGGTCAGCGGCTTAGGGCCTTCCTAGGCGCGTTCCGGCTCCGACGACAGAGGCTGGCTTGCGCACTGCTCTTTTGGGGATTGTGTATTCCAGCCTTGTATGCCGTCCCGGCAGAGGTGACGCAATGGAGGTCTGGCCTCACAGAATTGAACCAGGGCTGGCTCGAACAGGACGGTGACCAGATCGAGTGGTCTCACCAGAGGTTCAATGACAGCACATGGAACCCCGTGGATCTGGGTGATCTTGGCCCTGCTCAGCCGGGCTGGCGCTGGTATCGGCGCCAGGTCAACTTCGGACCAGATCGGCGCAGTCTGCGCCTGTTGATCGCCGGTGGCGAAGGAACCTTCGAGTTGTTCGTGAATGGGGCACGGGTGCCGGGTGCAACCCTCCGCTCGTCCCTGTTGGTAGGTCGGCCCGCCGAGACAGTTTTTCCGCTAAGTGATCCCGGCGGCATCTTTCAAATTGCTCT
>Ga0335073_10005152_pt1 | contig 18345 bp, 14 predicted proteins | sample Lox_Sample_22_FD_207093 | JGI IMG/M metagenome (GOLD analysis project Ga0335073, IMG submission 207093) | Soil microbial communities from Loxahatchee National Wildlife Refuge, Florida, United States - Lox_Sample_2.2 | ecosystem: Environmental > Terrestrial > Soil > Wetlands | place: USA... | reverse complement strand
GCAAGGTAAGTTTGCGCACTGAATGGTTGCTGCTCGGCTCCGCCCCTCCTCCCATCATTTTCTGGGCGTATTTGACAAGGTTTTCTCGGTTGTATGAGAAGTACGCGCCATGAATCTCGTTCAACCCGTCCATTGGACGGCGTTCCCATCCCTCATGATATTTCCGGTATTCGTAAGCAAGCAGATCAGCCGCTTGCAGCGGAACAAATTTCTTGTCGTCGGCAAAAGTCAACGACCCCAACAACTCGGGACGGGGGATAAAGTCAGCCGCTTTATAGGACGCATAAATTCTCTGCATTTCCGCTGCGACCTTCGACTTCTCGTCCCACACGAACGCTATTTCTTCCTCGGCATAGTTATGCATGTGGTAGTGCAGCGATTGGGTTAGGCAGGAATACACGGCGAGATAGTACGGATTACGAAGGAATTCCTTAAGCTCTGGCGGAAGCTCGCTTTCGTAGTCCTTCGCAGAGATCGCAACGGCAACGCCGTAGAGCGCGCTATCCCGAATGACGGGAATCAACTCCATCATCAAGGAAACCCGCTTTTCCTCGGGCCAACCCTCAAACTCGCCGGTTCGATGCGCGTATTCCTTCATGTGGAAGAAGGTGATGCCATACTTCGTCAACACCTCTTTCCATCGACGCTCGAACCCTTCCCACTTCTCAGCGGTGGAAACGTAGCCAGCCATGCAGACCAAATCGGGATCGGCGCTGTCGTCAAAATACGCAATCAGCACGGCCAATATCCTAAATCGAGAATCAACGGGATGAGCGACCCGCGAAACACGCGAAACGCCCAACTCTTCGACAACAACCACGAATCACCATTCCATTTCTCGCTTGGTGTTCCGTAGTCCAAGAATTAGACTGTCACAAACAGTCTGATTAGGCAAATATATTCTTGCCAAGAATTTGACTTGTTCGACAACGTAAGTCTTTTTTCCCGAATACTTTGCGAGGAATCCGGCAAAGTATTGTAACGATTGGACTTAGACTAATGCCTAAGCCTTTATTTCTGAATACTTTGCAGGGATACCGCCAAGGTATTGCTGCGATTTGACTTATGCGCTTGCGTTAAGTCCATATTTCTGAATACTTTGCAGGTCTACGGCTAAAAAACCTTGATTTTCCTGAGGCCCGCTCGGCAAAGTATTTCGGACAAAAGGCTTACGCCTCAAGCGGACATGTCGCGCCCGGTTTCCAGGTTTTCAAAGGTCATTGTCGCAGTCGTCCGAGGCCGCCTTTGCGACACCGAAGTCTGGCTCCGGCCCTAGTATTCTAGTTTTCATCGAAGGATCGGGGCGAGAAGAAATCGCCGGATTTGCAGAACGAAGGTAACCAAATTCCCGAAATGGGACCAGCGGACGGCCACTGTATAAGCAGCCGCGTATAAGCAGCCGCAACCCGCTCGCGATGCCAGCGCCAGAAGAAGAATGGAGCCTGTATGACAATCCCGAATTTAGTCGAACTTTGGGAGGCGCACTGCCGCAGCGAGTTCGAGACGCGTGATGCCGAAGCCACCATGGCTACCATGGTTCCCGAGCCTTACGTCAATCACGTCCCAACCATGACCGGCGGCGTGGGCTATGAGCAGCTCAAGCGCTTCTATGCCCGCTACTTCATCCCGGTGAATCCGCCCGACTTCCGTCTCGAGCCGATCAGCCGCACCGTCGGGGTTGACACCGTCGTGGACGAATTCATCGTTCGCTTTACCCACACCACCGAAATGGATTGGCTGCTGCCGGGTGTTCCGCCGACCGGGCGCGCGGTGGAGATTCCCACGGTCGCCATCGTCAAGTTCGAGGGCGACAAAGTGGCGCACGAGCATATCTACTGGGACCAGGCTTCGCTGCTGGTCCAGATTGGCCTGCTTGATCCTGGCGATTTGCCCATCGCGGGAGCGGAGACGGCGCACAAGCTGCTGGATGAATCGCTGCCCAGCAACGGACTGATGAAGAGCTGGCGGGAGAACGAAAGTTCAAAATAAGGGATGCGACCGTGACGGGCGAACCGCGACACTCGTCACATGAATTGAGGTGCGCATTTGCTTGCTGCTGTATTGCACACTTTGGGGCGGCCGCCGCGATGCGAACAATTCCTGGAGCCGGTCGCCCAAGACGGTGAAGTTATCGTCGACGTGGTGGCCGCCGCGCTGAAGCCGGTTGACAAGCAAATGGCCGGCGGCTCGCACTATGCCAGTCCGCAGAAGCTGCCGGTGATCTGCGGTACCGACGGAGTGGGCCGTTTGCGCGACGGTCGGCGAATGTTCTTCGGCGGGGCGCGATCACCCTACGGCTCGATGGCGCAACGCACCGTGGTTCGCGGCGCCTTCACCTTTGCGATACCCGATGCTCTAAGTGAGGAAGCCGCGGCAGCCATTGTTAATCCCGGTGTCTCGGCGTGGCTTTCGCTTGCCCATCGGGCGAAGCTGGCGCCCGGCGAGAACGTTCTGATCCTGGGCGCGACCGGGGTTACGGGCAAGCTGGCTGTCAGGATAGCCAAGCTGCTAGGCGCAGCGCGGGTAGTCGCCGCCGGACGCAATCGCGAAGCTTTGGGCAAGTTGCATGAGCTTGGCGCTGACGCAACGATTCAGCTCGACGCACCGGCGAAGGAACTGAGCGAGGCATTTACACGTGAGGCCGGACAGGCCGGCTTTCAGGTAGTGATCGATTACGTCTGGGGCCAGCCCGCTGAGGCGTTTCTGCAAGCGATCACGCGAAAGGAATTCGCCGCAGTTGAATCCGAGATCCGCTATGTTCAGGTCGGCGAGAGCGCGGGCGCGACAATCTCGCTGCCAGCGGCAGTTCTGCGCAGCACTCCTTTGACGATCATGGGAACAGCCGGAATCGCATCACGCGAGTTTTTAGTCGAAGCGCTGCAAAAGGTGATGGCCCACGCCGCCAGTGGAGAACTCGAGATCGAGACCGAGCGTGTGCCGCTGGCAGAGATTGAGGCAGCGTGGGGACGCGAGCCGCGCGGGAAGCGGATTGTGATTATTCCCTAGGCTGGATTTCTTGTGAACCACTAAGCAAGTGTCATCCCGACCAAGGGCTTCAGCCCGCGTGGAGGGACCTGCTGTTCCCCGAGCAGGCTGCCAGCTCACGCGAACAGAAGGTCCTTCGACTCCGGTCGCCGGGGCGACCTCCGCTCAGGATGACACTATGAAGAGGTGCGCGGGTTTGCGGCCTCATCTGCCACGCCAAAGACTGACAGCTGACAACTGCTTTTCTACCCGCTATGCCTGATGTGCATCACGTCGCCGTCTTTCGCAATGTAGTCTTTGCCTTCCAGGCGCAGGGTGCCGCGGGCGCGGGCTTCGGCTTCGGAGCCGGCTTCGAGTAGCTGGTCCCAGTGAATGGTTTCGGCGCGGATGAAATGGTGCTCCAGATCGGTGTGGATTGCGCCGGCGGCGTTGACGGCTTTTATGCCGCGCTCAACCGTCCATGCGCGGCACTCGTCTTCGCCCACGGTGAAGAACGAGATCAGGCCGAGCAGCTCGTAGGTCTTGCGGATGAGGCGCACCAGGCCGCTCTCGGTCAGGCCATAACTCGACAGGAACTCAGCGGCATCTTCGTCGCTCATCTCGGCGAGTTCGGCTTCGACTTTGGCGCAGACCGCCAGCGCGCCGGTATTCGGACGCGACGACACTTCGCCGATGCCATACTTAGTGACCGCTTCCTGCAAGTCCTTTCCGAGCGTCGGGCTTTCGCCGATGTTGAGCACATACAGCATCGGCTTCTCGCTGAGGAACATGAAGCCGCGCACGCGCTTCTTGTCTTCCGGCGTCATCTCCATTTCGCGCAGCGGGCGCTCGGTTTCCAGATGCGCCTTGGCGCGCACCAGCAGGTCGTGCTCGCGCTCAATCTCGTCCGACTTCATCTTCTTGCGGTCTTTTTCGACGCGCTCCAGCCGCTTCTCGACTTGTCCGAGATCGTTGACGATGAGGTCGAAGTCGATGTTCTTGATGTCGCGCAGGGGATCGATAGGGCCGACGTGCGGGATGGAATCGTCTTCGAAAACGCGCACCACGTGCGCCAGCGCGTCAACGTTGCGCAGGTTGGCGGCGAAGGCGGTCTCGTTCAGCGCCTCTTTGGAGAGCGCGGCCACGTCGGCGTATTCGACGCTGGCGTGGATGAGCTTTTTCGGGTTGTAGAGAGCGGCCAGGCGGTCGAGGCGGTCGTCGGGAACGCGGGCGACGCCGAGATGGGCCTCGCGCGGATTGCCGCTGCGCTGCGCCACCGACTGCTTGGTCAGCATGACGAAGAGCGAAGTTTTGCCTACCTGGGGCAGGCCTATGATGCCGGTTTTCATAGGAAGCAATTAGCAATTAGCAGTTAGCAATTAGCCCGTGCGATCGAGCGAGCAGCATTTTTCAGGGTAAATGAAAACGGGATTTGGCGCAGTGACAGCAACGTCCTCTTTACAGGAGCGACAGGGCGGCGCAGGATTGGGAGTGTAACGGCCTGTTCTTGCCGACAAACCCTATTGTTCTGTTCGTCGTGCGGCTTCGAGGAATCCCAACAGAGAAACCAGATCATTGGTTTTCAGTCCGGCAGAAACGTCTGTTCCGACGGGCGTGATTTGGGAAAACTGCAATGTGACCCGAATCGTAGCAACGGGACCTGGCCCGAATCCACCGCCTAGCGGCGGAGTGAATGATGTGACAATAAGCTTTTGCGGAGGCAGGCTGAAGGGTGAGGGTGGCTTACCGAAGCAAATCCCCGGTTTTCGACGCGAGAACTCCACAGCGGCAGACGAGACCTTAACGGCAACAGCACACGAATGCCTTGTTGTTGGGTAAAAGAGCGCTGTGAGGTCCAGAGCTGTATTGATTGGAGGTAGCGACTGCGGGTGTTCGGCCAATACGCTTTGTAGCTGCGCGATGATGCGTTTGTCCGATAGTGTTTCTCGTTTTTTCACGATGCCTTTGTCGTCGAACTCCACCAACAAATTGGATGCGCTCCAGAAGGGAACCTGCTCCACCCCTGAGTCTGTCAGGCCGCTAAAAGCGAAGGACGAACTCTCCCAACGTCCCCAAAAGAACCAGGGAGACGACGCGCCTGAATCGACCGCCTTGAACGCCGTCAATACCTCCTCGCGTGTCGTTTGGCCCACTATGATCTTCCCTGGCTCTGGTGGGCTTGCTACCAGTCCGCTGGGGCCAGCCGTCCGCTTGTCCGTCGGATAAGGCGGTGTGCAGCCGACGAGGGCTACCGTTATCACGACTATCAGAATTCCTCGGGATAGCCACACGTTAGCGGGTTTTGAGCTGCGCCGCATTTGGTTTGATTTTAATGCGGCGTTCGCAATCGCAGTGTAACGCCCGACACACTCATTGATGATAAATCGCCATATAACAACTAACCATCCCGGAGTTGCGGCATCGGCTTGAAACGCTTCCAACTTGCACCGTTCGCATTCTTGTGCCGCCGGCTGTTTCCCACAGCCCGTTCCGGGCTTCTGGAGATCCGAACCTGAAACTCGAAACCTGAAACTTGAAACTCGAAGCTGAATTCGAGACTGCTACGCCATCCTTCGCGCGGTTAGGTACAGCAGCGCCAGTCCTAGCAACAGCACGGTGCCTTCGATGCGCGTGGACCACACGTGCAGACGATCGAACTCGGCGCGGCGAGCGTCATCGAGCGGCACTTCATCGATGACCGGCATCTGTTGCCGGAGGACCTGCATCTTTGCAACTACTCCGAACATGCTGACCAGCGTAAGGATGATCATCGCGTAGATCAGCAGATTGCGCGCGGCGAAGGGCTGGGCTGTGCCATTGACTATGCGCGCGTCGAGCATCGACGTGATCGCGAAAATGACGCCGCAGCCGATGCCCATCCAATGCAGGATGCCGAGGCTGCGATTGATTACGTTGCCCGCCAACTGGCGTGTGGGCAGAATGCTCGGGTTGAATACCGTGGGCGCGAGGACGGAGGCGAAGAAGATCAGGCCGCCCATCCAGACTACAAGCGATAACAACATTAAGTACCGGACAAAGGACATCGTGATCTCGAGCCTCCGAATCTCTGCGGTGGACCCATCACGCAAATCGCGAATTCATTGCGCAGGAATCGAATAGGCGATTTTAATCTTCTCTTAATACGGGGATAGTAAGTAATTACAACGTCCGGCTCCGAGCGTGATTCCTACACATTGTACTTGCGAGTCGTTCTTAACGTTCATCCCTGTCTCTCGTAAGAATTTCAGAAAGGAAGAAGACCATGAGACTTAGATTGTCTTCTGGCGTTCTAGCGTTATTGCTGTGTGCGTTCACTATCGTTCTGACCAACTGCAGTTCCAGCCCGAGCAAGGGCGGCGAAACCGGCGCCACCACGCAGCTTATTGGTGCGGGCAGCACCTTCGTTTATCCGCTGATGAGCCGCTGGATTGCCGACTACCAGCAGACGCACCAGGGGGTGCAAATCAACTATCAGTCCATCGGCAGCGGCGGCGGCATCCAGCAACTCAAGAAAGGTCTGGTCGACTTCGGGGCATCCGACAAGGCGCTGGACGATGAGGAACTAAAAGACATGCCCCCGCTGGTGCAGGTCCCGGAAACGGCCGGGCCGGTGTGCATCACCTACAACCTGCCGCAATTAAAGGAGCCGCTGAAGCTCAGCGCGAAGACGCTCTCCGGAATTTACCTGGGAACGATCAAGAACTGGCAGGACCTCGAGATTAAGCGTGAGAACCCTGGCGTGAATCTGCCGAAGCAGAACATCGTAGTGGTACACCGCTCCGACGGCAGCGGCACGTCGAACATTTTCACCACCTATCTGGATGCGGTCAATCCGGAGTGGAAGAGCAAAGTCGGCAAAGGTTTGTCGGTGGCATGGCCGCTGGGCGTTGGCGGCAAGGGCAACGAAGGGGTGACCGGCTTGGTGAAGCAAAACCCGGGCGCAGTCGGATATGTGGAGTTAGCGTATGCGTTGGAGAATCACCTGCCCGTGGTGGACATGGAGAACAAGGCGGGAAAATTCATAGCTCCCAGTGCTGCTGCGGTCAGCGCCGCCATCGACGCTTATTCGGGGGAGCTGCAGAAGGACGTGCGTACGCCGATCGTCGATCCTCCGGCCTCGGCGGCCGATGCCTACCCGATCAGCGGCTTGACCTTCTTGCTGGTGCCAACGACTGCCAAGGACATGGACAAAGGAGCGAAGACCAAAGCGTTCATCGAGTACGTGATCACCGATGGTCAGGCGGTCACGGATCAGCTCCACTATTCCAGGCTGCCCGAGTCGATGGTGAAGATCGACCAGGGGCTGCTCGACAAGATACAACTAACGGGACAGTCCCACTAACAGCGGCTCGCGATAATGACCGGGTAAAGGCATCTCCGCGCTGCGCACGCTCCATCGGAATGTTAGCGGCCTCCTAACGTTCCGACGACGGCGCCCAATATGCCGTCGACGGCTCCGGGAACGGGGACGGGAACCACTCCTCCGGGCGGAACGGGCGCGACTCCAACGCAGATGTAAACAGCGACGAGCTGAATTTCAAGGGAGCCGGAAAATCGGCTCCCTTTTCTTTTTTCCGCGGGCTGGAAACGTCGGCGGACCGTTGCGAAAGATAGCGACACTAGCTGTCAGTCTGCAGCGATGGCCCGCAAGGTTTCCGCCTGACGCGAGGCGCTTGCGAAGGCGCGGGCCAGGTCCTCCAACAGGTCGTCCGCGTCTTCCGCTCCCACCGAGATCCTCACCAGGTCGGCAGGAATGCTCTTCTGCTGGCGCAGATGCGTGGGAATGCTGGCGTGCGACATGTAGTTCGGCAGGCTGATGGTCGAGTTCACGCCGCCGAAGCTCACACAAATGGCGAAGAGTTTCGTTGCCTCGACGACGGCGCGCGAAAATTCGGCATCGCCGGTGACGAAGCTCAACACCGCGCCATCGCCCGACGACTGTGAGCGATGGACGCGAAGCTGCCGTTCGTCGGCAACGCCAGGATAGTAGACGCGCTCGACTGCGGGATTCGCGGACAGAAACTCGGCAAGGAGCTTCGCGTTCGCCTGCTGGCGATCGAGCCGCAGGGAAAGCGTCTTCATCCCACGCAGTAGGAGAAAGCTGTCGAAGGGCGAAAGGCCGGCGCCTTCACCGTTCTGGATCAAGTACAGCTCCTGCGCGAGTTCGTCGTGGTTGACGGCGACTGCGCCGGCCATCACATCGCTGTGGCCACAGAGGAATTTTGTCGCCGAATGCAAGACGATGTCAGCGCCCAACTCCAGCGGCCTCTGCAGGTAGGGCGACATGGTGCTGTTGTCGACGCAAACCAGCGCTCCGCTGCGATGGGCGATTTCCGAGACGGCGGCGATATCGATGACTTGCAGCAGCGGGTTGGTGGGCGATTCGAGATAGACCAGCCGGGTGTTGGGGTTGATGCAACGGGCGACTTCCTCGAGGTTGCTGAAGTCGGCGTAGCGCACAATGATGCCGCGCTTGGCGAGAATGCGTGAGAACAGGCGATAGGTGCCGCCGTAGAGGTCGTTGCAGGCGAGGATCTCCTCGGCGGGCGAGACCAGGCGCGTGACCGCGGTGATCGCCGCCAGACCGGTTGCAAAGCAGAAGGCGCGCGTGCCGCTCTCCAGCGCCGCGATCTGCTTCTCGACGACGGCGCGCGTGGGATTGCCGCTGCGCGAGTAATCGTACTCGCCGAACTCGGTTGCGTCCTGTTGGCGGAAGGTCGCGGTCTGATAGATGGGCGTGTTGGCGGGCGTGCAGCGATCGCCGGGCGCCGGATCGAAGTTCAGTAATCGGGTGGCGAATTTCACGCCGCACCTCCGAAGTCAGTGGTCAGTGGCCGTTGGTCAGTTGTCGGTTGAAGCAGCTCGCGACCGATTGCACTCCTCGGGGAACCATTGACCGCGCGCAAAAATGGACTAACCGACGGCTGCCTCGGGTCTCGTAGCTCGATGCTCGGCGCTACCAATGCCTCCAACAACTCGCGGCTTCCAGTTTCTTCCTGGAGCTCGTCGCTCGAAGCTCGCAGCTCGCGTCTGAGGTCAAACAAATCGGCCATGACCGCAGCGGTGGTTGGCCAGCGGCCCGCGCCCCGACCGCTCCAGACGTGCGGCTGGGCCGAGCCATCGCTGGTGATCAGCAGGCAATTCTCTTCGTTCCTGATTTGCGCGAAAGGATGCGAGGCGCTGACCACCTGGGGCTGCACGTGCAGATGAACTCCGTTGCCGGCAAGCCGCGCCGTTCCGACCAGGCGGGTCCGAGCGCCGTCGCGCGCGGCCGACTGCACCCAGCCGGCATCGATTCCATCGATGCCGATCGAAGTGACGTAATGCGCGTCGATCTCGGGAAACGCGCGGCGCGCCAGCAGCCGCAGTTTGCAAACCGTGTCGGAGCCGGAGAGATCGGCGCTGGGATCCTGCTCGGCGAAGCCGTGAGCCTGCGCCTCGGCGACGGCCTGCTCCCACGAGCATCCGGCGGCGATGCGATCGAGGATGTAATTGCAGGTGCCGTTGAGAACGCCGGACAACGAAACGATGCGGCCGGAATTCGAATGGGCCAGCGCCCGCACCGCTTCCAGCGCGGGAACGGCGCCGCCGACCGCGGCCGAGTAGCGCAGTGCGCGATGAGCTTCGAGGCCGGCATCACTGGCCAGGAGCAGCTTGTTGGCGGTGACCACCGGCTTGCCGGCGGCGAGCGCAGCGCGCACCAGATCGCCCGCAGGATCGCTGCCGCCGATGAGCTCGACGACGATGTCGACATCGTCGATCACCTCCCAGCAATCGCGGGTGAGCAGGTGCAGGGGAGCGTGCTCGAAGTGCAGCTCGGGCCGGCGCACGGCGATGCCGGTGACTTCGAAGAGACCGGGATGCTTCCACAGCTCCTGAAAGACGCCGAAGCCGACCGTGCCCAGACCCAGAAGGCCGATCTTGAGCGGCGCAGGCGCGGCCGGTCGCGGCGAGAGCCGGGAAGGATGGTCGCCGACAATGGTCGCGTGGTTAGCGCCGGCCGTAGCGACTTCAAACTCCACGCCGGTTTTTCTGCCGAAGGCGATGGCTTTGGGCTGCACCACCTTGCCGGCGACGGCGAGCGCGTCGGCGTAAGCGATGGCCGCGAAGCGCTGCGCGTCGCTGCAGATTGCCGGATCGCTGTTGTAGATGCCGTCCACATCCTTAATCAGGCGGCAGCGCGCGTTGAGCTGCCTGGCGAGGAACAGCGCCGAGAGATCGGAGCCGCCGCGCCCGAACAGCGCCACGCGTCCCGAGCGGTCGCGGGCGATGAAGCCGGGAACGACGACGACGCGGCCTTCGTTCAGCACGCGCTCGATCGCACCGATCTCAGTGCTCACGGGTTCGGCGTCATTGGAGTTGCTTTCAGCGATCAGCTGAATCTGGCTGGGATCGAGCACCTGCGCCGGAATGCCGAAGCGGTCGAGTTCGAGCGCCAGGCAGGCGGTGGCGATTTCTTCGCCGGTGGAAACCACGCGGGCGATGGCTTCGGGATTGGCGTCGCGATAGTCGGCGACGCTGGCGAGCAGCCGGTCGGTTTCTCCGGCGAAGGCGGAGACGACGGCCACCACACGATACTGCAGGCGGACCCAGCGATAAATCTCGTGTACGGCGAGCGGCAGGTCCGCGCGCGATTGCAGCACCGAGCTGCCGAACTTGAGAACGATTACTTGGCCAGGCATGGCTCAACCTCCTTGCTGTCTTCGCTCACGGCAATGGAGGCGAGCGCGCTGTCCAGGTCGGCAATGATGTCGGCGGGATTCTCCAGTCCAACCGAGAGCCGCACCAGACCGTCGGTGATACCGGTGCGCTCGCGGATTTCGCGCGGCACGTCGGCGTGCGTCATGGAAACCGGATGCGTGATCAGCGTCTCGACCGCGCCGAGGTTTTCGGCCAGCAGGCAGAGGCGAACGGTGTTCATCAGCTGAATACCGGCGCCGGCGCCGCCTTTAAGTTCGAAGGCCAGCATTCCGCCGGGGAGCGACTGCTGTTGTTGTGCGAGGGCGAATTGCGGGAAGCCGGCGAGGCCGGGATAGTACACACGGGCAACTTTGGGATGCTGCTCCAGCCACTCGGCGATTTTCTGGGCGTTGGCGGAGTGCTGTTGCAGGCGCAAGGGAAGCGTCTTCAGTCCCCGCAGAGTCAGCCAGGACTCCTGCGGAGACTGGATACAGCCCAACGTCTTGCGCACCAGGCGCAAGCGCTCGAGCAGCGCTTCATCGCGCGTGGCGATCGAGCCGCCGACCGTTGAGTTGTGGCCTTCGATGTACTTGGTGGTCGAGAGCAGTGTGATATCGGCACCGAGTTCCAGCGGCCGCTGCAGCACCGGCGTCAGAAACGTGTTGTCGACCGCGAGCTTCACGCCGCCAGCATGCACGACCTCGGCAACCGCCGCGATGTCGGTCAGCTTCAGCGTGGGATTCGCCGGAGTTTCGATGAAGACCAGCCGGCTGTTCGGCTGGATCGCGTTGGCGACGGCCTGGGGATCGGAGGTATCGACGAACGATGCGTCGACGCCGAAGTTGTTGAGCACCTGCTGAAACAGGCGCACCGTTCCGCCATAGACCACGTCAGAGACGACAAGGTGATCGCCCGACTTCAGCACCGCCAGGAACAGTGTGGAGATGGCGGCCATGCCGGTCGAGAAGCACACGGCGGGCGGCGTATCTTCCAGCGCGCCCAGAGCGGCTTCCAGCGCGGAGACCGTGGGGTTTGCGGCGCGCGAATAAGTGAAGCCTTTGTGTACGCCGACGGCTTGTTGATGGTACGTCGTGGACTGATAGATGGGTGTGAGGACCGCGCCGGTCGCCGGATCGGGCGCGAGGCCGCCGCGCACCGCCGTGGTGGAGAACTGCTCAGGTGAGAACGTCATCGAAAGCTCCAATCGATCGCCCCCAACCAGCGCGAAACGGCGCTAATTGTGGGTCCTGTGGGATTTTGTGCCCAGAAACAGCAACGCCGCCTGTCTTCCTAGGCGGCCCGTCACGATTGGAGTTTTCTGCTTGGGCTGTCAGGCTCCGAACGTGGACAAGGCACCGCCTAGGGTGCACATGGCCATGGTCATTCGGATGGTCGCTGACAACATACTAAGACGGTACCCGGTGGAGGCGTCGCGTGTCAAGGGGTTCGCGCACCGACGCCTACAACCAATCGGTGAGACCCAGGCGAGCGGTGTCCCGCAACTACTTCTGCCGCACAGAGACAAAGCGGGGAATTGTTGCAAATTTACGACAGTTATTCGACATCCGCCTCCTGTACAGCAAAACCCTAAGCCCATAGAATCGAGCTACTTTCGCGAGGCTTGCTGGGTTTCGTGACAGCTCTCAGGGGCCTCGCGTCCGCTGCCGTTCGCAGACGGACATTTCTGGCCAAATTGGAGACGACGCACCCCCAAGCTCTGTGAAAGTTGGGAAGGTAGGCGCGCGCTTCGGCTCGTCTCTATTTTTCGGGGAGCCGGTGGGCGCGAGACGTCGTGATGGATCGCCGGCGGATGCTTCGCCGGTCGGGGGGGGCCAAACCGGGATGGGAGCTGCACCAAGGATAGAGCCGGCGTTTGAGCCGGTTCCGAGTTCAGTTCGCGTATATCACAAGGCACCTACTCTTCTTAAAATCCTCCAGCTTAGCCCCGACAAAACTGCTCTGCGCACGAAATCGATCGTGGTGGCGGGATTCCTGGCCGGCATTTTGCTTTCGCAAAAGCTCTGGGTCAACACCCGCTACTATCCGCTGGTCCCGGTGGTGCATGGCCTGCCGTCCATTCCTTATCCGCTCGACTACGCCATTTACGGCGCCTTATTGGTGTTGCTTTTCGCGACCGGGTTTGCGCCCCGGCCGCGGATTTATATCTTCGCGTTCGTTGGGCTGATTGGAGCGTTTTCGCTGTGGGACCAAACCCGCTGGCAGCCCTGGGCTTATCAATATTGGCTGATGTTGCTTGCGCTGGGTTGCTATTCCTGGAAAGCGGATGACCTTGCCGGACGGCGCGATGCTGTGAACATCTGCCGCCTGATCATGGGCTGCACCTATTTCTATAGCGGGTTTCAGAAGATGAATGCCCGCTTTATTTCAAGAGGCTTCCCCTGGGTGGCGCAGACCCTGCCTTTTCATGTTCCCTGGCTGGGGTATCTGGGCTGGGTGGTTGCCTGCATTGAAGTGAGCATCGGCCTCTGCCTGCTTACGCGCAGGTTCCGCAAGATCGGCATGGTGAACGGCGTGATCATGCACCTGTTCATCCTGTACAGCTTCGGTCCGCTGGGCCGGGACTGGAACAGCGTCGTGTGGCCGTGGAATGTGGTGATGATCGGCCTGATTCTTGTGCTGTTCTCTAATACGGACGCCACCTTCGCCGACATCGTATGGCGAAACAAGTTTCTCTACCACAAAGTCGTTCTGCTCCTGTTTGGAGTGTTGCCATCGCTGAGCTTTTTCGGCTACTGGCCTTCCGATCTCTCGCTGGCGCTGTATACGGCAAACCTGACCGAGGCGAACGTGCTGGTGAGTGAAACCGTGATGCAGGACCTTCCGCCCACGGTCCAGCGCTACGTCAAACCCATTCCCGGGCATCTTGTGCTGCGGGTGCAGGACTGGGCCTTCGGGGAACTGAACGTGCCGCCCTACGCAGAGATACAAAGCTTTACGACGGTGGCATCGGCGGTGTGCAAATATGCCAACAATTCGCCCGACATCAGGCTGACCGGGCAGTACAGGAACACGCTGCGGGGCACCGGCAAAGAGATACGCAATAGCTGTTTTGGCATGATGGGGCCCAATCCGCCGTAGGGCCGCCGCTTCTACGCGGGCGGCGAATGCGAATGGCCGCTAGGGCCTGGGGGTGTCGACCGCGAGTGCGTTCGCCTTGTGTTTGACCGCGATGTCGATGAACGCCAGGGCGGCGCGGCTGAGCGCTTTGTCCTTGCGGAAGACGAGCGCGAGATCGCGCTGGATGGCGGCGTCGGCGAACTCGACGGCGGCCAGCGCCTTGGCCCGCAGGTCCTCCACCACGTTTGAACGCGCGATGAAACCCACGCCGATCCCGACGGCGACAAAGCGCTTCAGCAGCTCGCTGGAGTCGAGCTCCATGGAGACGTCCGGCTTCAGATCGCGCTCGTGAAACAGGTTCTCCAGGGCATCGCGTGTGCGGCCCATCTTGGGCAGCAGGAGCGGGTATTGCAGCACCTCGGCGACGGTGGCCTTGCGGCGTGGCGCCAAGGGATGATCGGGCGGCGCGATGACGACCAGCTCATCGCGATGAATGGGAACCACGGTCAGCCGCTTGTCGCTGACCGGCATGGAGATGACGCCGAAGTCGCAGGAATTATCGATAATGGCTTCCAGGATTTTGTTGTGCTCCAGACGTTTCACGCCGACTGCCACATTGGGGTACAGGCGCTTGAAATCGGCGAAGACTTCGGGAAGGATGTGCAGGCAGGTACCTTCGTTGGCGGCAACCACGATTTCGCCGCGCGGCACGCGCTGCATCTCGGCCAGGGCAATCAGCGCCGCGCGCCGCTGCTCCAGCGTCTCCTCGGCATATTTCTGAAAGACCTTGCCGGCCGCGGTGATTGCCACTTTGCCGCCGCTGCGGTCGAGCAGCCTGGCGCCCACTTCATCTTCGAGCGCGCGAATCTGCGCCGAGACCGCCGGCTGGGTGCGGAAGCGGCGCTCGGCGGCGCGCGAAAAACTGCTCAGCCGCGCTACTTCGAGAAAGGTCTCCAGTTGATCGAAGTCCATAAGCAGCAATTAGCAATTGGCTCTTGGCCTTGGCTTCGCCCCTACTAGAGCATGTTTCGGCAGCATTCGGCAATCGCTTACTGCGGCCGAGAGCGAATTTCGATGTTAATAAAAACCGGCACAGGGACGCCGTCTTTTGTGGCCGGTTTGAACTTCCACCGACTGATTGCCGCCAGCGCTTTCGCATCCGCATCAGCACTTGAGGAAGACTGAATCAACTGAGGATCGTATACGAGCCCGTCTGTCCCTATCCTGACCTTGAAAACGACTGCGTTCTTGGCTTCGCTGTAGAAGCTGGGCTCGGGATTGGGATCGCTGACAATTCTTGGGGGGTTTACTTTCGGTCTGGATTTTGCCGGTTGCTCTGTGCTGCTTTGAGTAGGCGCGGCTTGCTGTGCGATGGCCGCAGCTGCGAAACAAAGTGTAAGTCCAAGGACTGCGAGTAGACGCCTCATGCGTAAAATCATACAGTCCTTTGGAAATCACGTTCGGCGAGAGTCAACTCGTGTAATGGTGTGAGGATGAGCGAAGAAATCTCAAACAATCTGGAGCCGCCGCTCCCGCTTTACGTCGGCACCTCCGGCTGGGCGTACACCATCTGGAAGCCCGACTTCTACCCCAAGGATGTCGCGTCAAAAAATTTTCTGAAGTACTACGCCACGCAGCTCAACACGGTGGAAGTCAACTACACCTTTCGCCGCAGCCTTACGGAAAAAGCCGCAACGGGATGGATGGCCGACGTCGGCCCCGACTTCCGCTTTGCGCTCAAGGCCAATCAGTACATCACCCACATCAAACGATTGCAAAACGTGGAAGAACCGGTGCAGCGATTTCTGTCGACACTGCAACCGCTGGCGACGCAGCTTGGGCCGGTGCTCTTCCAGATGCCGCCGACCATCAAGGCCGATGTCGCCGTGCTACGCGATTTTCTGGCGCTGCTGCCGCGCAATTTCAAAGCGGCATTCGAGTTTCGCCATCCGTCATGGTTTGCCGAAGAGATTTACCAGGCGCTGCGGGATCACAACGCCACGTTGTGTGTTGCGGAGACGGAGAAGCTGACCACGCCGGAGATGCGCACGGCAAGCTATATCTATTTCCGCTTTCGCCAGCCGAGCTATTCAGCCGAAGAAGTGAAGCAACTGGCGGCGCGTCTGGAGCGCTGCCTTGCGGATGGACTGGAGACCTACGCGTTCTTTAAGCATGAAGAAGATCCGCGCAGCCCGCTGAATGCCATGGAGCTACTGAGGATGGTGCGAAGTACGTACACGTCAAGGTGACGCCGTCGCCCCGCGGATCGGGTTTGTTTTTCGCATTCACCCGGGGCTTGTGCCCCGGGCTAAACCCATCTCGCCGCTGCGCGGCTGGGTCGCTTCCGATTGAAGTGTTTATGCCGACGATCAAATGGGTGGCGCGATGCGACGCGGGCCTGAAGGCCCGCTCTACCATGCTGTTGCCGATTTGGGTTCTCCGGCACTTCGGCCTACAATCCGCAGTAGATACCGTTCTAAACTTCTGAATAACTGGAGGCATCGTGCCTGCTCCGTCAATTGCCGGCTTTGTCGTCATTGGCATTTTCGTTCTTTACATCATCAACTCGATCAAGATCCTGGCCGAGTATGAGCGCGGGGTCATTTTCCGGCTGGGACGTTTGCTGGGCATGCCGAAAGGGCCAGGCGTGATCCTGGTCTTCGCGCCGATCGATCGCATTGTGCGGGTCTCGTTGCGGCAGGAAGCACTGGAGGTGCCGCCGCAGGACATCATCACCCGGGACAACGTCACGCTGAAGGTCAACGCGGTGATCTTTCTGCGGGTGATCGACCCGAACAAGGCGGTAGTCGCAGTTTCGAATTACATGTACCAGACGTCGCAATTTGCGCAGACGACACTGCGTTCGGTGCTGGGCGAGGTTGATCTTGATGAGCTGTTGGCACACCGCGAAAAGATCAACCTGCGGCTGCAATCGATCCTCGATCAGCACACCGATCCCTGGGGCGTGAAGGTGTCGAACGTTGAAGTCAAGCAGGTGGACCTGCCAGAGACGATGACGCGCGCCATGGCCAAGCAGGCCGAAGCGGAGCGCGAGAAGCGCTCGAAGATCATCCACGCCGAAGGCGAATTTTCGGCGGCGCAGCGGCTGATCGATGCCGCTCACCTGTTGGCCAGCGAGCCGGTCAGTATTCAATTGCGCTACCTGCAGACGTTGACCGAGATCGGGGTGGAGAAGAATACGACCATCATCTTCCCGGTGCCGGTCGATCTGCTGGCAGGACTGCAAAATCTGATCAAGGTGGACGCAGCGAAGATAGGCGGCTTTCAGCCGCCGGCCGCGAAATAAGAAACCAGCGCGCAATCGGGGCTGGGTGGAGCACGATGGCATCTTCAGACGATACTGAAATAACGTTGGGGGCCGGCAAGCTGCTGGGATTGTTTTTTCTGCTGGCGGCAATCTGCGCCGTGTTCTTTTCCATCGGCTATTCGCTGGGCAGAAGCTCCGGGCGGGAGCAGGCGGCCAACGATCAGGCGCAGGCGAGCGCGACAGCCGATGCGGCGCCCGCAAGCTCCGCAGTGGATGCGAACAAACCGTCGGCCGCGGTTGCGGTGAAGGCGGAAGATCACTCGCCGCCTTCAGGCGATGGCGATGGAGCCGCACCGCAGAGCAATCTGACGTTCTATAAGGCGGTGCAGCAGAACGGCACCGAGGCAGCCCCGGCAGAACCGCCCCCGGCCACCGCGCCCGAGCAGAAGAAAGACATCGTCTCGGCTGCGCCGGTAACGTCACCCGCTGCGGACGCGCGTGCCTCCTCGGAGGTTATCTCGCATACTTCACCGGTGACCGGTCCGGGAACGATTGTGGTGCAGATCGCGGCCCTGTCGCGCGAAGACGACGCAGTGGCCCTGGCGGGCGCGCTGCGCAAGAAGAACTACAACGTATTCGTCGTCAACAATCCCGTCAACAACGACAAGTTCTACCATGTGCAGGTAGGCCCATTCGCAAATCTTGCTGAGGCCCAGGCGATGCGGGCCAAGCTGATGGGCGAAGGATATAACCCGATCATCAAGCGGTAGCGCGCGCATCATCTCGTCCCCGCAAGTCGCCCCGCGCACCCCTTCCTTGGCTAAACTACTCCTGTAGCCCTATTCCTCCGATAATACGAAAGAGGTCTTCGTCATGGCAGGTAGCAAGAAAGGCGTTATAGGAATCCTGACCGGCGGCGGCGATGTGCCCGGTCTCAACCCGGCGATTCGCGCCGTGACCCTGCGCGCTATCAGCGAGAATTACGAGGTCATCGGATTGCGGCGTGGCTGGGCCAGCCTGATCGACATCGTGCGCGACAAGGGGTACGACAACAGCGACAACTACCAGCACCTGACGGAGGAGCTGGTGAACCGCACCGGCCGCACCGGCGGCACCTTTCTGCATACCTCGCGCACCAATCCCAGCCGGGTGCGCAAGACCGACGTCCCGCTGCACCTGAGCGCCACGTATGAGGCCGAACGGAATGACCTGACCCCCGAGGTGCTCAAGAACCTCGAGTGGCTGGGCATCGATTACCTGATCCCCATTGGCGGCGACGACACGCTGAGCTATGCGGTGCGCCTGTTTCAGGAAGGCGTTAGAGTCATCGCCATCCCCAAAACCATGGACAACGA
>Ga0335073_10005150_pt1 | contig 18348 bp, 13 predicted proteins | sample Lox_Sample_22_FD_207093 | JGI IMG/M metagenome (GOLD analysis project Ga0335073, IMG submission 207093) | Soil microbial communities from Loxahatchee National Wildlife Refuge, Florida, United States - Lox_Sample_2.2 | ecosystem: Environmental > Terrestrial > Soil > Wetlands | place: USA... | reverse complement strand
GCAGCCGGGCGCGGTGTCCGGGCCGCAGCCGGGCGCGCAGGCCGGGCCGCAGCCGGGCGCGCAGGCCGGGCCGCAGCCGGGCGCGCAGGCCGGGCCGCAGCCGGGCGCGCAGGCCGGGCCGCCGACCGAGGCCGCGCAGATCCCCGGAGCCCGGCCGACCCGCCCCGGCCTGACCGAGCCGTCGCCGGAGCCCGGATCGCGGCCGGCCCGCGAACCCGCCGCGCCGTCGCAGCCCGGCTACCGGCCGTCCTCTGACTACTCGCAGCGCGACTACCGGACGCCGCCCGGCCGGCCTGCGGACAGTGACTACCGGACGTCCTCGGACCACCCGTTGCCTCCCGACTACCGCGAGCCGTCCGGCGCGGCATCCTGGCCCGCGCCATGGACGCGCGAACCCGCCGGCCCGCGCGGCGCCGGCACGGTCATCGCCCCGCCGCAGCCCCGGCCCTGGTGGCGCTCGCGCGCCTTCATGGCGGCCGCGTCCGCGGTCGTCGTCCTGGCGGCGGCCGGCGGCGCGTTCGCCGCCCTTGACCACGGCGGCACCGGCGGGGGCGGCGGGACCGGCGGGACCACCGCGGCCGTCCAGCCTCCGGGCTGCACCACCACCGCCGTCACGAGCGCCGCGCAGCTTTCCCAGGTCAGCAGCCACGAGGTCGCCGTGGGCGGCAACCCGTTCGGCGTCGCCGTCACGCCCGACGGCAGGTACTCGTTCGTGTCGACCGGCAACTCCATATCGGTCATGAACGACAGCAGCGCGGCGGCGCCCACGCTGGCCGCCACGGTTTCCGCGCCGGGGGCGGCGAAGACGCTCGCGATCACCAGAGATGGCCGGTACCTCCTGGCCGTGGCGGGCAGCGGCGCGTACGTGATCAGCGCGACCGAGGCGGAGCAGGGCGCCGGCTCCCGGGCGGTCCTCGGCACGCTCAGCGGTCCGGCCGGGAACACGGCGAACGAGGTGCTGGTCTCCGCCGACGGCACGCTCGCGTTCATCACCTTCCAGAACGACGGCGACGTGGCCGTGTTCAACCTGAAGGAGGCGATCGCCGGCGGCTTCGGGCACGCGGGCTACAAGGGCCTGATCCAGCTCGGCCCGTCATCGGCGCCGCAGGCGATGGCGCAGTCGCCCGACGGCCGCTGGCTGTACGTGACCGGGGAGACCGACCAGGACGGGCGGCTGTACGTGGTCGACATGACCAAGGCCGGGTCCGACCCGCAGCACGCCCTCCGGTCATCGGCCGCGGCCGGGTGCGCCCCGGCGCGCGTTATCGTCTCCGCCGACGGGTCGGACGTCTGGGTCACCGATCGCGACAGCAACGCGCTGGTGGCCTTCTCGGCTGCCAGGCTGGTCAGCGACCCGGCACAGGCGCTCATCGCCCGGGTCAGCGTGGGCCAGACCCCGCTCGGCCTGTCCTTCGTGCACGGCGGCAGCGAGATCCTGGTCGCCGACGCGAATCGCCATAAGGTCGCCAGCGCGGATAACCTTGCCCTGATCAGCACCCAACTGGCGCTGCAGGGCAAGCCGGGAGCCCTGCGCGGCCTCATCACCACCGGTCTGTCGCCGCGGGACCTCGCCGCCGAGTCCGCCGGCGCCATGCTGGTCACCGATTACGGGTCTGGCCAGTTGCAGGCCATCGACGTAGGGAGCCTGCCGTGACCAGGTACGACACCGTCCAGGAAAGCATCCCGCGTACCCGGCACCGCCTCCGGACGCTCCTCATCGTGCTGGTCGTGCTGATCGGCCTCCTGGTCGCGCTTGACTTCGGCGCCCGGGCGTTCGCCGAGAGCAAGGTGGCCTCGGAGATCCAGCAGCAGGGCTTCCCCAAGAAGCCCAACGTCTCGATCAACGGATTCCCGTTCCTGACCCAGGTGATATCCCGCGACTTCAAGAACGTCACGATCAGCTCGAGCAACGTCACCGAGGGCCCGCTGCTGATCCAGAGCATCAACGCCACCATGAACGGCGTGCACGTCAACGGCTCCTTCAACGGCGGCACCGTCGACAGCCTGAACGGGACGCTGAACGTCACGTTCGCCGCCCTCGCCAGCGCGATGACCTCGCAGGCCGGGGCGCTGGGCCAGTTGACCGGCGCGGGCCTTACCCTGTCCCAGGCCGGGCCGGACGAGGTGAAGGCGACGCTGGACGTGCTGGTCGCCAGCGGCACCGCGACCTGGCGGGTAACCAGGACCGACCATAACGACATCAGCGTCCAGCTGGTCAGCAGCAGCGGCCTCACCTCGTCGCTGCTGAACGGGATCGGCAACATCACGATCCCGCTCCCGTCGCTGCCGATGGGGCTGACGATCCAGAGCATCAGCGTCACGCCGTCCGGCCTGGTCGGCACCGTTACCGGCCACAACGTGAGCTTCGGCAGTTAGCCAGGCTCGTGTCCGAGCGCGCCGCGAAGCGCCTGGCCATCGTCGGCGGCGGGGTCATGGAGCCGGATCGGCAGCGTCGAGGAGTTCGTGGACGAGTGCATGCCTGCGCTGCGCGGCGCCGAGGTGGTGGACGTGGCGGAGGCCAGCGGCGCGGATATCTGTTTCTACGACCTGGTGCCGGACGGCGACTTTATCCTGGGGCCGGTCCCCGGTGCGGCGGACGTCTTCACCGGGGGGGGCTGGCGGGGCACGGGATACAAGTTCGCGCCCTGGACGGACGCGTGCTGGCCCAGCTGGCCGTGCAGGGGGGGACGGTCTACGACATCCGTCGTTTCGCGCCCGGCCGGTTCGCCGGCGGCGAGCGGAAGGACGAGGCCGGAATCGGAGGTGCGGCGGGATGAGCGGGCCAGGGATCGCCGATCGGCTGCGGCGGGGCGCTGTCCTCGGTGCCGAGGGCTACGTCTTCGAGCTGGAGCGCCGGGGCTACATCAAGGCGGGCCCCTACGTGCCCGAGGTGGTGCTGGACTTCCCCGAGGCGGTCACGCAGTTGCATCGCGAGTTCCTGCGGGCCGGATCGGACGTGATGGTGGCGCTCACCTACTACGCGCACCGCGAGAAGCTCCGGGACGTCGGCCGCGAGGGCGACCTGGAGGCCATGAACCGCCAGGCGGTGCGGATCGCCCGGGAGGTCGCCGCCGAGGGCGGCGCCCTGGTGGCCGGCAACGTCTGCAACACCTGGGCCTACGATCCGGGTGACCCGTCGACCCGGGACGTCGTCCGCGCCATGTATGCCGAACAGCTTGGCTGGGCCGCGGACGAGGGCATCGACTTCGTGATCTCCGAGACCAACGACTATCTCGGCGAGGCGCTGGTCGCCCTGGAGGTGACCCAGGACCTCGGGCTGCCGTCAATGGTGACCCTGGCGGCGACCCAGCCCGGGCACACCCGCGACGGCTACGACTACGTCGAGGCCTGCCGCATCCTGGCCGGTCATGGCGCCACGATCGTCGGAATGAACTGCGACCGCGGCCCGGCCTCGATGCTGCCGCTGGTGGCCAGGATCCGGGAGGCGGTCGACTGCCCGGTCGCCGCCCAGCCGGTGCCCTACCGCACCGACGAGACCTCACTCACCATGCAGTCGCTGGGATCACCCGGCGTGGACCGGGTTTTCCCGCTGGCCCTCGAGCCGTTCGGCTGCACCCGCTTCGAGATGGCCAGATTCGCGCGCGCGGCCCGCGATGTCGGGGTGAACTACGTGGGCATCTGCTGCGGAGCCGGCCCGCACCACGTCCGCGCCATGGCCGAGGCGCTCGGGCGCGAGGTCCCGGCCAGCAAGTACTCGCCCGCGCTGGAACTGCACCCGATGTTCCGTGACTCGATCTCGGCCAGGGACGCGGACTTCCTTGAGCTGTGGAACGCCTGACCGTTCAGCCGCCGCCGGTTAGCGAGGCGCCGGAGATCTCGACGTCGATGCGGCTGGACGGGTTGATCTCCGGCAGCTGCACGTACACCGCCAGGCAGCGCGCGGTCTGCGGCAACGGCGGTGACACGACCGTGACGCGCTGCCAGGCGGGCGAGACCCTCGGGTAGACGTCCTGCTCGGCGACGTAGCGGTAGATCGGCCTGGCCACGCTGAACCACTCCATCCCGACGATCATGTAGGCCTTGGACAGCTGCCCTTTGACCCGCACCGAGAACCGCCATCGCTGGCCCGGGCCCACGTCATGCCAGGTCGCCTGGAAGATCTCGATCTTGCGGCGCGGCCCGGTGTCTCCCGGCAGGCCCGCGTACGCGACCTCCTCGGCGTCGCCGCGGCGGAGGTAGAACGGCCGGCCGGTCACCGACGACTCCGGAGACCAGCCCGCCGCGACCAGTCCGCCCCGGGTGAAGTCCCCGTCCGTCAAAACGTTCCGCCCGTCGCCCGGCCCGGCGCCCGCGCCGGTGGGCAGGCTCCTGGGCGGCGCCGGCAGGCCGGCCACCGCCATGCCCGCGCCAACCACCACGGCCCCGATGGCAGCGAGGATGCCCGCGGCGCGCACGGTCACCGCCCAGGAGCCGACAGGCCTCATGACGGCCCGCCCGCGCCGTGGCTGAGGATCAGCGACGCGCCGCTGACCTGGACATCGATTCGGGTGGAGCCGTTGATCTCCGGAAGCTGCACGTACACCGCCACGCACCGGGCGTTCCCCGGCAGCGGCCGCGAGACCGCGGTCACCCGCTGCCAGGACGAGGCGAGATGCGGATACACATCCCGCTCGGCGATGTAGTTGTAGCCGTAGCCCACCACGTTGCCGACGACGTGCTTGAACACGCTGAACCATTCCATGCCGACGATCACGTAGCCGTGGTTTATCTGTCCCCTCACCCGGACCGAGAACCGCCAGCGCTGGCCCGGGTGCACCCCATGCCAGATCGCCTGGAAGATCTCGATCTTCCGGTGCAGTCCGGTGTCGCCGGGGGCGCCTGCGTAGACGATCTGCTGCGAGTCGTGCTGACGCAGGTAGGACGGGGCGGTGGTGGTGGAGTACTCCTGCAGCCAGCCCCTCGCGATCGGGCGGCCCGCTTCGAACGCGCCGTCGACCAGCACATTGCGGCCGACGCCCGGACTCACCCCGGCGCCGGTCGGCAGATGCCCGGGCGGCGTCGGCAGGCCCGCAAAGGCAAGGCCCGCGCACAGGACGAGCGCGGCGATGGCCGCGAGGATGCCCGCGGTCCTAAGCGCCCACCTCATGACGCCACGCTTTCCGGGGCGGCGTCGGCTGCCCGCTCCGCGACGCGCCGGCTGGGCCGGATGAGGCCCCAGTTGCGGGCGCCGACGGCCATCTTCGCGTACCACACCACGCCAAGCGGGGTGAGGATGAAGCTGACGACCAGGGTGTAGAACGGCATGGCCAGCGCCAACCACTTCCCCCGGCCCCGGTGCAGGTAGAGATAGAGCACCAGGGTCAGGTAGCCGGCCGCCGCCGCGGGCACCCGCCAGGTCGAGTGGGCGAACGACTGCCAGCGCAGGATCAGGGCCAGGTAGGTGACGCCGGCGCCGTAGATCCACATGAACGGGTGCACGGCGATGAACCGGATGTTGACGATGAACAGCCGGAACTGCCCGCCCGCCCAGGCCAGCCGCTGCCGCAGCCACGGCCGGAACCGCTCGGGCACGTCGCTGAGCACCTCGAACGGCACGTGCCCGACCCGGTAGCCGCGCGCGTCCGCGATGACCCCGGTCTCCACGTCGTTGCCCTGGAAGAACAGGCTGTGCCGGTTCATCACGTCGGCCAGCACCTCGGTCCGCGCGGCGTGGCAGGCGCCGGACAGCATCCACGGGGCCACGAACTTGATCTGCATCGCCATCCGGTACTCCAGCGCCTGCAGCCTGGTCAGCACCGAGGCGCGCGGGTTGGCGGGCACGATCCGCACCGAGGCGAGGTCCAGGCCCCTGCGCTGGACCTCGCCGGCGAGGACGTCGAACGGCCGGGCCGGCACGCTGTCGGCGTCGATCGGTATCACATAGGTCTCGGAGACCGTGGCGAGGGCGCCACGCACCAGGCGGTCCCTGGTTGTGCCGCCGGTCGACCGTGCCGGTCGGCCGCGGGCCTTGCGGTGGCCGGACCGCCGCTCGTCGGTGAACACGCGGAATCCGTGCCCGGCCGCGACCCGGTGCAGTGCCCGGTAGAACAGCTCGGTCTCGTCTCCGGTCGTGCACAGCGTGACCCGGCTCCCGTACCGGCCCAGCGCCTCGACGTTGGTCAGGTAACGGATGTCGCCCCAGATCGGGACCAGCAGCCGGAAGTCGTCGCAGCGCACGTCGCCGAGCGTGTACTTCCGGTCGCGGGAGTACACGCCGGCGAACCCGTCGATGGCGATCGCGAGCGCCGGAAGCAGCAGCACCCCGATCCCCCACAGCGCGGCGGTGCTCATGCGCTTGCCTCCAGGCACCGAGCGCCGGCCAGCTCGGCCAGGCGGGCCCGGAGCCGGTCGGCGCTTGCGCCGCGGAAGGCCGCCCGGACCAGGGACCGGATCGCGAAGTCGTCCGCCAGCGTCCCGGGCTCCACGGCCACGGCGGTGATCCGCGGGTGCGCGGTCGGGCGCTGAACCTCGCCGGGCCCGGTGAGATCCTCGGCCAGCTTCTCGCCGGGCCTGCGGCCGGTGCAGATGATCTGCGGGTCGGTGATCCCGGCCATCAACGCATAGCGGCGGGCTATCTCGAGGATGCTGTACGGCTCGCCCATGTCGAGGGTGAAGATGCTCGCGTTGTCGGCCATCACCGCGGCCTCGATCACCAGCCCCGCGGCCTGCGGGATCGTCATGAAGTACCGGGCCATGTCCGGGTCGGTGATCGTAACCGGCCGCCGGGCGGCGACCTGGTGCGCCAGGGTCTCGATGAACGAGCCGCGGCTGGCGAACACGTTCCCGAACCTGACCGAGCCGGCCAGGGTCGCGATCCCCGGGCCGCACCTCGCCGCGGCGATCTCGGCGACGCGCTTGGTCATGCCGAGCACGGACACCGGGTTCGCGGCCTTGTCCGTCGAGACGTTCACGAACTGCCCGGCCTGGTACCGTGCGGCAAGGGCGGCGACGGTCATGGTGCCGTGCACGTTGGTGATGATCGCCTGAGCGGGAGCGCGCTCCAGCAGCGGCAGATGCTTGCACGCGGCCGCGTGGAACACCAGCCGCGGCCGGTGCTCGGCGAACACCGCCTCCATCTGCGGCAGGCTGGCCACATCCGCGAGGATCACCGAGTCATCGGTGAGCATGGCGTGGCCGGTCATCCCGAGCTCCAGCCGGTACAGGGCGTACTCGTCGCGGTCGACGCAGACGACCCGGTCGGCGCCCAGCCCGGCGACCTGCCGGACCAGTTCGCTGCCGATCGACCCGCCGGCGCCGGTCACCAGCACGGTGGCGCCGCGCACCAGCGCTTCGGCCTGCGGGCTGTAGGTGATGCCCAGCTCCCGGCCGAGGACCGAGCCGGCGGCCGGCCCGGCGGCGTCCGGGCATGCGGAATCAAGGGTCTGGAACACGTTCCCCCCAGTGACAGGGCCGGCATTCAGCCGACAGCAGTAGAAATAAGCGCCCTGTACGCAGACGTCGCCATAGCGCCCACGCTGATAGACGTCAAGCAGCGGGCGGGGGGTTACGCGCTTGCGCGGTGATGTTCCCGTCCTTCGTGGACGGGCGCATGCCCCGGCGGCTTGCCGACGATCAGGCGCGGCCGGTGGCCACCACGAACTTGAGCCAGGCGGTGTACCAGTTCCGCTCCAGGTCCTTCTGCGCGGTGACGAGCTGGAGGGTGCGGTGACAGACCAGGTCCCGTAGCACGTGATCGAGCTGGATCTTCTCGAAGAAGCCCGTGCCCTTGAGCGCCGCCGGCCACATGTTCGCCGTGTTGTTGGCCCCGCCGAGGAAGAGGGGGACCAGATAGTCGATCTCGTACTTGGACTGGACCTGCGGGTTCCTATATCCGTATTCCCTGTACACGGCCGCCTGGGTGGTCGTGGGGATGATCGATCCGCCAGCGTGGTCGGGCATGGTGCAGACGGCGGCGGTGTTCCTGGTCGCGATCGCACCCGGCGTGAGTGCGTGCCTCGGTTGCGACACGCCGCCCGTGACCAGCGGCATGGAGAAGTTGGGCAGCGTCACGTTGGCCAGATCGGGCCCGCTGGCCTGGCCCGGTACCTTCGGCGGGCCTGCCTGGGCGGCCGGCCGGTGCCCGCCCGCGCCGCAGCCTGCGACCATGAGCAGCGCGCCGAGCAGCAGCGCAACCGCCGCCAGGCGACGGGTGATCACGCGTTCCCCGAGCACGAGATGTTCGTCAGCCCGCCGCCGGCGCCGCTGGCGACGTTGTTGCAGGCGACCACGGTCCCGAGATGATGGCTCTGCACGTAGATGGCGTAGCCAGAGCCGCCGAGGGTCGCCCTGTTGTCGAGGAAGACGTTGCCGAGGCCCCAGCCCGGATACACCTGGTGCACGGAGAAGCCGTTGGCGATGCTGTCGGTGCCGGTGTTGTCCTCGATGGTCCAGTCGTTGCCCTTCACGTTGACCCAGGACGTCGCCGCGGAGCTGACCATTCCGGTGCCGTTGAGAACGTTCCCTTCGATGAGGCCGCCGGTGGTGCCCTCCTTGATGTCGATGTTCTCCGCCGTCGTGTCGGCGATGTTGTTGTCGATGATCCTGTTGTCATTGCTCCGGTCGGGCTGGCAGCCGGTGTACCGGCACCAGTTCTTGTTGGCGCTGCCGACGTAGATGCCCTCACCGTAGAACTGGCTGACCAGGCCGGTATCCCGCACGACGTTGTGGCTGACCGTGTTGTAGCTGCTGAACGCCCGCAGGTGGATGGCCTCGTCCCCGGTGCCGTGCACGTACAGGCCGTCGATGAGGTCGTGGGTGACACCGTCGGTGACGACGCCCTTCTGGCCGCCCTGCACCGTGAACCCCTCGACCCGCCAGTAGGAGGCCTTGTCCAGGTGGAGCACGTAACCGCTGCGGATGCTCTCGCCCTCCAGCACAGCGCTCCGGCTGCCGCACAACGTGATCGGCGCCCCGGCCTGCCCCGACGTGCGCGCCACGAAGTCGCCCACATAGACCCCCGGGTCCAGCGCGATCGTCTCGCCGGGGCGCGCGGCGGCCAGGGCACTCGACAGCTGTGACGCGGTGGCGACCGTGCTGCTCCCCGCCGCCGTGCAGCCGGCCACCTTGGTGCCGCCCGTCCCCGGCCCGGAGGTGGCCGGTCCGGACTGCGCCCCGGCCGTCGGGGCGGAGCTGGGATGGCCCGGCGAGCTGGCGGTGGCGCCGGCCGAGCAGCCGGCCATGGCGAGAGCCGCGAGCGCGGCCGCCGCGGCGGCCGTCATCGGCGGCCGGGACCTCATGGCCCGCCCTCCACTCTCGGGAAGGGCTTCGTGGCGTCGGTCGGCTCGGCCGGCTCACCCGCCGGTGCCGTCCCGGCCGCCGCGGCGGCCGACAGACTCGGCAGGGGCCCTGGCTCCTGGCGCGGAACCGGCGGCGGGTTGAACCACCCCGGGTCGCCGTTCGCTCCCGATCGGTGCGCCCCCGGGACGCGCCGGGGCCGGTTGTCCAGCGGCGGCCGCTCCAGCGGCGGGTCGAGCGATGGCGAGTCGAGCGGCGGCGGGTCGAGCGGCGGCCGGGTATCGAATGGTGGCCGGTCGAACGCCAGGCGGTCGAGCGATGGCCTGGCGTCGAGCGGCGGTCTGGCGTCGAGCGCTGGCCGGTCGAGTGGCGGCCTGGCGTCGGGTGGCGGCCGGTCGTCGAGTGGTGGCCGGTCCAGCGGTCGCCGTGGCCTGGTGTCGAGCGGTGCCCGGTCGAGTGGCGGCCGGTCGTCGAGTGGTGGCCTGGCGTCGGGTGGCGGCCGGTCGTCGAGTGGTGGCCGGTCCAGCGGTCGCCGTGGCCTGGTGTCGAGCGGTGGCCGGTCGAGTGGCGGCCGGTCGTCGAGTGGTGGCCGGTGGTCGAGTGGTGGCCGGTCCAGCGACGGGCGCGCGTCGAGCGGTGGCCGGCTCGCAGCCCGCGGCCCGTCCACGGCCGCGACCCGCTCCCGCTCGGGCACCAGCCACTCGGCGCCGGGCCACGCCTCCTCGCGAGCGACCGGCCAGGACGTCCTGGCCGCCGTGGCCGGGGCGGCCTGGACCGCCGTGGCGGCCGGCGCGGCGGCGCCGACGAGCGTGCCGGCCGTCGTGGCGGGAGCCGGACGCCAGCGCGTGCTGGCCGGATACGGGTGTGGCGGCATGCGCCGCGTGCGGGACCAGATCTCGCCGCCGAGCACCAGGATCAGGATGCTCAGCCAGAGCATCGCGAGCGGGTGGAAGATCAGATAGGACCACGCGGTGGTCTTGACCTGGTGCGCCCAGCCCGAGTCCTGGGTGCGTATCAGCGCCGGTTCGGGCGCGTCCGCACGGGCATCCACCGCGCGGAAGCCGGTCCCGGAGATCACGTTGCCCTGGCCGCTGACGTGCGACGTCCACCCGCGGGCGGTGATGCCGAACACGGTCGCACCGACGATCCGGTTGTTGTCGGTCTCGATCGGGCCCGAGCTGCGGATCAGCATCCCGACGCGCGTGTCCACCAGCGTGTTCCCCGACACCATGGTCTGCGGCGCGGCGGGGCCGAGCTCCAGCGCGACGCGGGGGCCGCAGCGGACGTCGTCACCGGTCACGATCGTGTTCTCGGCCCCGTCGCGGATGGCGACGCCGGCGATCTTCGCGCAGACCTCGTCGCCCTTAAGCACCGTTCCCATGCCGCCCTCAAGATCGATGCCGGTCTCCTGGTTGTCCAGGGCCGCGCTGTTCTCGATGGAGGTCCCGGTGTCCGCCGCGACCGACCCTCCCGAGGCCGAGGCGCCGGTGACCAGCGGCCGGCCGTCGATGAGGAAGCCGTCCTCGGCGTTGTGCTCGGCAACGGTCCGGTTCAGGGTTGTGCCGCTGGTGGCGCGGTCGACCAGGAAGCCGCTTCCGCCGTTGCGGACCGCCGCGCTGCCGGTGACGAGAGTCCCGGTCGTGTTCCGGTGTATGTGCAGCCCGTCAAGCTCGTTGAACTCGAAGAGGTCGTCGCGGAAGGTTATGTTCTTGCCCCGGGTGACGAACGCGCCGTAGGTCTCGTTCGTGAACGTCGAGTCCGTGGCCGCGCCGGTGCTCGGCTGCCCGGTCGAGCCGGTCCAGGCCACGCCGCCGGTCCGCCCGCTCCAGAAGCCGAGCGCGGCCGCCCGGACGTCCATGAGAACCATCCGCCCGCCCACCTCGCGGATGTACGCGCGTCCGCTGCCGTCGTCCTTGGCGGGGGAATGCGCCGTCCGGTCCCAGCCCATGATCGTGAGCGGATGCTCCGGAGTGCCCTCGAAACTGAGGCTGCCACCCCAGGCGACGATTGACGCGAAGCCGCTCGGCGAGCTGTCGAGGTACAGCGCGCGCAGCGCCGGCGCGCCGAGGTCAAGCTGGGCGTTGGTCGCGACGAAGACGTTGTCGAGGAGCAGGCCGGCATGATCGGGCAGCATCACCAGCGCCCCGTACTGGACCAGGTCGGAGTAGGTGTACGGCCGGGACCCGGCGGTGAGCACGAGCGTCGGCAGTGATCCGCGCGTCGGCACGACCTCGGGCTGGTAGACGGCGGCCGCGTCGTGCACCAGGAACCTGATCCGGCTGTCCTCCGCCGCCACGGTCGCCGCCTGGCGCGTGGCGCTGACCGCGGGCAATGTGGCGGGCGGCTGGCCGGGATCGATCGGCATCGCGACGGACGGCAGGGCAACCTGCGGCGGGGCGCTGGGCGCGGGCAGCAGCCGCACGCCGCGCACGACTCTCGGCGCTCCCTGCTCGATGCGCAAGTGCAGCGCGCCCAGGATCTCCGGGGTCGAGGCCAGCGTGGCGAGCAGCAGCAGCGCCACCAGCACGGCGTACCGGCGGCTGTTCACCCGTGCCGCGGCCCCGCCGGCGGGTTCTGTGATCACGTTGTTCTCCTACCTGAGGAGCGTCGCAGCGGTTTGCGCCTCGCCGCCGATCTGGTCGCTGCTGCGGGTCAGCCAGCCGTGCACGTTCATCGTCGCGAAGGCGTAAGTCTTCACCGGCAGCGCCACGATGATGGTCATGACCGCGACGAGCGGCAGGACCCAGATGTCGCCGGGCTTCTGCTTCAGGTGCGAGATGCCGCGCAGGGTCCGGCCCAGCAGCAGCCAGGTCACGGCGACCAAGGGAATGAGCGGGCCCGGGTGCAGCAGCCACGCGCCGAGGTAGTACATGGCGAAGCCCATCGTGAGCGGGGTCAGCAGGATCTGCAGGACGCTCAGCTGGCAGATGAACGGCTGGTGCCAGAGCCAGCCCTTCCACATGGCGGTGAGGTAGCACCGGTAGGAGTTACGGCTCCAGCGCAGTCGTTGCTTGAGGAAGGCGCGGCCGGTGTCCGGGAACATCGACAGCGCCCGGGCATGGGACTGATACACGGTCTTGTAGCCGGAGGCGAGGATCAGCCAGGTCAGGCGGCCATCGTCGCCGGAGACGCAGCGCCGCCCGAGGAAGAACTCGTCCTCCAGGTGCTCGAGCACCGGCATGACCAGGCTGCGGCGGTAGGCGACCGTGCGCCCGGACAGGCAGGCCACGGCGCCGGACCGGGACTGTGCCCGGACGTAATCGAGGTAACGGACGTCAATCATCCAGTCCGCGACCCGCCGCCAGACGCTGGTGTTCGGCAGGTAGACGTTCTGACGGGTGCCGACCCCGCCCACCTTCGGGTCGCCGAAGGGCGCCAGGACCGCCCGGAGCAGTCCCGGCTGCCACTGGGTGTCGGAGTCGGACAGCACCAGGATGTCGCAGCGCGCCTGCCGGATGCCCGCCCCGAGCGCGGATCGCTTGCCGGTGTGCGCGAACGGGTACACGACCAGGCTGGGCTCGGCCGCGGCCCGGGCGTGCAGGCGCCGGATCACCTCGACGTCTTCGAGGTCGGGCACGACGATGATCTCGGTCGGCCGCTCGGCGAGCCACGATGTGAGGCAGCGGTCGAGGATGTCGGGATCCTCGCGGAAGGCGGGGACCACGACCGACGTAGTGGCGGTGTAGCCGTCTGGCAGCGGCTGGTAGACCCGGGAAAGGGTAAACCTGATCAGCCACACCGACCAGGAGATGATGCCGACCACGCCGATCGGCAGTATGTGCCGAAGGGTCGACCACTGGGAGAAGTGGATCGCGGGGAGCGCGAGAGATACGTCAGCTATATGGGGGTCCAATACGTGTTCCCTTCCCCTTACGCGATGTTTCGTCACCGCGTGGGCACGAGGCCCCCAGACGTTCCTGAGCAGCGCGGTCTCGATGGCACCGAGCCGAGACCTACGACACACCTATGACGGGTCATCGGGCTCTTCGGATGACATTGATCCAGAGGAGAATTGTTAACGTTTGATGTCATTGAAATGCACTGAAATGACGCATCGTTAAGTTACGGCCACGTTCAGGCAGCCTTGTGTTGCCGGATATAATCCAATTTAGGCCGACAACAAGTCGATCATCCCGGCCGTGGTTTTCCGGACATATCCATATACACGCCGCAGCAGGTTCGGCGGGAGTGGATGGCGCGCAGGGCGACGGCGCGCGGCGAATATTTCGCCGCCCCGTATCGAGCCGGTGAAGAAGCCGCGGCGCGGGCGGTGCGCCGGCCGTGCACGGCGCGCGGTTTCCAGCTGCGCTCACCGGCCTGAGCGGAACTCGCCCCCACGCCGCGGTGGTCGCCGCGGGCCGAGCGGAGCGCATCGCCTCCGCGGGTTCAGGGGCGGTGCTGCCCGGCCGACCCGCCGGCGATCTCGTACGACCACAGCTCGCTGCTCACCCCGACCGGGCCGGGAGGCGGGCCGCCGCTGCGCTCGGCCGCGGAGCGGTGCCCGTGCCCGAACGCGGGGGAGTGCAGCCAGGCCTGGAAGGACGCCTCGTCCCGCCACCGGGTGACCACGAGCCAGGTGGTCCGTTCGTCGGCCGGCTTGAGGAGCTCGAAGCCCTCGAAACCGTCCTGGTTATCGACCGCCCCGGCCCGGGCGGCGAACCGCCGGGCGAGCTCGTCCCCGCTGTCGGCCGGCACGGTGATCGCATTGATCTTGATGACTGTCATATGGCCGATGATGCCAGCCCGGCTGATCCGTGGCGGTACGGCGGTGGCGGCGCCGGGGAATGCCCGCATCGGTGGCTTACTGGTTACTCTCCGCAATTGGGACAACCGTTCGCGTGCTTGAAGCGTCATGCATTGGGCTGAACGCGGGGGGAGATCTGCGTGGCCCGGCCGACGCGGCGCCCGGTTGACCGGGGCGCGGCCCGCGATCTGCGAGGAGTGCATAGGAATTGGCCTCGGCTATCCCGGATGCGGCTGACCTGGACCCATCGCGCCACCGCACCCGCCCGGCACCTGTCCAGGGCGGCCAGCGGCCTGGCCCGGCGTCGCCGCCGGCGCAGCCGGGGGCCCGCGACCGCCGCAGGCGTTCGGGCCGGCCGCGCAAGCAATGGGGAGGCGACCGGCGCACCCGGGCCATGCCGCTGGTGCCCCGGCCGGTCAGCGACCGCCGGGTCGCCATGGCCCGCCTGGCCATCATCGTCACCGTGACCGCCTGGGTCGCTTACGTCGTGACCTGGTTCTTCGAGGACTTCTTCCACCCGGGTTACGAGAACGCGGTGGCCAGGGCCGAGGCGGTTCTCTACCTGCTCATCGTCACCATGCTGACCGTGTCCGCCCTGGCTTACCTGCTGAGCCGCCTCGGCTTCTTCTACCGGACCCGCACGCACCACCGGGCCGGCCGCGCCATCCTCGACCAGTTCTTCGACGCGACGACGCCGGCGCTGACGACGATCATCCCGTCCTACCAGGAGGACGCCCGCGTCATCCGCAACACGCTGCTGTCGGCCGCTCTCCAGGAATACCCCGCCAAGCGGGTCGTCCTGCTGATCGACGACCCGTTCGCCCCGAAGACCGAGCGGGCCCGTGACCAGCTCGAGGCGGCAAGGGCGCTGCCGCGCCAGGTCGAGCGGCTGCTGGCCGAGCCCGCGGCCAAGTATGCCCACGCGCTGCAGGCGTTCGAGCTTGCCGCCGAGCGTCATGAGCCGCTCGGGGTCGGCTCGATGATCGCTCTCGCCAGCTACTACGACGATGCGGTCATCTGGCTGGAGCGCCTGGCCGCCGGCCAGGAGATCCTCGATCACACCGATGCGTTCTTCGCGAACGAAGTGATCTTGCGGCTTGCGGCATCGCTGCGAGAGATCAAGGACGCGCTGCTGGAATCGGCGAACGAGGGCGTGGTGCTCGAACGGCCGATGTTCCGCCGCCTGTACCGGCGGCTGCTGTGGACGTTCCAGGCCGAGGTGACAAGCTTCGAGCGCAAGCGCTACGCCTCGCTCTCCCACGAGCCGAACAAGGCCATGAACCTCAACAGCTACCTCGGCCTGATGGGCGGCTCCTACCGTGAGGTGCAGACGGTGACCGGGACCGCGCTGGTGCGCTCGGCCGGGGCGGGCGCCGACCTGAACGTGCCGAACCCGGACTATGTCGTGACGCTGGACGCGGACAGCGTGCTGATGCCGGAGTACTGCCTGCGGCTGGTGCACCTGCTCGAGCAGAACGAGTACCGCGACATGGCCATCGCCCAGACGCCATACAGCGCCTTCCCCGGCTCGGCCACCCGCCTGGAGCGGATCGCGGGCGCCACCACCGATCTGCAGCACATCGTCCACCAGGGCCTGACCTACTACGACGCCACCTTCTGGGTGGGCGCCAACGCGGTGATCCGCAAGAGGGCTCTCGATGAGATCGCGGAGACCTCGTACATCGGCGACTGGGAGATCCGGCACTACATCAGGGACCGCACCGTCATCGAGGACACCGAGTCCACCATCGACATGGGTATCCACGGCTGGCGGCTGTTCAACTGCCCGGAGCGCATGAGCTACAGCGCGACGCCACCCGACTTCGGCTCCCTGACCATCCAGCGGCGCCGGTGGGCCAATGGCGGCCTGCTCATCCTGCCCAAGCTGCGCAGGCAGTCGCGCGCCCGGAAGGCACAGGGCCAGCGGACGCGCTTCGGCGAGCTGTTCCTGCGGTGGAACTACATGGCGTCCATCTCCTGGAGCTCGACCAGCCTGCTGGTGCTGCTGGCGTTCCCGTTCAGCGCCGCGCTGATCAGCCCGCTGCTCGGGCTCGTGGCGCTCCCCTATTTCGTGGCCATGGCCAGCGACCTGCGCTACTGCGGCTACAAGCGCCTCGACGTGCTCCGGATCTACGGCTTCAACCTGGTCCTGCTGCCGGTGAACCTCGCCGGGACCCTCTCCTCGGTGGTCCAGGGCATCACGGCATCAAAGGCCCCGTTCGCGCGGACCCCGAAGGTGCGCAACCGCACCGTGATCCCGGCGTTCTTCGTCGTCGCGCCATACCTGCTGGTCGCGCTGGCTGGCTTCACGTTCTATTTGGCTTATAAGCACGACCGCGTCGAGAACATGGCCTACGCCGCGCTGAACATCGTTCTGGCCTGCTACGCGGTCATGGCGTTCATCGGGGTGCGCAACTCCGTCGTCGACCTGTGCATCCACGGCACCTCGCTGCTCTTCAAGTCGTCGCGGAAGCGCCGGCGCCTGCCGCGGCGGACCCGGGCCGACCAGCAGGTGCCGCAGCCGACCGACTGGCGGTCGGTGCTGGAAGTGGACTTCATCGAAGCCGAGCACCGGCCGGCCGCCTACGCCCGGCCCAACGTCACGACCGTTGCGGCCCCGCAGGAGCCGGCGCGCCCGGTGGAGGGCGAGCCGCGGCGCCGGCTGTCGCTGCTGCGGGTGGTGACGGCGCTGGTCGTGCTCGCCGCCGTCGGCTACGGCGGGCTCATCGGCGTCCGCACCCGGCTGCTTGCCGCCGAGCCGGTCATCCATCAGACCTGGTTCGCGCCTTACGTCGACGCCACGCTCACGCCCACGTTCCAGTTCCAGAGCTCATCGGCCGACCCGGCACAGCAGACGGTCCTGGGGTTCGTCGTCGCGGAGCCGGGATCGGGATGCACGCCGAGCTGGGGCGGCGCCTATACGCTTGCCCAGGCCGACCAGGCGCTGGCGATGGGCTCGCGCATCGCCCAGGTGCGACAGGACGGCGCGCAGCCGATCGTCTCGTTCGGCGGCCAGGCACACACCAGCCTCGACGTCGCGTGCACCAGCGTGAGCAGCCTCACCGCGGCCTACCGGTCGGTGATCGCCGCCTACAAGCTCACGACGATCGACCTGGACGTCGAGGGCGCGGCGCTGGACAACTTCCAGGCCGAGCAGCGCCGCGCGGCGGCCGTGGCCGACCTGGAGCGCGCGGCGCAGGCGGCGCATCGCAAGCTCTCCGTCTGGCTGACCCTCCCGGTCGAGCCGTCAGGGCTACAGGGCGACGCCATCTCGGTGGTCGAGTCGATGCTGCGCGACCGCGTTGCGGTTACCGGGATCAACGTCCTGGCCATGGACTTCGCCCAGGCTCCCGCCGCAGGAAGCACCATGCTGGCGTCGGTGGAGAGCGCGCTGCGCGCAACCCACGGCCAGCTGGCGGACATCTTCCCCCGGTACGGCATCCGCCTGAGTTCCCAGCAGATCTGGCAGCGGCTCGGGGCGACGGTCATGATCGGCCAGAACAACATCGGGGGCGAGAACTTCTCCGTCGCCGATGCCCAGGGCCTGGCCGGCTTCGCGGCCGCGAGCCACCTTGGCCGGGTCTCGATGTGGTCGCTCAACAGGGACAGCCAGTGCGGCTCGTCGTTCCCGGAGAACGGGGTGGTCTCCAACACCTGCAGCGGCACCGCGCAGTCCGCTCTCGCGTTCTCCGGCATTTTCAGCCGGCTGAAGGGCGGCGTCGCGGTGACCTCCTCGGCCGGCGACGTCCAGCCCGCCGTGGCCGACACGAACCCGGCGGATGCGCCCTACCCCCTGTGGTCGGCGACCGCCGACTACCCACTCGGCTACAAGGTCGTGGAGAACGGGGAGATCTACGAGGCGAAGTGGTACAACAACGGTGACGACCCGCAGGCTCAGGTCCAGTACTCCTGGCAGTCGCCCTGGGAATTGCTCGGACCGGTGCTGCCCGGGGATCACGCCCCGGCCATGATCATGCCGAAGGCGGATCACTTCCCGCCCTGGTCGATCAGCAGGCAGTACCGGGCCGGGAACAGGGTGCTCTTCCAGGGCCTGCCCTACCAGGCCAAGTGGATCAACCAGGGGGTCTCGCCACAGACCGAGGCGAGTGACCCGGCCGGGTCTCCGTGGAAGCCGCTGTTCACGATCCCCGGTGAGCCGGGCGGGTCGGCCGCGGCCCCTGGCCAGTGAGCGCGGGGGCGCCGCCGCGGGCTACTATGCAGCGAGCGTCGCGCCGGTGTAGCTCAGTTGGCAGAGCAGCCGTCTTGTAAACGGCAGGTCAGCGGTTCGATCCCGCTCACCGGCTCCCGGCCGCACGGACTTCACGGCCACGTTCGGCGGCAAAAGCTTCAGCGCAGCCAGCGCTGCTGGT
>Ga0335073_10005149_pt1 | contig 18348 bp, 17 predicted proteins | sample Lox_Sample_22_FD_207093 | JGI IMG/M metagenome (GOLD analysis project Ga0335073, IMG submission 207093) | Soil microbial communities from Loxahatchee National Wildlife Refuge, Florida, United States - Lox_Sample_2.2 | ecosystem: Environmental > Terrestrial > Soil > Wetlands | place: USA... | reverse complement strand
CGCCAGCGCCCCGCCCCGCCCCCGGTTGACGACCCAGCCCCGGCCACACCATGATGCTCACATAACCCGGCCAGGTGGCCCCTAGGTCGTGGCGAACCGCTGGTCCCATCTCGCTGGCGGGTGACACACACCAGGCTGCGTCCCGCCATTATCACTTCGGCTGGACGGCACGTCCGGCCAGCGAGCGGTAACGTCAGCGTTTGGTGTCCGGGAGCCGGGATCACATCCGGGTTCCCGTGTGCCCGCCGGCCGCCCCGGCTGGCCTCGCAGACCGCTAGGCGCGCGGACCAAACGGCAGGTGGGCTCTGCGGCGGCCTGGGATGCTGCCGGTTGTTAGGGTAGCTAACGAGCCTTAGCGGACTAGGGAAGAGTCGTCACCCGATCGAAGGGCCGCGTTGATGAAGTTGCCTCCTGTTGAGTATGAGGCGCCGACGACCGTTGCTGAAGCTATCGCTCTGCTGGCTGAACACGAAGATGAGGCGAGCGTGCTCGCCGGCGGGCAGAGCTTGATACCGCTGCTGGCGCTGCGGCTGGCCCGCCCGGAGGTGCTCATCGACATCAACGGCATCGATGAGCTGTCCGGGGTGTCGGCGACGGACGGCCAGGTCGCGATCGGCGCCATGACGCGGGAGTACGTTGCCGAGGGATCCGAGATTGTCGCCGATACCGTGCCGTTGCTGGCGGCGGCTCTGCCGTTGGTCGGTCACGAGGCAATCCGCAGCCGCGGCACGATCGGAGGCAGCCTGGCGCATGCCGATCCGGCTGCGGAGTTGCCGGCCGTCGCCAGGGCGCTGGATGCCGAGTTCGTGGTGCGCGGCCAGTCGGGCGAACGGGTAATCCCGGCGGCGGAATGGTTCGAGGGTTACCTCATGACGTCGCGGCGCAGCGACGAGCTTCTGCTGGCGGTGCGGTTCCCGGCGGCCGGACCGGGCACGGGGGTCAGCTTCCAGGAGGTCGCCCGTCGCCACGGTGATTTCGCCATTGTCGGCCTGGGCGTGTCGCTGGTGCTGTCGGGCGGGGTGATCAGTGATGCCCGGCTGGCGTTTGCCGGCCTTTCTGATGTGCCGGTCCGGGCCGTCGCTGCTGAGGATCTGCTGGTCGGCGAGCGGCCTTCGGCGGAATTGTTCGACGAGGCGGCCCGCCGTGCCACCGGCGATGTCGACCCGCCGGACGACCTTCACGGGTCCTCGGACTACCGGAAGACGGTCGCGGCCGTAGTGGTGCGCCGCGGCCTGGCAGCAGCTGCGGACAACGCTCGCGAGAGGCGGTGACGGATAGTGGACATCACCCTGAAGGTCAACGGTACGGCGTGCACCGGTTCGCCGGAGGCACGCAAGACGCTGGCGGACTTCCTGCGGGATGACCTGAATCTGACCGGTACCCACGTCGGCTGCGAGCACGGGGTCTGCGGTGCGTGCACCGTCATCCTCGACGGCCGGGCGGTGCGTTCGTGCCTGATGCTGGCGGTCCAGGCGGCCGGCAGCGAGGTGACGACGATCGAGGGGCTAGCCGTCGACGGCGAGCTGGGCCCGCTGCAGCAGGCGATGTGGGATGCTCATAGCTTCCAATGCGGCTTCTGCACGCCGGGGTTCGTCATGCAGGCCACCGCCTTCCTCGGCGACCATCCTGATGCCGACGAGCAGCAGATCCGCGAGGCGCTGTCCGGCAACATCTGCCGGTGCACCGGCTACCAGAGCATCATCGAAGGCGTCCTGCTGGCCGCCGAGCGCAACCGCGCGCGCTCTGGCAGGCCTTGAGCGAGGGAGCGACCATGACAGCAATCGCGGCTGAGCGCTACACGGGCGCCAGCATCAAGCGTTCGGAGGACCCGCGCATCCTGACCGGCGCGGGCCGGTACGTCGATGACATCAAGCTGCCCGGGATGCTGCACGCCGCGTTCGCGCGCTCGCCGCTGGCTCACGCCCGTGTCCTCTCCGTCGATGTCTCCGCGGCGCGGGCGCTGCCCGGAGTGGTCGCGGTTCTCACCGGAGCGGACCTGGACGCGATGACGGTCCCGGCGCCGGATCCGCTGCTGGCCTTGCTCGGCGGCGCAGGACCCACCCCGGAATTCACCCTGCTGGCGACGGACAAGGTGCGGCTGGTTGGCGATCCGGTGGCGATCGTCGTCGCCGAGAGCCGCTACCTCGCCGAAGACGGCTGCGACCTGGTTGAGGTCGAGTACGACGACCTGCCTCCGGTGATGAGTGCCGCCTTCGCGCTCGACCCGAACAGCCCGCCGCTATTCGCGAATCTGGGTAACAACATCGCCCGCCCGCACTCCCGGCACGAGTTCGGCGACGTCTCCGGCACGTTCGCCAGCGCCGATCGCATCATGGACTTCCACATCGACGTGCACCGGCACCAGAACGTGCCCATGGAGGGGCGCGGCTGTGTCGCAAGTTACGACGTCGACCTCGGCCTCATGACGGTCTACGCGGCCACGCAGAGCGTTCACATCACCAGGAACGGTATCGCCGCGCGCCTTGGTATCGACGCGGACAAGGTGCGTGTCCTGGCCGGCGATATCGGCGGCTCGTTCGGCCTGAAGATCGGCGCATCACGCGAAGAGCAGGCCGTGGCCGCCGTCTCGCGTCACCTCGGCCGGCCGGTCAAGTGGGTGGAGGACCGGGGCGAGAACCTCACCGTGTCCGGGCAGGCGCGCGAGGAGAGCTTCGACGTCCGCGCCGCGATTAGCGGCGACGGCGACCTGCTCGGCCTGGACGTGAAGATGGTCATCGACACCGGCGCCTACCCCGGCATGGGCACGATGGTTCCGTCCATCGTGGAGGCGATGCTGCCCGGCCCGTACCAGCTCGCGGCGCTGGGTTTCGAGTCGACCGGCGCGATCACGAACAAGGCCACGTACGTGGCCTATCGCGGGCCGTGGGCGTCCGAGACGTTCATCCGGGAACGCATCCTGGACGTCATCGCGAAGGAGCTCGGCCTGGATCCGGTCGAGATCCGGCTGCGTAACGTCGCCCAGCGGACTGACCCGCCGGCCTCGATGATCACCGGGCGCCCGCTGGCCGGAGTCACGACGAAGGAGTCACTGGAGCGGGTCGCCCAGCTGGCGGACTATCCCGCCTTCCGGCGCCGGCAGGCCGAGGCCCGAGAGCAAGGCCGCTACCTCGGCATCGGTGTGGCCACGTTCATCGAGGCCGCCCCGGGCCCGCGCCCGCCGGGGCCCGATGGCACGCTGGGCATGGAGTCCATGCGTCTTCGGCTCGAGGAAGACGGCAGCGTCGCGCTGTTCACCGGCCAGATGCCGCACGGCCAGAGCCACCAGACGACCCTGGCCCAGATCGCCGCCGACGAATTCGGCGTGCCGTTCGAGCAGGTCCGCGTCGTCGTCGGCGACAGTGACGTCGTCCCGTTCGGGCTGACCGGCGGCAGCCGGTCGGCCACCATGGCCGGAGGCGTGGCGCTGCACGGCGCTCGGCAGCTCAAGGCCAAGGTGCTCGATTTCGCTGCCTATGTCATGGAGGCCAGCGCGCGGGACCTGGTGATCACCGACGGCGATGTCTGGGTGCGCGGCGACCCGGCGACCGCCATCCCGGTCAGCGAGATCGCGCAGCGCGCGGCGTCAGGGCAGTTCGGTGCCGACGTGGACGCCGACCTCGAGGTCGAGGCCACGTTCGACGGCGGCCAAGGCGGCTGGTCCGGCGGCACGCATTGCGCGATCGTGGACGTCGATGTCGAGACTGGCATCGTCAAGGTGGTGCGGTATATCGCCGTCGAGGACTGCGGCGCGCTTATCAATCCCGCCGTGGTCGAGGGCCAGATCCGGGGCGGCGTCGCGCAGGGCATCGGCGCGGTCCTGCTCGAACGATCGGCGTACGCCGAAGACGGCAACTTCCAGTCGGCCACGTTCATGGATTACCTGATGCCGACCGCCTGCGACGTTCCCCGCATCGAGATAGAGCACCTGCAGACCGTGCCGCTCGATGACGACGTCAACTTCCGCGGCGTTGGCGAAGGCGGCATGATCGTCGCCCCGCCCACGGTAGTGAACGCCATCGAGGACGCACTCACCCCGTTCGGCGTGCGGATCTACGAGCAGCACCTGCCTCCGGGGCGCATCCTGGAACTCATCGCCGCGGCGGACCCGGGCCGGTAAGACGGGGCAGCCCGCCGGTCGTGTCACCCGATCGGGCGTCATGACAGTGTCACCCTCGATCGGGAATGCTGGCTGTGCGCAGCTCTGGGGGGGCTTGGGTGTCCCGGGCCGTTCACCGGCCCTGGGCACCCAGGCTGGGGTCGTCGGCTGCGGCGCGGGCGAATGACTCGTACGGCACGATCTCGCCCGGCTTGATCACTCCGTCCTCGATCGCGCGGGCGAGCAGCGCGTCCTTGCTCGGCGCGGTCCTCCCGGTCGCCGCGTACTTGGCGCGGGCGCGGCTGATGTACTGCCGCACCGTGTTCTCGCTGATCGACATGCGCCGCCCGACCGATGCTTTCGACATGCCCTGGAACCACAGCAGTAGCGCCTGCTGTTCCTGCTGCGACAGCGCCGGACGGGTCGGGCGCTGGTCGGCCAGCATCGCCCTGGCCTGCGATCGGGTCACATACGCCCGGTCGGCGGCAGCGGCCAGGACGGCCTCGACCAGATGGTCCCGGCCTTCGTCCTTGGACACGTAGGCGTGCGCGCCGTTGTCCAGCGTCTCCATCACGATCGCCGGATCGCTGTGCCCGGAGAAGGCCACCACCCGGTATCCGGCTGCCACCAGCCCGGGGATCTGGTCGGTTACCAGCTCGCCGGACAGCTCCAGGTCCAGGATGACCACGTCGGCGGCCGGTCGCGGTCCGGCGCGGAGCCCGGTCAGGTCGCACGCCGTCTGCACCAGCCGCACCCGCTGGCGGGGATCGGACCGGATCCAGGATGCCACCCCCTCGGTGACGACCGGATGGTCTTCGATGATCGCCACCGTCACCGGCTGTTCCATCGCGCCTCCGCCCACAGAGTGTGACCGTCTTGCTGCTGTTCGATGGCGACCCCCTCGTCGGCTGCGGGTAGCCGGACGACCGCGCCGGTATCGGCGACGAAGCTGACCGCGATTCCGGCGGCCACCGCCGCCAGGGTGATCCGTGCCTGGCTGCGCGCGGCGGTCAGGATCGCGATGGCAGCGTCGGTGATCACCCGCCGGGCCGGGCCGGGCACACGCGGCAGCAGCCCGGCCGTCTCGATCTCGACGGCCACCCCGCGCCGCTCGGCCACATCGGCACTCGCGTGGAGTTCGTGCAGCAGCGATCCGGGTACCTGATCGCTTTCGGCCAGCAGCCGGCGCAGCCGGGCCGCCTGGACCGCGCACCTGACGCGTACCTGCGCGTCGCCTGGGTCAGCCGTCCCCGCCGCCAGCTCGGCGACCAGCGGAACGGCGCTTTCCTGCAGCGCGAGCCAGCGAGCGTGCCGGGCAGCCCGGATGATCTCCGCGGTGCCGGCCCGCTCGCGCGCCTCGTGCTCATTCCGCGCTGCCGCGGCGGCGTGGCCGGCCGCAGCATCCAGCGCCCTGACCCCGGCGGCGACGGCCACCTGGGCGCCGGTCGACCAGGCTAGCAAGGCGAGGAACCCGGCTAGGTCGGTGCGGTGCAGGCCGTCCCACAGCTGCACGCTCAAGATGGCCAGGGCTTCGGCGGCGAGGAACCACACAAGCTCGACGAACCGGCGGCGGAGCAGCACGAGCACGCCCGTCCAGCCGGCGCTTCCCCACGACCAGTTGACCGCGAGCATCTGGCCGGCTGGGCTGGCCGCCGCCGCTGCCGTGCTGGCCGCCAGCGCGATCACGGCCAGCGCCCAGGCCGTTCGCCAGCCAGGTGCGCCGCGCAGCACCAGGACCGACCCGGCGGTAATCGCCAGCGCCATGACCAGCCACATGGCGCCCTGGAAGGCAAACGAGCCGTAGGCCGACCGGTTATGCAGCAGCTGCCCGCCCGCTCCGGCGAGATGCCAGCCCCCAACCAGGAAGACCACAGCGATGGTGAAGGCCCGCTGATAGCGGCCGGACATCATCGCCGTCGGCTGCGCCGCGGTCATGCCGGCCAGCTCACGGTGACGGTCGTGCCCGCGCCGGGCCGGCTGGCGATCGCGGCCCGGCCGCCGGCCGCCAGCATCCGCCCGGTGATCGACTCGCGGATACCCCGGCGGGATGGCGGGGTCGCGGCCGGATCGAACCCGCGGCCCCGGTCAGTGATCTTTATGACCGCCCAGCCTGTACCGCCGGCGACGGTCACGTCCGCCTGGCCGGTCCCGGCGTGCTGCTCGACGTTGCGCAGTGCCTCGCCGACGCAGGCGACGAGCTGACTCGCAACCAGAGGCGGCAGCGTGACCGGGGCGAGCTTCAGCCGCACGGCCAGGTCATCAGTGCTGGCCGCGGCCCGCTCCAGCTCCGGTCTCAGGTCAGTCATCGGAGCCACCCCGCGCGACGTGGCCGGGGCACTCGCGAGCCCTTGCAGCACGCGCAGATCCCGAGCCGCCTGCACGGTCAGCGCCGGGGAGGGTTCGGCAAAAGCGCCGGCCGCGACCATGGTCAGGGTCGACAGGACCGTGTCGTGCAACTGGCGGTGCTGCTCTCGCTCGTCAGCGCGCCGCGCCTCCTCGGCCCGGACGCGCCGCTCGGTCTCCAGGCCTGCGGCCACGATCGCGTCCGCTTGCCGGGCGCCGCCGCGGATCACCGCCACCAGCCCGGCGGCGACGATCGTCTCCACCGCCAGCAGCCAGCCGTCGGCCGGGTCGCCGGCGCCGAGCCCATAGGCGATGACCAAGATCGCGGCGCCGGGCAGCCCGAGCCGCGGCCGCAGCGCGATCTGCAAGATGTACACCGACGTGCAGGCCAGCGGGAGCATCCAGGTCGTGTTGTCCTTGATCAGCACAGCCGGGACCAGGTGCTGCTGGGCCAGCGCCAGCGCCGAGATAACCGCGGCGTCAGCCAGTACCACGGTCGGCGTCAACCCGGATCGCCGGACTCGCCAGGCGAAGAAGGCTGACCACAAGAACAGCGCCGTCAGCGGCGCGCCCAGCCACCACCCGGAAATCTGCTTCGTCGCGGCCAGCACGGCTACCGCGGTGAACAAGAGCGCGCCGCCGAGGCGCAGGGCGATCGCATACCAGCCGGCCAGCCAGTGCAAGGCCTGGTCGGATGGCCCGGTAAACCGCGGGCGGCGTGCCCGCCCGTGGCGGCCTGCGCCGGGCTGGATCTGCTCCCCGACGGAATCAGCTGCCGGTTCCACCGGACCAGTATGCGACAGGACCGGCACCCGGGGGATGGTGACGTTTCAACACGCCTTGTCAGACGCAAGATATCTAGATATCATTAGATCACTATGGCAGAGAAGCTGACGCGAGGGGATGGCGGCGCCCCGACGAAGAACATGGTGCTGCGGCTCGACCGGGACCTGGCCGAACGGCTGGCGGGCATCGCGGAGGTGGAGGGGCGTTCGGTGTCGGACGTTGCTCGCGAGGCGATCGCGGCCCTGGTGGAGGCGCGCCGCAAGGACAAGCGGTTCCGCAGGCTGCTGGAGGACAGCCTGGCCCGCCACCAGCGCTTGCTCGACCTGCTGCGGGGTGAGGAGCCGTGACCGCGCTGGATGTCGCCGATCTCGTCGTGATCGGAGCGCGGGTGCTCGGCATCGGAACGGTCGCGGCCCTCGAACGGGTAGACCCGCAGGCCGCGCAGACGGCCCTGGCCGAAGCCCCGGTGGCGCTGTCCCTCCCCGATAGCTACGCCGCGGCGGCGGCCTGCGCGCATCTGATGAGCGGACTTCTGCGGCATCCCCCGTTCCCGGAGCACCGGGAGCGGGTAGCGGTCGCAGTCGGCCTGCAGTTCCTCGCCGTCAACGGCTGGCAGGCCGACCTGGACCCGCCGCACGTCGCCGCCATGGTCGTTCGGTGCCTGGCCTCGGGGCGGATCGAGCCTGACGACGTGGCCGGATGGCTGGCGGCCAGGCTGTCTGCACCCGCTGCGCGTGGCATCAGGATGCCGCACTTCAGGAACAAGGAGAGCCCAGTGCGACTCCCGCTTCACGGGCCTGCCCGCCGCGCCTATAGCGGTGCGGGTATGTCCGTCGACGGCCGGATGCTGGCGCGGTTCAGCGACCATGCCGCCGCGGCTGTCTTCATGGCCCGTCAGGAGGCCCGGCGGCTCGGCCACGGCAGCGTCGATCCCGAGCACCTGCTGCTCGGCCTGATCCGGGTGGGCGAGGGGACCGGGATCTCCGCGCTGGACAGGCTCGGGGTCAGCCCGGAGGCACTGCGGCGGCAGCTCGAGGAAAGCATCGGTCACGGCGCTGAAAGGACTCACGGCCCGGTCCGCTTCAGCCGGCCCCGCGGCCAGAAGGTACTAACCTCCGCGTTGCCTGAGGCACTCGCGCACGGCACCACCGACATCTGCACCGCGCACCTCCTGCTCGCCCAGTACCACGACGACGGCGCCGCTTCCCGGACGCTGGCCGGGCTCGGGGCTACCGAGGACCGGGTCCGCGACACCATCGCGGCGCTACGCGCGCACGCCCCGGCCGGGCGCGTGACGCGCCGCAGGGTCAGTCAGGAGGCATGACGTGGCCCGGATCAACTACGACGACCAGACCGCGGCAGCGTACAAGGCGGTGCGTGAGATTCCGCGAGAGGGGCTTGCGGAATGGCGTGAGGCGATACGACGTCACCTCAGCCCGGTGCCCGGGATGACCGTGGCCGACATCGGCGCGGGAACCGGCCAGTTCACCACCGCCTTCAGCGACTGGTTCGGCCTCAGCATCGTCGCGGTCGAACCGTCGGCGGCGATGCGGGCTCACATTCCGCGCCGCCCGGGCGTCCGGGTGCTGGCGGGACACGCCGGCGCGCTGCCGCTGCCAGACGGCTCGGCGGACGGTGCCTGGCTCTCCCTCGTGATCCACCACATCGCTGATCTTGAAGCCGCCGCGCGGGAAATCCGCCGCGTTCTGCGGCCGGGCGCCCCCGTTCTGATCCGGCAGGGCTTCGGCCGGGCCGACGGCCGGATCGAACTCGTCCGCTGGTTCCCGGAGACCGCGCGGACGGCCAATACCTTCCCCTCCGTCGAGCACACCTGCCAGGCGTTCGCCGCCGCCGGATTCGGCCGGGACGCCCTGGAGCGGATTCCCGAGACCTACCCGGCCGGCCTCGCCGAGTTGCTAGACCAGGCGGACACCTTCCGCCGCGCGGACTCCACGATGCGCAACCTCACCGAGGAGGAATTCCTCCGCGGCAAAGAGCGACTCCGCCGGGCCGCGCGGGACGCCGCGGAGACACCCGGCCCGGAACCCAGAACCAACTGGCTCCACCTCCTGGTTCTGCGGCCGCACTAGCCGACCAGCAGCACCAGCTTCCCACGCACGGGACCGTCCTCGCCGACGCGATGCGCCTCCGCGATCTCGGCGAGCGGGAACGGGCCGGGAGACGACTCCGCCCCGGACCACGGGAGCAGCCGCGGGGTCGGCGCCCCCGGAACGCTGGGCAGGACCCACGGCGCCCTCCTCGACCGGCCCCGACCCTTAAACCCCGCAGTACGCTGCTGATCATTCTCGCCGTTGGCCTGATCAGGACGGGTTGGGACGCGCCGGTAAACTCGCCGTGCCATGCCGATGCTGATGCTCTGGAGCGTGCCGCGGAGCCGTTCGACGGCGTTCTACCGCATGATGACCGAACGGGGTGACTTCACCACCGTCCACGAACCTTTCTCGCGCGCCGAGGTATTCGGCACCGTGGACATCGGCGGCCGGCCGCTGGCCACCGGACCGGAGGTCATCGCCGAGCTTCGCTCGCTCGCCGCCACCAGGGCGGTCTTCATCAAGGACACCACGGACAGGCGTCACCCCGCCGCCCTCGCCGATCACCGGTTCCTGGCCGAGGACGCGCAGCACACCTTCCTGATCCGGCACCCGCGGGAGACGATCCGGTCCTACCTGGCGGTCAGGCGGAATCCCCGGCTGCACGAGATCGGGTTCGAGGCCCAGTATGAGCTGTACACGAAGGTCAGCAGGCTCACCGGGCGTGACCCCCTGGTGGTGGAGGCCGGCGACCTGATGAAGCGGCCCGCCGCCACCATCGAGGCGTACTGCGCGCTCGTCGGTATCGATTTCCGGCCCGATGCCCTGACTTGGCAGCCGTCCGGCCGGCCCGAATGGGACGGCGGCTTCAAACACTGGTTCGCCGGTGTGGCGGCCAGCTCAGGATGGGCCGAGGTACCCAGCCGTCGCCGTCCGGACGCCGGCCAGCACCCGATGCTGAGCACGTACCTGGCGTATCATCTGCCCTTTTACCAGAAGCTCTACCAGCGGCGCCTCGTGGTCTAAGGGCGCCTACCCGGAGGATGCCAGTGGATCACGAAACGGTGGTCGCCTACCTGAACCGCATCGGCATGGCTCCGCCCGCGGCCGGCGACCCCGCGGCCGGCGACGCCGCAGGCCTGCGCATGCTGCACCGCGCGCACCAGCTGACCGTGCCCTTTGAGAACCTGAGCATTCACCTGGGCGAGCCGATCTCGCTCGACGAGCGGGACCTGCTCGACAAGATCGTGCGCCGTCGCCGCGGCGGCTTCTGCTACGAGCTCAACGGGGCCTTCGCGCTGCTGCTGGAGGCCCTCGGCGCGCAGGTGAGCCGCGTCGCGGCCCGGGTCTACGGCGAGGCTGGCCTGGGACCGCCGTTTGATCACCTGGCGCTCATCGTGCGCCCGGCCGGCGGTAGCGGGCCCTGGCTGGCCGACGTGGGCTTCGGCAGTCACGCCGACTATCCGCTGTTGCTGGACGCCCGGGATGACCAGGACGATCCAGCCGGCCGGTTCCGGCTCGCCGACGCGGGCGCCGCAGACATCGACGTCCTGCGGGAGGACAAGCCTCAGTACCGCATCGAGATGCGCGAGAGGTCGCTCGCCGACTGCGTCCCGACGTGCTGGTGGCAGGCGACCTCACCGCTGTCGCACTTCACCCGCAGCACGATCTGCTCCAAGCTGACCGCTGACGGCCGGGTGTCCATCAGCGGCCGGATGCTCATCCGGACCCAGGCCGGGACCCGGACCGAGCATCGGCTAGATACCGACGACCTGCTGCTGGCGGCGTACCGGGACCACTTCGGCGTCACGCTGAGCCGGGTGCCGAACGACCCTGCGGGCTGACCAGCATCTACACGTTAACGCCCGGTCCGTAGCGCGCGGCCACGTCTTCGGAGCTGGCCCACCGGCTGTAGGTCGGTGACCGCGGCCAGCCCTCGGACGAGTCCTGCCAGTCCTCCTGCCGCCCGTAGGGCAGCAGATCGATTGTTCACCGTGGCTGGCGGCCAGTCAGCCGGTGCCGTGCACGAGGACATCGCCGACTTCCTGAAGAATATTGCCTGTAGCTAATTACTGGCGTGCGGCACGGTGCAGTTTATGTGCGGATCCACTCCCGTGTAGTTGAGCGGGCCGGCCAGAATGGTAATTGCCGTCGTAGCGGCCGTGCCGCAGTCGACCGATCCCGTGTAATCGCCGCGCTGTCCGGCGGCGAAACCCCCGATGACCAGCCAGATGATAAGGATCAACGATCCGAGGTGCATCTGAGCCTCCTCTGCGTAATATGAACAGGAAGACAAACGCGATGGCCGGTCTTTGCGTTTCGGAATCCGGGGAGAAGCATACCCATGCCGGGCGATTCCGGATCCGGCGCGCACCGATCCCGGGCATTTTCCAGAAATCTGGAAGCTGACCGCGATTCGTTGACCGGGAGCCGCGCCGCGCCGCATCCTCGGTTCCGTAGGACTCCGTAGGACTCCGGGGGACAAGGCGATCAGAGCACGCAGGAACAGGTCAAGGACGGTGCTCGATGACGGGAGGCAGGAAACCGGCGCGCGCTCCGCTGCCGGCCCGGAACCGCCGGCGCTGGGCGGTCGCGGGCGGCGTCGCGGCGTGCTGGCTGGTGCTGGAGGTCGTGACGCATTCGGTTGTCTCCGCCACCGTGGTGCTGATCGTGGTCGCGACCCTGGCCGCGGCGGGCGTGGTCGGCCTGCGCACCCTGGGCATCACCAGGGATCATCCGTGGCTGCAGCGGATGGCCTCCCGGCCGTGGCGCGACGGACAGGACGTGCTGAAGGTCGCCATGCGGCATCTGGCTGACGTGTTCCTGATCACGCCGAGCGGGGAACTGCTCGCGCCGAACGTCGTCGAACTGCAGCTGAACCCCGATGACCTTGACTCGTTGTGCGAGCGGATGGAACTCGGCGTGATCAGCGCCAGCCTGACCGAGGTCTACCAGGAGCAGGTCACCACGTACGGCGCCCGCCTCGCCGGGGCAGGCCGGGCCGAGGTCTGCGTCGTCGCCACCGGATCCGTCCCGCCGGGCCGCTACCGCCTGCGCCAGGGAGATCCCGTGTACATCGGCGCGCGGCCTGAGCATTACGCGGACGCCGCGCCCGAGTGGGCCTACTCCACCCCGCAGCACCTGGCCGACGGATCATCAGGCCAGCCCGACCTCGGCCTGACGGTCGGCGGGGGCATGGTCACGATCATGGAGCCGGGCCCCGTGCCCCTGCTGCGGCTGGTCACCGGCTCCTCGGTGGCGGAAACCCGGACGTCCGGCGCCCGCGCCGGTCGCGGGTCCGTGGAGCTGGTGCTCCCTGACGTTCTTACGGTATCCAGAGCGCACGCGACGTTCACCTTCTCCGACGGTCGCTGGTGGATCACGAACCAGGGCCGGAACGGGCTCACCCTCAACGGCACCCCGGTCGCCGGGGAGCAACCGCTCAGCGACGGCGATACGATCCGCTGGGGGGTGAACCCTGACGCGCTACGGTCCCGCGTCGAAATCGGCTGACGCTGGGTCATGCGACTATCGTCATGCCAGGCAGTGCCAGACAAGCTGGGCCAGACAAGCTGGGCCAGACAAGCTGGGCCAGACAAGCTGGGCCAGAAAGCCTGGGCTAGACAGGCTGGGCAAGACTGGACGGCCGTGCCAGAGACGGCCGTCGTTCGGGAGTGGCGACGCAGTGGTGACGGGTCGGCTGTTCGTGTCGTCGACGGCGCTGGGTGAGTGGGTGAGCTGTCGGCCTGATGAGATCACCTGGCTGGACCGGCGTCTGCTCAGCGGCGACGAGGATCTCACCCTGCACCGGGCCCCGCGCTGCGCGGGTCTGCGCTACGTGCACCACCGCTGGGAACTGTTCAGCCGTGACACGACCTACCGGGTCTACCTGGCGCCGCAAGCACCGGGAACCCCGGCCCGGGCCGACGCCGTGCGGCAGGCCGCGTGCCACGTCCTGCCGGTCGCGCCGGCCCGTTATGAGGCGCTGCCGGTCACCCTCAAGGAGGGCTCGTGGCTGGTCAGCGTCGGTGCCTGGGTCGCGCGACTGCGGCTCGACACCTCAGCGCGCAACCGCACCGATCCGGCCCTCCACGACGGCGACATGAGTCCCACCACCCAGGCCGTGACGCTCGTGCGGCGGACCAGCGAGCCGGGGGCGGACGCCGTCGCCCGGGTCCGCGGTTACTTCCAGCGCAACACGACCGCGCGCCTGGCCATGGCCTACTACTACCAGGAGTTCATCCTCGGTCTGGCCGCCCCGCAGTCGGTGCCGATGATGAACGTGGTCATCGCCCTGGACCTGAGCGGAGAGGGCGCGGTATCGGACTACAAGAAGCTGCTGCAGGGCTTCATCTGGAAGGAACGGGGTCACGCTCGTGACCTGGTCGACTTCCTGCTGTCCAACGGCCTGCTGACGCCGGCCGATCTGGACGAGGCCAGGCAGGTCGTGGCGGAAAACGAGCGTACCGGTGTCTGCGACATGGCCCGGCAGCGGCTCCAGTACCGCCCGAAGGACACCTAGCCACCGTCCGTTAGGTCAAAATCTTTGTGCCGAACGGCCGGTGGTTTCACCCCCCCGGTCCTCCTTCACCTGCACCCTGCGACCGAACGTAACACACCCTTCGGTACGGCCGAACAATCCGCCGTGACCTCCTGGGATGTTGCGGCCTCCGGCGATACCGTCAGCCTGTGGAACTGCGCCAGCTGGAGGCGTTCGTGGCGGTGGCCACCGAGCTTCATTTCGGACGGGCCGCCGAGCGGCTGCACATGGCCCCGCCCACGCTGAGCGAGCTGATCCGGCGCCTGGAGCGTGAGCTGGGCACGCCGCTGTTCACCCGGACCACCCGCCGGGTGGCGATGACCAGCGCCGGTGCCGAGCTACTGGCCCGGTCGAAGGTCATCCTCGATGAGGTCGCCGCGGCGGGCGCCGCGGTCCGCCGGGTCGCCGGGGGAGAGGCGGGGACGATTGTGCTCGGCATCACCCCGCCCGCCGCGCCCGTCCTCGTCCCGCATCTGATCAGCCGGTTCACCGCCGAAGCACCGCAGGTGACGGTGGGCGTGCAGCGCATGTGGCTGCCCGCGCTGACCGATGCCCTGGTGGCCGGGCGCGTCGACGCCGTAATCACGTGCGGCCTGATCCCGGCCCCCGAGGGTATCGCCAACGAGGTGTTCTGCGCCGAACCGCTCCTGGTCGGCGTGCGGCCGGATCACCGCCTGGCCGGCCGCGATTCGGTGGCCCTGACAGACCTGGCTCACGACGTTCTGGGCACCTGCCCGGCCGACCTGTTCCCGGCCTGGGCGCTGAGCCAGCAACAGGCCCTCGAGCAGGCGGGCATCAGCCCGCCGAGCACCGACCTGACCGACACCGACCTGGCCGCCACCCGCTGGGCCGACCAGCCCGGCGTGGACTGGATCCTGCTCATCCCGTCGCTGGCCGCCGCGCACACCACGACCGTGATCCGGCCGGTGGACCCGGCGCAGCTCGTGCCGTTCACCTTGCAGTGGAATCCCAGCCGCGCGAACACCGCGGCGGTCGCCCGGTTCGTCCACGTCGCCCTCACCGCCGAGCTGCCCCCCGGCTGGCAAGCCCTGTGGGGCTTCCAGGACGGGAAACCCTAGCGGCCAGGATCATGGCCGGCCGCCGGCGCGATGATGTCGATGGCCGGGAAACAGGCCCGGTACCGGCGGACATCGCGGGTCAGCAGCCGGCAGCCCGCCTCGACGACCTACTGGCCCGCGTGATGGACCAGGTCGTGCGGCACAAGGAGGGCGGGGCGTGGATCTGCCGGATGTGCGACCTACGGGCCTGCGGCCGCGCCGCGGGCCACTGCCCGGCCGCCAGAGCGGCCGAAAACAAGTACGGGCCCCTGACTCCGCCTCGGTAACCTGACGGTCATGGCACGTGACGAGCGCAGCGTGACCCCGCAGAGCGAGGACTTCTCGGCCTGGTACAACGACGTGGTCTTCCGGGCCGAGCTGGCCGACCGGGGACCGGTCCGCGGCAGCATGGTGATCAGGCCGTACGGGTACCGGATCTGGGAGCTGCTGCAGGCCGACCTGGACGGGCGGATCAAGGCCACCGGTCATCAGAACGCGTACTTCCCGCTGCTCATCCCGCAGAGCTACCTGCAGCGCGAGGCCGAGCACATCGAGGGGTTCGCGCCCGAGCTGTTCACCGTCACCCACGCCGGCGGCAAGGAGCTGGAAGAGCCGCTGGTCATCCGGCCGACGTCGGAAACGATCGTCGGCGAGATGATGGCCAAGTGGATCAGCTCGTACCGGGACCTGCCGCTGCTGCTGAACCAGTGGGCCAACGTGCTCCGCTGGGAGCTGCGGCCGCGGATGTTCCTGCGCACCAGCGAGTTCCTCTGGCAGGAGGGCCACACCGCGCACGCCACCGCCGCCGAAGCGATCGCCGAGACCATGCTGGCCCTGGGTTTTTACCAGGACGTGGCCACCCAGACCGCGGCCCTGGCCAGCGTGGCGGGCGAGAAGACGCCCGGCGAGCGGTTCGCCGGCGCCGTGCGCACGTTCACTATCGAGGCCATGATGCGGGACGGGCGCGCCCTGCAGGCGGGCACCTCGCACTTCATGGGGACGAACTTCGCCGCGGCCTTCGGCGTCACCTACACCAGCGAGAGCGGCACCGCCGAGCTATGCCAGACCACCTCCTGGGGCATGAGCACCAGGATGATCGGCGGCCTGATCATGACCCACGGCGACGACAAGGGCCTCGTGCTGCCGCCGGCCCTGGCCCCCTATCAGGTGGTGATCGTCCCGATCGGGCGCGCCGAGCAGGCCGCGGCCGTGGTGTCCGCCACCGGCCTGGCCGCGACGCTGCGGCGCGCGGGTATCCGGACGCACGTCGATGACCGGCCGCACCTGTCGCCCGGGTTCAAGTTCAACGACTGGGAGATGCGCGGCGTGCCGATCCGGCTCGAGCTCGGCCCGCGGGACCTGGCCGCCGGTACCGCGTTGATGTCCCGCCGGCTGAATTACCGCGAGCCCGGCGCCGGCAAGCAGGCCATTCCGCTCGACGCGGCGCCCGGCCGGCTGGCGGACGAGCTGGCCGCGTTCCAGACGATGCTGGCCCGCCGGGCCGCCGACTTCCGCGACGAGCACACCGCGGTGGTCAATACCTGGCGCGAGTTCACCGCCGCCGTGGCGGTCGGCTGGGCGCTGGCGCTGGCCTGCGGCGACCAGGCGTGCGAAGACGAGATCAAGGCCGAGACCACGGCCACGGCCCGCGCCATCCCGCTGGACGGCGAACCCGAGCAGGGCCGGTGCATCCGCTGCCGCAAGCCGTCCGCCTACGGCCAGCGGGTGATCTTCGCCCGTGCCTACTAGGCCAGGGTCACGGCCAGGGATATCACCGGTGCCCCGCGTCCGGTCCCTGCGGTAGAACAGCGTCATGACCCTTCACTGGCCCTCGCCTGCCGGGCTGCATATCGCCTCGGACCAGCTGCCCGTCGAGGGTGAGCTGGCTTCGTTCGACGGCGCGACCGGATGGCTGAATTCGCCGCCGCTGACCCCGGCCGGCCTGCGCGGGAAGGTGGTCCTGGTCGACTTCTGGACCTACACCTGCGTCAACTGGCTGCGCCAGCTGCCCTACGTCCGCGCCTGGGCCGAGAAATACTCCGGCCTCGGGCTGGTCGTGATCGGCGTCCACACCCCCGAGTTCAGCTTCGAGCACAACCCGGACAACGTGCGCCGGGCCGTGCGCGACCTGCGGGTCGCCTATCCGGTCGCGATCGACAACGACTACGCGGTGTGGAGCGCCTTCGACAACCACTACTGGCCCGCGCTGTACTTCGCCGACGCCCAGGGGCGGATCCGGCATCATCACTTCGGCGAGGGCGAATACCAGCAGTCGGAGATGATCATCCAGCGGCTGCTGGCCGAGGCCGGGGCCAGCGGCGTCGGCCACGACCTGGTGTCGGTGCAGGCCTCCGGCGTGGAAGCGCCGGCCGACTGGGCCGACCTGAGGTCGGCGGAGAACTACACCGGCTGGGAGCGCACCGAGGGCTTCGTCTCTCCCGACGGCGTCGCGCCTGGCCGGCCACACGTGTACCGAGCCCCGGCGCAGCTGCGGCTCAACCAGTGGGCGCTGTCGGGTGACTGGAGCGTGGGGGACCATGCCGTCGCCCTGAACTCCCCCGACGGCCAGGTCATCTACCGTTTCCGCGCCCGTGACCTCAACGTGGTCATGGGTCCGGCCGATCCCGCCGCGCCGGCTCGCTTCCGCGTGCTCCTCGACGGGCAACCGCCCGGCGCCGCGCACGGCACCGACGCGGACGGCCAGGGCCACGGCACGGTGGTCGAGCAGCGGCTCTACCAGCTCATCCGCCAGCCCGAGTCCATCGTCGAGCGCACCTTCGAGATCACCTTCCTCGATCCCGGGGCGGAGGTCTACTGTTTCACCTTCGGCTAGCTTGCCGCTTAAGCCAAGCCACGCGCCGCGTGACGCAAGCCGCGCGGGCACGTAGGTTGGGTGCGTGGATCGGCGGATATTCGGCATCGAAACCGAGTACGGCGTCACCTGTACGTTCCAGGGGCAGCGGCGGCTGTCTCCGGATGAGGTGGCGCGGTACCTGTTCCGGCGCGTGGTCTCCTGGGGCCGCAGCAGCAACGTGTTCCTGCGCAACGGGGCCCGGCTCTACCTGGACGTCGGCAGTCATCCCGAGTACGCCACCCCGGAATGCGACAACCTCGTGGACCTGGTCGCCCACGACAAGGCGGGGGAGCGGATCTTGGAGGGGCTGCTGGTCGATGCCGACCGGCGGCTGCGCGAGGAAGGCATCGCCGGGGACATCTACCTGTTCAAGAACAACACCGACTCGGCCGGGAACTCCTACGGCTGCCACGAGAACTACCTGGTCGGAAGGCACGGCGAGTTCGGCAGGCTGGCCGACATCCTCATCCCGTTCCTGGTCACCCGGCAGGTCATCTGTGGTGCGGGGAAGGTGTTGCAGACGCCGCGGGGGGCGGTGTATTGCGTCAGTCAGCGGGCGGAGCATATCTGGGAGAGCGTGTCGTCGGCGACGACGCGGTCGCGGCCGATCATCAATACCC
>Ga0335073_10005148_pt1 | contig 18349 bp, 13 predicted proteins | sample Lox_Sample_22_FD_207093 | JGI IMG/M metagenome (GOLD analysis project Ga0335073, IMG submission 207093) | Soil microbial communities from Loxahatchee National Wildlife Refuge, Florida, United States - Lox_Sample_2.2 | ecosystem: Environmental > Terrestrial > Soil > Wetlands | place: USA... | reverse complement strand
GCAGGTTGCGGGCAGCCGCTATCCGGAAATCGCCAGCCTGGCGAAGATGGCGCTGGCAGCGGTCTACTATGAAACCGGCCGCAACCAGCAGGCGGTGGACCTCTACAAGCAGTTGATCGATCATCCGACGGCTTCCGTAGGCAAGACTACCGCACAATTCGCACTGGCTTCGCTCTACGAGTCCATGGCGCGGACGGACGACGCGCGGCACCTATACGAGCAAATGGTGAAAGAGTCGCCGGCCAGTTTGGTCTCGCAGATGGCCAATCAGCGCTTGCAGGAGTTGACCAAGCAGTAGCTTTGGCCGCGTTTTCGGCCGGTCCCCGTGGCGACCGGGTTGCTTTTCGCAGGCGCTGATTGCCGCCCCATCCAGCCCCACCCTCCACCAGTCGGCGCAAAGGCTGAAGCCGCTCTAGTAAACTGTTACCCATGACCCTCTTCGACGCCCAGCCTTACGACGCTGCGCGGGCGCGCAAAAGGCGAAACCTGATCATCGCGCTGGCGATGCTGGGCCTGATCATCGTGCTGGTCTGGTGGCAGATGCGCTACTGGCCGGAAGAGCGCCTTGTAGACCGGTTTTTCGACGCCCTCCAGCAGCAGAATTTCGAAAAGGCCTACGGCATCTGGATGCACGATCCCGACTGGAAACAGCATCCCGAGCGGTATTCGCGATACCCTTTCAACGACTTCATGAAAGATTGGGGGCCGGGCGGCGAGTGGGGCATCATCAAGAGCCACCATATCGATGGCGCAGGTGTCCCCAAGGGCTACAGCGGTTCGCCGTTTGCAACTGCCAGCGGGGTGGTGGTGGTGGTTACCGTCAACGAACGTATCGCGGACAAATCTCACATTTGGGTGCAGAAGGACGACAAGACGCTGGGATTTTCTCCGTACTAAAGGCCGCCTTTCGCCGTTCGCGCGGGCGCGGGGGTGCCCGTCACTCGCCGTACAGGAACAGCAGCGCGCCCGGCAGGCGTCGCGACCACGCCGCCTGATCATGCTGTCCTCCTTGCTCAACAACGACCTTCAGGCGGGAGACGCCCATGCCCTTCTTGAGCAAAATCTTGTCCAACTCCTGCACTTGTTGCACAGCCTGTGGTCCGAGCTGCGGATCGTCATAAGCTTCGTTGGTGCCGATGCCGATGTACAGCTTTTGGGGCAAGACTTTCGCCTTCTGCGCATCTTTCAAGAGCTGATCGTTGCCAATCCATAATTGCGGGCTTTCCACCAGCACATGTCCGAAGACGCTGGGATGCTCCAGAGCGGTGTAAAGCGTGATATCGCCGCCGTAGGATGAGCCGCCAAGCCCGGTATTTCTTGCACCGCGAGAAACGCGGTAATGCTTCTCGATGAACGGCATGACTTCAGTAAGGAGAAAGCGCGCGTACTCTTTACCGTGAACGCTTTTCTCGTCGGAAGCATTTTTGTTGTTCGCATCGGGATAGGGCAGGTATTCCGCACTGCGCTGCTGGCCGGCGTTATCGATCCCGACGACGAACATGGGGGGAATTTTGAAGCCTCCGACCAGGTGCTCGATGGTGTCATCCATTTGCCACTCGCCATTCGGGCTGGTGGCAGCGTCGAAGAGCTCCTGGCCGTCCTGCATATACAGCACGGGATAGGTGCGATGCGCGTTGTACGGCGAGAAGTAATTGGCCGGAACCAGCACGCGCAACATGCGCGTATTGTGGAAAATCTTGCTCTCGAAAGGGACGATTTCCAACCAGCCGACAACGTCGTGGTCTTTGTCGAACGACGTGATTGTGGTTGTGCCCGGTGGTGTGGTGTAAGAACCACCCTTGGTCCTTGTCCTTTGCTGGGCCATCAGGGGCACGGCGACAACGAAGTAAACGAGCAGCGCGGCGGTCCACAATCGAAACATTGAATCAGATTAGCAGGAAGAATTGGAGCGAGGCACACGCCGGCTTCTTTCGCGTTACCCTTTGAGCTTCAGGTTCACGAGCTGCATCTCGGGAGCGGCCTGGTTCCAGTCGGCGGAGATGTGCTCCAGAGTCATGCGCACGGTCTTGGTCTGCCCCGGCCCGATGGGCGAGCGGTCGAGATCGAGCAAGTCGGGATATCCGGCCATCTCATTCGCGACAAGAACGTGCAAGGGTAGCGTCTCCTTCTGCACGATCTCTCCCATGGTGTTTTTGAAAACCAAATTCATGTCGGCGCCGACCAGCGCCTTGTCGCCCGTGTTGGTGATATCGGCGTCAAGATAGGTGACGGTGCCGCCGACATAATTCTCGGCGGCGCTGACCTTGGCGTTGGAAATCCGCAGCTTGGCCGCGTATGGATTGGCCTCAGGCGTCGTCTGCCCGCGTGTGCGGGTGAGCACGACGATGATGCCGATCACCACGAGCACCGCCAGAATTCCGATGACGAAGGGCGCCCAGTTGCGCTCTTGCGTCTCTGCTTTGGCGGGACTGAAGAGATCGGTCATAACTGCGACGATTTTACTCCCGGCACAGACGCGCAGCGGAGTCACGGCTCACGTTCCTGGCCGGACGGATTCCACTCACGCTTTGGTCGTATCAGCCTCCTCACTGAGGCTTGTGATGGAAGTCACACCGCTGTGGGCCTGACTTGGTACATCGTGATCTTGTAATCGCTTTGTACCTGCTTCGCACGAATGGCTTCAGGAAACCAAGGCGAGCAGGAGCAATTATGTCGCGTACAATCGAGACTTCGAGCTGGTACCACACCAACAAATACACCGCCGATGCGGCCTGCGAGCACTGCGGCGGCGTGGTTCGCCACGAAGAGTGGTGCATCACCTGTAATCGCACCGTAGCTTACGCCTACGCAGCGGTGCTTGACGGCAGGCTGACGATGGAAGACGAACTCATCCTGCACGCCCTGGGAGTGTGCTGGACGCCAACCACCTGCGAGGGAAACTCGTGCAGACGGGAGTGTAACCCGCAATAGCCGCCGCTTTCGCTGGCCGCGATCATGTTATAAATCCGTCATGCCGAGCGGCCGCAAAGGATCGATTCATCTCTTCAAGTTTGCCGGAGTTGATGTCTTTCTCCACTGGTCGTGGTTCCTGGTGGCGATATTCGAGATCAACGCCCGCGCCGGCAGATACACCTCCATCTCCTGGAATGTGCTGGAATATCTGGCGCTGTTTCTCATCGTGCTGATGCATGAATTCGGCCATGCTCTGGCGTGTAAGCAGGTGGGAGGAATTGCCGACCACATCGTGCTGTGGCCGCTCGGCGGCGTGGCCTATGTGAATCCGCCGCCGCGCCCGGGAGCCACACTATGGAGTATTGTGGCCGGCCCATTGGTGAATGTGGCACTGCTGCCCATATTGCTGCTGGTGGTCGCGTTTGCGCGCACGCTAGGTTGGGGGCAAGCCAATCCAAATCTGGCCACTTTGCTGGTGGCGGTGTTGTTCATCAACACGGCGTTGCTCATCTTCAACGTCCTTCCGATTTATCCCCTGGACGGCGGGCAGATTCTGCGCGCCCTGCTGTGGTTCCCGCTGGGACGCGCCCGCAGCCTGATGATTGCCACCCTGCTGGGATTTGTCGGCGTCGCGGCTTTCCTATTTTTCGCCTTCCGCTCGGGATCGATCTGGTTCGGCGCGCTCGGTCTGTTTATGCTGTTGAACTGCTGGGGAGGGTTGAAGCATTCGCTGGCGTTGCTGCAGCTCGCAAAGGTGCCGCGACGCGAAGGCTTCGTCTGTCCCTGTTGCAACAGCAGTCCTCCGCTGGGCAATGTCTGGACATGCCCTGGCTGCCACACGAAGTTCGATACCTTCGAGACGCAAGGCGTGTGTCCACACTGCACCTCGCACTTCCCGGTGACTCCATGTCTGGATTGCGGCCGGGCCTATCCCATCGGCGAATGGAGTACGCCCGCGCTAGTGGCCGGCAGGGTCTGAGCCGGCTGAGGCGCGTTGCGGCTCGATCGACGAGACGGGCGGGCCGGGCGGACTGTCGGTCACGGTGTAGAGTTTGCCGTCGTGCAGGTACAGCCGTTGCATCTCGTGCAAGTTGAACGGGCGCGCGCCTCGCCTGCCAAAGACCGCCAACTGATTTCCGCTTTCATCGACGGCGCGATCGCGATCGATGCCCTTGGATATCGCGAGCGCCGGGCCGGCAGTGCGGCGCGTGGCAATCAGCCTGGGTTCGGGACGGAAGCTGAATCCTGCAAACGCCGGATCATCCGCCGGGGACAGGAGCTGCAGCACCCGCAATCCGTTCTTGCCGTCGGCGACGTAGGCGAACGCACCTGCCGACACCATGCCGATTTTGATGTCGTTGACGTCGTTGATCGCTCCGTCAGCATTGAAGACCTGATCAAGCCGGGGATGCTCGGGCTGCTCCACATCGACGATGACTATGCCTTGTCTGCCGCCGGAAACGTAAGCATAGGTGCGGGCGACATAGATGTTGCGTGCGTCAGCGATGGGGACCAATGCGTCGGCGACCGGCACGGGTTTGTCGAGATGAGTGACGTCGAGCACCTTGAGCCCGTCGCGATCGACTACAAACGCGTAGCGGAACTGGACCGCGATTGCATGCGGCTCGTTGAGGAACGGCGAGCCGATCTCGGCGGTGATGTGCGGCTGTAGCGGATTGTTCAGATCCACGACGACCAGGCCGCGATCGCAGAGGATGTAAGCGTAAGTACCCGCTATGGTGATGCGCCGCGCGCCCTTGAGCTCGCCCCCGGGATTGAAGGTGACGGCGCGTTTAAGGAAGTTGTTGGTCGGATCGCCATCCAGCAGCGTGCCGACGCCGGGACTTCTGTGTTTGAGGTTGGGATCGCCTACTACGATCAGGCCCTCGTCGCGATCGGCTACATAGAGGAAGCCATACATCAGATGAATAGGCTGCTCCTCGTTTTCCGGAAACTGCTTCCGCAAGGGATCGACGCCCAGCGTGGTCGGCGTAGCAACAGCCGTGGCGTACTTCGTAGGCAAGAAGAACCGCTGGCCCAGAGGCGACACCGGCGCGGTGATCGTCCGCTCGGAGATGTCCTTGTTGTCGATGTTGGCGATGTCGTAGATGCGGAAGCCGCCCTTGCCCAGCGCCGCATAGAGATATTCGCCGCGGGCCTGCACGTCCAGCATGTCGGAGCCCGGGTGCCCCCAATTCTCCTTCAGCTCGCGCCCGCTCTTCACGAACTTCGCGTAATCGTCAGGATAAGCGAGCTTCTGGAGGTCGCTGCCGTACACCGCCGGCGGCTCGTCGTGCTCGGTGACGGCGATCGCCTCGTAACCTCTGGTTCCGGTCGCAACGTAGATGTAGCGGCCCATGAAGTTCATCAGGTTGGTGCCCAGCGTCAGCAACTGCGCCATCCAGGCGTTGTTGTCGCGCGCCTGCGAGACATGGCAGTCGGTGCAGCCCTTGGTTTCTTTGGCGCGCACCGTGTGGGGAACAAAGGTGCTGAAGGCCTGACCGCTGAACCCTGGCGCGGAAATCGTCTGCTGCATGTAGTAGATCCAGTCGCGGTCGGCGCTCTGCGAGCTGACCAGCACGGCACAAGCCGAGCGCACCGGCGCGACCCGATGACCGGTAACGGTCCCATCGATGCCGAGAAGGTAAGCATCATCGCGCAGCACCTGGAAGTCATAGGAGGTCCAGTTGCGCGTCGTGATGCCTTCGTTGTGCAGCATAGGCATCTTCTGGTTGGCGGTCATGGAGAGATGGCAGCCGTAGCAGGTGGGCGCCCACGAGCTGTGACAGGAATAACAAGTCATGCGGCTGTTCTGGTGCGCCAGCTTGGCCGGCTCGACGCGAGCATCGCCCCAGGTCGTGCCATCCTTTTCGATGGTTTTAGCCAGGCGTGATTTCTCGTTGTAATGCGAGTTGCCGGGCGTGATGGAGTCGAGAACCTGCACGACCTCCCATTGCTGGTCTTTGTTGAGCATAGAGCGCTGGAAGAGCTTTCCGCCTTGCCAGTAGAAGCGCCGCTCGCCCCACGGCGTGCGCAGCATCTCGAGGTATGTCCCTCCGGGCGGTGCGGCGAAGCTGGAGGTCTTCAACGTGGCCTTCTGCTCGATGGTGCCGTGGCAGTCGATACAATCCACTTCGACGGCATTGCGGGTTTCGCCGTACAGGTTGCCGTTGCCGTGACTGTCCTGCGCGAAGTGGCAGTCGATGCACTGCATGCCTTTCTCAAGATGAATATCTTTGAGGTGTACGGCCTTGCCGAATTTCTCCGGATCGTCGAAGGAGATTACATTGCCCTCGGCATCGAGGAGCCGGCCCTTGCGGTCGTGTTTGTAAACGGCGCGGAAAATCCATCCGTGGCTGTGGAAGTCGGCAAACTGCGTGTTTTTCAGGGTCTTATTGAATGCAGGAGTGCCGGTCTGCTCGAGAAAGTTGACATCCCACCAGTTGCCGCGAATCGTGGTGCGCTCCGGATCGCGCGACTGGATCTGTTGCTGCTCTTTCGGGCTGGGATTGCGCTGTTTGGCAGGATACATCTTGTCGCCATCGACTTCGTTGTCCCACCACGTATATCCGAAGTAGGTGGTGACCATGTTCGTCCCGGGATGGACGTGGCAAACCATGCACTGGCTGGATGGAATGGAGCGCGTGAACTGGTGCCTGATGGGGTGTCCGGACTGGTTCTTCGGGATGGTGGGGTCTACCGTCGCCGTTTGCCCCAGGTTGCCATAGCTGGCATAGCCGGCCGAATGTTCCGGCGAGCGATCGTTGGCGTAGATGACGTGACAGGCGGTGCATCCGCTGGCGCGATAATCTCCCGGTTGATCGTTGGTGCCGGGGAAGTACAGCAGCGGATCGAGCAGGCGCGTCTTCTGGAGTCCCAGCACTGTGGGATCGGTGCGCAACAGCGTTCCGAAGCCGCGGAAGCTCAGCTTCTGCTCCGGCCGGCCGGGCAGTTCATCGGTGATAGGATTTCCAACCTCCTGCTTCTTTTCTCCGCCGCGTTCGAAAACACGCAGCACATTTCCGGGCTGCGAAAATTCCCAGCGCTGCAGCGGCTCCAGCGAGGGGAGAATGCCTTTGGTCTTGGTCTCCTCCGCAGTCGGCGGCGGAAACGCCTGCAGGCGTTGCGGTGTTCCGTCGCGGCTGTAGCTCTCGCCGAAGTAAGCGTTCTTGAGCGGAAAGGCCCCGTTGTTGTACAGAGCGGCCTCCCACAGCATCGCGCCGTGGGTCATCATGCTGGTCCGCACGCGCTGCACTTCGGCGGTGTGGCATCCCGAGCGGCCACAAGTTTCGTCTGCAATTCGCAGGTCGCCCGGGTTCACGAACCTGATGTATTCCGGATTCTCCTTCAGCCACTTGGTGTAGGCGCGTACAGGATTGGCCGAACTCTCGGCATTCTCGCCGTTGCGCGGCTGAACGTGCGCCTGCCGGGTGAGCGCCAGATATTCCGCCGTGTCGGGCTTGGTGCCTGCCGGCAGAAACACCTGCGCGTTGCCGCCATGACAATCGGTGCATCCCAGCCGCACCGTGCCGGTGGTGTGCATGGTCCGGCTGTCGGTGGAAGTGTGACAGCTCATGCAGCCGTCAGTTTTCCGGCTTACCTGTTCCGGCGACTGTTCCAGCAATAAGCTGGAATTTGACTGCTGGTCGGGAGCTGCCTGAGACTGGCACATAGCTGCCGGCGGCGATGACGCGCTGCGGGCGCGCGGCGTAATCGCGGCACCCACACACAGAATCATCGCGACGAACGCGACACGCGGCAATTGCGAAGAAAATCGCATCGGCAACTCAGAAGGTCAGCGCCAGCGAGCCAAATCCTGAAAGCAAAACCTTGCTGTTGTAAAGGTTGTTCAGACCGGCTCCGGGAAACAGCGTAGCCGTTCCGCCGGTCACCACGATGTTTTCGTTCAGCTTAGGACGGTACCTGACTCCGAAGCCCACGTCCTGTCCGATGCTGTGCTTGATGTCGCTCTGGAACAGCACAATTTCCAGCGGCTCGGTGCGATCGAAGCGCAGATAGTTGGTGTTGGCGAAGCCGCGCAGGTTGGTCGTGATGTTGAATTCGGCACCCGCGTTGAAGATGTAAATCCCAGGATTCACGAAGTTCGCCTGCCCCTCTTCCTTATTGGCGCGCAGACTGGGCAGCAGGCTGCCTGGTGTGGTCAACGCAACGCCTGTGCTCGTCAGCAGAATGCCCTGCTGGTCCCAGAAGCTGAACGGGCCGCCGGCAAAGTTCGTCTCATCGACGATGGTGTCGAAGCCGGTCGCGGTGTCGCTGCGCGCCTTGCCAAACCTGTAGCTGGAATCGCCCGAAGCGTAGAAGACCGAAGCGTAATAGCGCACCCAGTCTTTGTCGATGGAAAGCTCCAAGGCTCCCATGCGGGCGTTGATGTTCACAGGACGGCCGGCAATCGGATTGAAGGTGTCGTGTCCCAGCGCCTGATAGAACGCGTGACTCACGTTGATGCGCTTGATGTGGCCATTGCCCGCCCAGCCGAGATAGTAGGCGCGAATGCCGTGTTCAATGACGTTGCCGTTGACGACGTCGCCGATCGGCGCAGGCCGGACCAGAAATCCGTTGTCGTCATAATGCAGGCTGGGATCGTCGCGATTGTAGTGGAAGCTGAACTCGGTGGTGTAACCCTTGGCCAGAAAATCCTGGATATAGGTGTTGGCGATGTAGACCTGCTGATGCCGCTGGTTGAAGGTGTTGAGGCCGCTGTTGGTGTTCTTCTCGAGGAAGTAGAAGTAGGCGAGATTGTAGTTGATGCGGTTGGAGCGCAAGTTTCCGAAAAGCCGAATTCCCGGCTGCTCTTCGGCGAAAATGAAGCCGCGAAAATCGCTGACAAACTGCTGGATGCCGGCGCGAATCGAGACGAAATCAAAGTTCGGGCTGAGGTCGTGGATCTTGGCCTCGAGGAACGCCTCCTGCAGGCCGGTGTGGGTGTCGAAGCGGTTGGTTCCGTCGCGCGGGTCGACGTTGACCAGGCCCCGCTCGCGCGTTTGCAGGAAGTTCAGGTTGATTTCAGGCGTAACGCGAATGCGGAAGTCCACCGGCCGGAAACTGGTATCTCCCTGGAACAAGTCGAACGACAAAATAAAACTCTGGGAAGCGAAGAACTGCTCGCCCTTGCCGAAGAAGCCTTCACTGTTGGGTTGTTCGGCCGTTACTCCGCTGGGCACCGGCAGCCGTCGCGCATCCAGCCCGGTGAGGCTGGTGCCGGTGAAATTGAGGAACCAGCTTTGACCAAGGATCGGCTTATCGCCCTTCAGGATGTTGCGATTGAACGGGTCGTACCAATGCCCCTGGACATAGGGATAGTCTCCCGGCTTCCCATAGCGATTCCACTCCGGCATCGGGACGTTCCAGCGATCGGGGGCGGCAATAAAATTCGCGGTAGTCGCCGGCGTCTCTCCGGGAACAACCTCGAGCGGCCACGGCGTTGGCGGTCGCAAGCTCCCGAGGGGAGTGGGATAGGACGAGATCAAGGGCGCTTCGGCGGTGGTGGTGTAGGCGCCCGGCAGGCCGGTCGCGACCTTACTCGGCGGGATTGCGGTGGCCGACTGCAGCCGCACTTCGATGGTCAGAAGTTCGCCGCTCTTCAATTGTGTGCCGGTGAGCGTTTCCGGCGCGAAGCCTTCTTTTTCGGCCTGAATCTCATAGCTTCCGAGCGGCAGGTCCAAGAGACGAAAGATTCCTTCGCCGTTGCTGATGACGCTGCGGACCGCGACTCCCGCGCGCACGGCAGTGATCTTCACCCCCGGTAAGACCTGGCCTTGCGTGTCGCGCGCAATACCCTGTACGGAAGCGGTGGGAGAGGGCGTGTGGCCGGGAATCTGCTGTCCCGGCACCGAAGCAGTACTGGAAATTGGCGGCGCGGTCTGCTGCATGGGCAGGTCGGCTGCCATGGCGAGGCTGCACGCCAAGGTGGTGGTGGCGCACCACGTCTTGCAAATGAGCAGGCTGCTTCGAGGCATCGTCCTCACCACCGAAGTTCCGAGCTACCGACTGCAAGAATGGATGGGGCCTACTTTGGTATCACAACCCGCCTTCAGGAGCAAGCATTGCTTGACTTCGGCGCAAACTTCGTCATAATTGCGGCTCTGACGAATCGAAGCGGCCTCCGGTCCCTTGGGTCAAGTCACGCGTGTGCGAGCCCGGGCGAACAACCTTGTCTGGATGCGAGTTTGGAGCATGTCACAGATTGAACGGCGGATCCAGCTCGGTTTGCTGGCGACGTTGTCAGCCGTAGTCTTGCTGCTGCTGATTTCCTGCGGCGGCGGTGGCGGAGGCGCGACCACCAGTGGCGCCAGCAACGATCCGCCTACCACCTCGAGTGCGCCGCCGACCCTTACTGGCGCCAGTGTCGATGCGGTGGTGCATGCTGCGGTTGAGGCGGTCAATGTTCCGATCGAGGTTGCCGTCACCGACCGCCTCGGCAATATCCTGGGCGTCTTCGGCACCAAGAATGCTCCTGCAACAGGCATGGGCAACTTCGGGACGACTCCGCCGGCGCCGGATTTGGCGGTTGCGCTGGCGCGCACGGCCTCGTTCTTCAGCAACGATCAGGCGCCATTGTCCTCGCGCACCGTTCGCTATATCAGCGGCATCCATTTCCCGCCGGGCGTCGCCGGTACAGCGAACGCTCCGCTCTACGGCATCGAAAACACCAACCGCGGTTGCTCGTTCAACACGACTTACCTGCCGGGCCAGGCGATTCCGCCTGCCACGTTGATCAATGGCTCTAGTCCCGGACTGGGGATCATTACCGGTAAAGCCAATGTCTTCGACAGCGAACCCAATGCGGTGAATCCCGGTGGCGTTCCACTCTTCGAGAATGGCACGCTGGTTGGCGGGGTCGGGGTGGTGGCCGCCGATCCCAACGTTGCCGAATATGCCGCCTATGTGGCGGCCACGACGGCTCCCTTCGGTCCGATGCCGGCAGCGCCCGGAGTGGTGGTGATCAACGGCATCGCCGTACCGTTTGTGAATCAGACGACGGCGCCCAGCGGCATCACCTCGGGACCGTTTAACGGGTCCTACTCTGTGGGACCTATGGCCAGTCCCGGACCGCCACCCGACGGCTATCTGGTGGGGCCTATGGCCAGCGCCTATCCTGGCGGACTCAGCGAGAACGATGTGCGCAGCATCGTCTCCAGCGCATTCGCCACTGCGAGCGTTACCCGCGCAGTCATTCGGCTTCCTATCGGATCTCGCACCCGGATGATGTTCGCCGTTTCCGACCTGGACGGCACACTGCTTGCCATCTATCGCATGCCTGATGCGACCATCTTTAGCATCGACGTGGCGGTCGCCAAGGCCCGTAATGTTATTTACTTCAGCAGCACGGGCGGGCAATTGCCGGGCGTGTACGCGGATAGCCAGCCGGGATCGCTGGATTTGCCCGGAGTTCCGCCTGGAACGGCGGTCACGAACCGCAGCGTCAGCTTCGGCGCTCAGCCGCTCTTTCCGCCAGGCGTCGATGGCAGTGGCGATGGGCCATTCTTCAACCTTTATGTCTATGACACCGCGAACCCGTGCACCCAGGGATCGCAGCCGGCAAATCCCAACCAAAGCGGCATCGTGTTCTTCCCGGGCGCGCTGCCGCTCTACCGCAACGGTGTACTGGTGGGCGGCCTGGGGGTGAGCGGCGACGGCGTCGATCAGGACGACTTCGTTACTGCAGGCGGAGCCGCGGAGATGACCCTGAACGATTCCAGCGATCCATCCCAAACGGGGCAGGGCTTCGAAGCTCCCACAGCAATTCGCGCTGACCAGATCGTGATCGACAACGTGCGCCTGCCCTATATCAAGTTTCCGCGCAATCCCACACAGTAAGACATGAACGCAGCAGACCCAGGATGCGGGATCCTGGCAGGCGGGCATCTTTGGCACGCTCTTCGCAACTTCCTGTTCATTTAGAATTCTTCGTGAGGATGGCATAAATATCAATGGCATCGGTCACTTACCTGGAAGCGATTCGGCAAGGGATTTGGGAGGAGATGGAGCGCGATCCCTCCGTCTTCTGCATTGGCGAAGACATCGGCATCTACGGCGGCGCCTTCAAAGTCACGGACGGCCTCATCGACCGCTTCGGCCCGGCTCGCGTCGTAGATACTCCCATCTCCGAGATGGCCATCATCAACGCCAGCTTCGGAGCGGCGCTCACCGGCTTGCGCCCCGTCGCCGAATTCCAGTTCATGGATTTCATCAGTTGCGCCTTCAACCAGATCACCAACATGCTCGCCAAGGCGCACTACCGTTGGGGAGCGCCGGTCCCTGTGGTGGTGCGCGGCCCATCCGGCGGCGGCGTGCATGGAGGCCCGTTTCACTCGCAGAATCCCGAGACCTACTTTGCTCACACACCGGGACTGAAAGTAGTCTGCCCGGCCAGCGCATACGACGCCAAAGGATTGATCAAGTCGGCCATTCGCGACAACAATCCCGTGCTGTTCTTCGAGCACAAGTTTCTCTATCGCCGCATCAAGGAAGAGCTGCCCGCAGACGATTACACCGTACCGATCGGCAAGGCGCGGGTGGCGCGCGAGGGGCATGACGTTAGCGTGATCACCTATGCGGCGATGGTTTACACCGCGCTGGAGGCCGCGGAAATCCTGGCCAAGGAAGGCCTTGAGCTTGAGGTGGTGGACCTGCGGACGGTGTTGCCGCTGGACCGCGAAGCCATTCGGCGCACGGTCGAAAAAACCAATCGCGTGATCGTGCTGCACGAAGACACGAGAACCGGAGGCATTGCCGGCGAGGTAGCGGCAATCATCAACGAAGAGTGCTTCGACTCGCTCGACGCGCCGATCACCCGCATTGCCTCTGCCGATACGCCAGTGCCGTTCTCACCGCCGCTGGAAGAAGCCTTCCTGCCCAAGGTGGAGGACGTGGTCCGCGAAGCGCGGCGGCTGCGGCGATATTAGGCGGCGCCCAGGCAACTCCTGACAACGAGAGAATTACGCTTGCCGGGGATTTCCTTCGCCTGGCGTCTCCATAGTAGGATCATGAACTCTGCAGTTGCAGACCACACTGACAAGGAAAGCGATGCGCGGATTCATCGTCGGAGTCATTCTTACGCTACTGGTAATCTTTGGCGGCGGCTACTTCTATATCACCACCGGCCACTTCGACACCCGGGCCGTTGGTCCGCAGCCCAGCCACTTTGAGCGGCGCGCGGCGAACCAGTCCGTCGACGAGTGGGTGGACGATCACGCCCCCAAACAGGCCAATCCGTTTCCGGCGACGATGCAGAACATTGCGGACGGCTCCATGATCTACGACAAGAACTGCTCGTTCTGTCATGGCAGCCTGAAGCAGCCGATCTCTCCTCTGAGGAGAAGCTTCTATCCCTCCGTTCCGCAGTTGATGACCAACACCCCGGACGATCCCGACGGCAATTTGTTCTACGTGGTCAAATACGGAATCCGCTTCTCCGGCATGCCCGGTTGGAGCGGCGTGCTGAGCGACGACGACATCTGGAAGACGGTGGTGTTCATCAAGAACTCAAGCCAGATGAAAAGCGAAGCCCAGCCGCAGAATCCGCAGGACCAGCAGCACATGGACAACTCGAGGCAGCCGCAACCGCGGTAACCCCGAAGGATTGTCAGAACGAGCGGGCTTTCAGGCTCGCGAGGGATCCGCATTCCGTGCACCAACAGCAGATCCCTCGCAGGAAGTTTGAAAAGGCCCATTCAATCGCACGGCCACGATCGGACGCATGGCGGAGGCAAGGTCGCGAATGTATATTGCTACTGCTAGGCGCTCACGCCCGCTGACACTATGCCCAACGCTCCCAAGCCGCTCGTCCTCATCATCCTCGATGGCTGGGGTTATGCGCGGCCATCGCCATCCAATGCGATCGCGCTGGCGCGCAAGCCGAACTACGATCGCCTGCTGGCGGAGTTCCCCAACACGCTCATCCACACCAGCGGGCGCTACGTTGGCCTGCCCACCGGGCAGATGGGCAACAGCGAGGTCGGCCATCTGAACATCGGCGCCGGGCGCGTGGTCTACATGGACATCACCAAGATCGATCTCATGATCGAGAATGGCGAGTTTTTCCGGAACCCGGCGCTGCTGAATGCCATGACCGCGGCGCGCATTGGCGAGCGGCGCCTGCACCTGTTCGGACTGCTCTCCGATGGCGGCGTGCACTCGCACCAGAACCATCTGTATGCGATCTTGCGCATGGCCAAGCAGCACGGCGTGGAGCGCGTCTTCGTGCACTGCTTCATGGATGGCCGCGACACGCTGCCCACGAACGGCGCCGGCTACATCGAGCAGCTCGAGCAGAAGATGCGCGAGTACGGCGTGGGCCGGATCGCCACCGTGAGCGGCCGTTACTACGCCATGGATCGTGACCGCCGCTGGGAGCGCGAGAAGCTAGCCTTCGATGCCATGGTGTACGGCGACGCCGAGCGACGCTACACCGATCCCGTGCAGGGCGTGAAGGACTCCTACAACAACGGCGTGACCGATGAGTTCATCGTTCCCTTCGTTATGGTCGACGAGCGCGGCGAGCCGGTGGGCAACATTCGCGATGGCGATGTCTGCATCAACTTCAACTTCCGCGCCGATCGCGCGCGGCAGATCACGCGCTGCCTGTGCCGCAACAGCCATTTCACGCCGCAGGACGGCCGCGAGCTGGAAGGCGCCGACGATCTTGACCGCACCATCCCGCGCGACCGCGTGCCAAAAGATCTGACCTACATCTGCATGACGCAATACGACAAACACTTCACGCTGCCGGTGTTGTCGCCTCCCGAGTCGCTGACCAACATTTTGGCCAACGTGATGGCGGACCGCAGCCTGCGCAACCTGCGCGTCGCCGAGACCGAGAAGTACGCGCACGTGACCTACTTCTTCAACGGTGGAGTGGAGAAGCCGTTCCCGGGCGAAGACCGCGTGCTGGTGCCCTCGCCGAAGGTTGCGACCTACGACCTGAAGCCGGAGATGTCGGCGCAGGGCATCGCCGACGCGGTGTTGAAGGCGATTGGCGACGGCACATTCGACGTGATGGTGGTGAACTTCGCCAATGCCGACATGGTGGGACACTCGGGCAAGATCCCGCCGACGATCGTCGCGGTAGAGACGGTCGATCGCTGCCTGGGAGAGATCTACAACGCGCTACGGCAGCACGGCGGGGCGATGATCGTTACCGCTGACCACGGTAACGCCGAGCAGATGATCGATCCTGCGACCGGCGGCCCGCAGACGGCGCACACCACCAATCCTGTGCCGTTCATTGTCGCCATGGAGCACGCTGTCACCGCGGCCAACCACAAGGGCGACGGGCGGCGATTCACCCTGCGTTCCGACGGCGCGCTGCAGGACATTGCGCCGACCATGCTGGGCATCCTCGGCATTCCGCAGCCCAAAGAGATGACCGGGCGAGATTTGCGAGTCATCGCGGACAAGCATTAGTTCGCTGCACTGGAGATCGTTCTCGCTTTAGGCTGAGTGCTGAATCCTGACTGCTAGAACAGGTGCGGGTTGTTGGGGTTGCCGGAGTCAATCGTGATCTGGCGCACGGGATGGCGCCGTACATACCAGCAGGGGGTGAATCCAAGCTGCGGCAGCAGCGAATTCGAGCACTTCACCAGTTCGTCGCCGCCATCGTCGTATTCCGTCTTGCCGTTCTTCAGCTTCACGGCATAAAAAGTCTGCACGGTAACGCTGCCCAGCTCGTCGCGATGCGGGATGCCGGCTCGCAGGGATAGGAAATCGGCCGCATAGACGGCGGCGGCAATCGCGAGCAGCAGGATCAGCACGCGCCGGAAGGAGAGAAATTTAGATCGATGTTCAGTCAAGCGAATCCATTGTAAGTTACCGCGGAGCCGGGGGCGGAGTTCGCAGCGCGCCAGGTTGCCTTCGCCTGCGGCAGCGCGCATCATAATTCGCAGGCAGGTTGGGGTTTCAAGTTTCGAGTTTCAAGCATCCTCCGCCCGGAAGCGGGAAGCTCGCAGTCGCGACACGCGCAACTCGAAGCTTGAAAACTGGAGACTGAATCGAAGCCACCCTATGAGTCGTGGGACCAATCTTGGAGAACCGAAGAGCTCGTTTGGCAACGGAGGACGCGGACCTACGGCCAATTGGCCGGGCGGTGGAGGCGGCGGCGGGCGCGGCGGCGACGATCAGCCCAGCTACGGCGAGCGCCTGCGACGGTACCGGCTGGGCGTGGTGCTGGCGCTGTCGTCGGTGGTGATGCTGTTCGTCTCCTTTACCACTGCCTACATCGTGCGCAAGGCCGGCGCCGTCTGGGACCCCGCGCATAACGACTACATCAGCAACTGGATTCCGCTGGACCTGCCGGTACGGATTCTGCTGCTCAATACGTTCGTTCTCCTGCTGAGCAGCACCACGCTGGAGGTGGCGCGACGCCGCGCGGCCGAGGATGTGGCCCTGGCCCCCATCGCCGACATTCCGGGAATTCGCGCCGACCATAATCACGCCCTGCCCTGGGTTTGGATCACGGCTCTGCTGGGACTGGGATTCCTCGGCGGGCAGGCCTACGCGTGGCGCCTGCTGGAGCACCTCAACCCGAACATCCCGCTGAATGCCAGCAGCTCATTCTTCTTCATTTTGACCGGCGTGCATGCCGTACACCTGCTGGGCGGAATCTTCGCCCTGCTCTACGCCGGCATCACCAACTGGCTGCGCAAGCCGCCGGAAACCCGCCGCCTGGTCGTCGACGTAGCCTCATGGTACTGGCACTTCATGGGCCTGCTCTGGCTCTATATCTTCGGGCTGCTGTACTTCGCGCGGTAACTCAACAGTCAGCAGGCCTCTCTTTGCATGGCGTTGTTTATACTTGCGTTCCCTCTCCTGCAACTCCTCACCCGATACCGTAAGAACCTTTCGCACGACAGCATCCAGCTTCTGGAACTTCTGATAACTCTTCCGAGCTTGCTTTCATTTTGTCGCCTTCTTTTCTGACCTCTTCCATTCCCCAGTAAATGTTGGGGCCAATCCGCTCGTCACAGCGATTTGGTAGAAGGGTACAACACGGCTTTCAAGATCACGGACGGGAGAAGGACTCTTTAATTCTCGTTTGAAATCAAACAGTCTGTCCTTATCTGCATCGCGCCGTTTAACTTCACCGTCAACTAGTTGAACCACCACTTGGGATACTTTATCAATGCACTCCAACAGTCTAGATTTATGAGGCTGCTTGATGAAAGCGGACGGATTCAAGCAGAACTTCTTTCCTAGCTCGTCTGCTTCTAATGCTTCCCGAAGTAAGTACAATACTAGGAATCGCGTGAGTCCGTACCGCGCAAACAGTTGATTATCTATTGATCCAAGTTTCCCCATAGCACATAGATAGACCATGTAAAGCGTGACAATTCGATCGCCATCAACCTCCTTTCGCCCAAAAATCCGGGAGTGTAGTTCATCGAACAGCCTGTATGTCTGGTGGCACGACCACGGCTCCTTCAAGTCAAATGCCAACAGAATGCGTCCGCTAGTTCATTTTCTATCACCTGATCGGCTGGCCACTCTGGATGCTCGCCTCGTTTAATCCGGTAATAGAATTTGCCCTTGGAGCCATTATTTATTTCGGTTTGCAGCCGTGTTTGAATCGGGCTATTCGATTGAAGGTCTCGATGCGTAGTGCCGTTCTGATTGTTGGTGTGATCTGTTATTTTTAACGCCAGTGGCGTATCTGCCGAAACTTGAATCAACTTTGTCAGGAGTCTTAAGTCGGACGAGATCGACGTTTTGTTTTCGTACAGTCCAGTGATGCTCTGGCAACCGTTAACCACCGCATAGCCAGAGATCGTTATTTTGTCCTTAGTAGGCTTAAGGCTTTTGCAAAGAATTGTCAGCCCATTATGGAATGCGGGAAAATATTTGTGCTCCTCTTGGCTTTTTATGCTTTTCTCGATGTCCTTGTTTACCTTCGTTTTCTTCAGCCATTGGCGAACGTTCCAAGCAAACAATTCACCGTTTGGAATACCCTCCATCTTTATAAGGTCTTGCGCTGCCAGCGGAGCGATCGCCATCTTAAGATCTTTGCCGATCGGATAATCCATGACCGGCACGCCTGAAACATCAAAGCTCATTTCAGTTGCGATCGGATCGGTCTTGTCAATCGGGACAAAAGACTTCTTTAATGCAATCTCATCGTAGAGAATGATTGCCGAATTGGTCGCAAGGAAGGCAATCGCGTTTTGGTCTCGCGGTGCATTTGTGATAAAGACACCTCGAACCGCGTAGCCTTCTTCTACTTTCTTAGCAATTTCTTGCTCTTGGAGCAGCCCCGCGAGCTCCTTATTCTTGGTCGTAGCGGCCATGTTCTTTACCGACTTCGCATCCTTGAACTGAGCAAGCGCGCCCTGGAATTCATGGAGGGCCGCATCGCCTAGGGTTTTCTTGCCCTTCACGATTCTGGCCTGAAAGACGTCAATCTGCGAAAGTTGCTCACTGACGT
>Ga0335073_10005147_pt1 | contig 18350 bp, 14 predicted proteins | sample Lox_Sample_22_FD_207093 | JGI IMG/M metagenome (GOLD analysis project Ga0335073, IMG submission 207093) | Soil microbial communities from Loxahatchee National Wildlife Refuge, Florida, United States - Lox_Sample_2.2 | ecosystem: Environmental > Terrestrial > Soil > Wetlands | place: USA... | reverse complement strand
GGTCGGGGCGGCGCCCGCTCCTCCCTGCGGCAGCTGCGGCGCCTGCCGCGGCGCCTCGCTCCACCCGCCGAAGTCGTCGTCCCGCGCGACCTCCGGCGCCGCCTTGGCCGCCGGCGCGCCCCACCCTGCATTGGTCGCGCCCCACCCGCCGCCGAGGTCGGCGAGGGCGGCGCTCGCGGCGGGCCGGGAGCTTGACGCTGCCGAGGCCGCGGCGGGCCGCGGCGGAGCGGCCTCCGAGCTCCAGGCGTCGTTGGAGCCCCACGCGTCGAAGTTGGTGCTCAGCGTCGAGAACGAGGACGTCGTTGGTTTTGGTGCAGCAGCGGGTTGGGAAGTAGGCGCGGGATTGGATAGGTTAAAGATGGAGTTTGCGCTCTGGGAGGGCGCGAGTGGCTTGGGTGCCGGAGCTGCAGCCGGCTGCGGGTCCAGTGCCAGCCCGAAGAGGTCTTGGTTGCCGCTGTTTTGCGTGCTCGGTGACGTCGTGGTTTGTGCTGCGATCGGCGATGTCGATGACAGGAAGTCACCAAAGCCAGAGCTCTGGCTCCAACCTCGTTGCGGTGCTGATGGCTGCGGTGCGGGAGCGGCAGGCTTGGCTAATGTGGGAGACTTGGCGGGAAGGTCGAAGAAACTTCCACCGCCGCCGAAGGATGTCGTTGTCTGTGCCGGTGCTGGTGCGGCCTTCGGACTTGCGAGTCCGGTCAGACCATCAAAGGGAGACGACTGCTTTGGAACCTTTCGAGCTCCTGCCGTGGTCGTGGATGAAATATTAAGGCCGCTAAATGGGTCTGCTAGGCCACCTAGATCAGTCGAAGCTGGAGCCGGAGACTGCATTGGCTGTGATTGCAAGCCACCGAGGTCAACCGATGGCTGCCGCGGCTGAGTAGGTGCCGGTTTAGGTGCCGATGCGTACAAAGATAGAATACTCTGCTTCAAATCCGTCCTTTGCGTTGATGTGGTTGCAGCAGGATTACTCGAAGGTCTCGCTGGAGGAGAAGCAGCCGCGCCTCCAAAGAAATCCAGTCCCAATAGCGAATCTGCCGGCTTAGTCTGCTTCGGAGGAGCTTTGGGTGGCGGAGGAGCAGCTGCTTGGTTTGTCGGAGGACCTGTACTGGGCCTCGCGGGAGGCTCATCTCCAAATAAATCCACCTGCGGCACCTCTTGCCGCTGGTTCGCGCTGACAGCTCTTGCGGGACTGCTTTGTATCTTCTGGCTTGCGCTTCTCTCCAGCTTGACCCTCTCCTGCACAAGATTCAAAGGTACCTCGTCATCCTCTTCACCTCCAAGCGTTTCGGGATCCGGCATGGGCCCATCCATAACCCATCTCTTGCTCTCATACTTTGTACGGATAAAATTCTCAATTTTCTCTTCTCGAGGGACGTGGCCTTGACCTCCTGAGTTGTCTTTAAGCTTTGCCTCCCAGTAGCGGTTGGCGCGACGATTTCCCCATTGGAGCATCACGGCGAGTTGCTCATCAGTCCATGAGTCCAAATCAACGCTCTTAACACGGCTGATATGTGTACCGAGACCCCGATGTAGTCCAGAGCACCGGATGCAAATGAAAATGCCTAAGTTCCATGATGCCCACCGTGGGTGTTTCTGCGTCTTACAATCCGCACAGACGCGGTTTGCTGGCAGTTTGACGAGCGATTTCAGGGTGGTTCTATTGGCCTCTGTGCGGTCTTGTTGGCCCGATCGTCGAGACATGTTCGTGGCGGGTGCGAGGTGCTGAGGAATGAAACAAGTTGAGAATCTTCACTGAAGCTGTCAGCGAAGGCCAACGCGAGAAGGCAGAAACAAAATCAGTGACAAGGATCTCGCCAATTGATACCAGATGGCTATAGCGGATATTTGTCGACAGGACTTGTTTTATATAATTTTGGAAAAGAGTAAAACGCTGATTGTGGTGTATCTACATTCGAGTGCCTGTTTCGACTTCATTTGTTCAAAGGCGAGATTCTTGGCAATTTAGGGTGCAAGCTTTGCACGTGATCTGGAACTCTAGCGGCGTTGAACGTTATTCTCACTTCGAACGGGGAAAGATTGACGTATTAAACGTGTCTCACGAAGTACAGGAGATTCGGTAGCCCGAAAGGCATCTGTAGATGCAGTTTCCCGTTATATAAAGTTCCCATAATAATCCGTTACATGCCCGAGTGTTCAAAGCCACATCCATAGAGTCTCGAAAGTCATAGCTGTGTTGACAGCATTCCCACAAACGCCAGACACCTCGCTAAATGGTTAGCAGAAGTCGTGAGAAGAATGCAAGAAATACCCGTCTACCAACGACCACCACCGCGGCCACCGAAACCGCCACGATATCCACCACGGCGACGACCGCCACTGCCGCCGAACTCGCGGTCGCGAGGGCCAACTGGCGGGCCATCATCGTAGTAAGTCTGCTGCGGAGGGCGACGATCCTTGAGCTTGACTTTGAGCTCGTCGTGGGCCTTGCGCATCTGAGCGAAGCCGATATGCATCTTCCCGAAGAAGTGATCCGCAAGTCGACGGTCGTTGTCAAGCCGAGAGAGATAGGCGCCGCAGACATCGCAGACCTGCAACTTCTGATGGCCGGAAGGACCCGCAGAGTCTTGAAGGGCACGGAGCTCCTCCCTGCGTTTGTCGAGTTCGTGCTGCATCACGCGCACGCGCCAGAACTCGATGGTGGCCAAGTTGACGCCGCCGACGCGCAGGAGCACGCGGATCTCGGCTATACCGCAGTTGATGTTGTCTTCGAGGTCACGGATTTGCTTAACCTAGAAACAATAATCAGTAAGGACTTCTAGATAGTTCAGATTTGATGGAAACTTACTAAAGTATTTGTCTGGCGGATCTCGTCGGGAGTCTTCTCGAGACGCTTTTGAGCAGCTTCAATACGGACGTTACACGCGTCGATTTCCTTGCCAATGTCGCGCATGTAGTCGAACTCAAAACCCCATTGCTCTTTCTGCTTCTCGTCGGCGGCCTCGTACTCGGTCTTGAGCGCCTTGGAGTGGATCTTGGAGCAGGCGCCTTTGTCGGCTTTGGTATTGGAGAACAGATCGAAATGGCAGTTGCCAACGAGGTATGAGCGGCAAACTTTAGGATCGGTGATGCGGATCTTCTGCGAGTGCGTAGAGGTGCCGTATCCCTCTGCTCCCATGAGCTGCTCTGTGTTGCGTGTCAGTGGGCCATCTTGATTGTTGATGCTGAGCTTCTGGAACTTACCGAGCAGCCTACGCTGCTCGGCAGCCATGTTGACTGAGTGTCTTTACGGTTGCCGATAGCGTTTGGGTTGAATTTATTGCAACAAGTTCTTGTTGTTGGTTAGTTTGTGTGCAGACGACAAAAGAGTTTGGGAGAAAGTTGACTTTGAAGGAAGATGGAAGTGGCGGTGGCGTGGCGCGAGCTTCGCCTTTCAGATGCCACATCTGCGTTTCCCCAGATCTGAGCATCTTCACTCGTCGAACGAAGAAAAAACAATCCGAAATGCTCCACCCTACAGAGCCTTCGAGACCATCAAAGCTTGAATTCCTATAATGAGCGTCAGCTAGCCATATCTGTTTGGTTTAACAAGGACCATGCGATTCTCGCTCGCCTCTTTGCTGGCATTGCCAGCCATACTTCGATCCTGCATTGCTTCTCCTGATTACCATGAAACTTTGTACCTCCGCCCACTACCACAAAATGCGCTCCTAGCGTCCTTTGAATTCGAGAGCAATGCTACTTTGTCATCATTCGAGCATCAGAACTTCAGATACTTTCCAAGATCGCTTGGCCAGATCTTACAACACGCGCACACGAAGGAATTGCACTTGAGATTCAGCTTGGGTCGATGGGATGACGAGAGCTGGGGTGCAAGACCGTGGGATGGTGCAAGAGAAGGTGGAACAGGAGTGGAATTGTGGGCTTGGGTGGATGCTGCTTCAGACGAAGAGTAAGACATCAATTGGCGGTTCGACTGCTGCTCCGCTAACTCTAGTGCAGAGCTGATTCTCGATGGCTGACCCTCACCAACGCGCTGTCAGGACTGTTTTGCGCGTCGCTGAACTTCATAGACTCCACTCGCACCATTCGACCTATCAATACCTTCGAGCCGGAAGGAGTACACAGAGGATTCAACAATCTTCAGCTTCTATACGGAACCCTACCGCATGAAGTAGTGTGCACAGAAAACCTGACTCCGTTCCTTAAATTGTTGCCTTGCAAAGGAAAAGCTGGCATCTCAAGTCTGCTTGATGGCCACAAGCTGTTCGACGCGTCATACCAGACTATGTCCATCGATGTTCGTCCCATCTGTCCACCGGATGGGGGAGAGTGCATGCTAGAGATGCACCAAGTGGTGGTAATGGTGCTAGACTTGGAACGCTCGAAACGGCCACGAGACAACCCTATACCTCATCCAAAGCCGATTGAAGAGATTGAGTGTGACAAAACGACGAAGCCATACAGCCAGTGGCAAGACCATTGTTATCCTCTAGCAGACAATTCTGAGCCTGGTTGGAGTCTCAAAGAGATATTTGGTCGGCCCATCTCACGATCTTGCGCTCCGGATGATAGTGGTTCAACAGACATTCCTATCGTTTGGCTGAATGTTCCACAGGAACGATCAGTCGCTCTGCTCTCTACCGATCAGACTGGCCTACATCCTGAACACTCGATCGGCGACCATAGAACCTTCTCGCTACCTCCAAGTGGCAGAGACTTTGATCTTGTCCTCCCAAAGCAGCAAATTCCACATCCTCTCCGACTTTCATCTCCACCAGTCCAAGCAGCTCGCTCGATCACCGGCTATGGCCAAGAGCGTGGCGGTCTCCAGACTACGATCACCAATCCCAATGACGAAACTCTGGAAATAGTGTACCTGGAGTCGCTGCCATGGTTTATGAAGCTTTTCTTACACACGCTAAAAGCCGAGGTGCTACCTGCCAATGATACTGCCACATCACATGAGAGCAGCCCGATCAAAGAGACATACTACAAACCCGGTCTTGATCGCCTTCGTGGAACACACCTCGAATTGACCATCTCCATTCCAGCGCATTCAACGGTGACAGTCACCTATCAGTTCCAGAAGAGTCTCTTACGATACACCGAGTATCCGCCGGACGCGAACAGAGGCTTCGACGTTCCCGGCGCCGTGATTCGGATAATGTCACAGACTCCTGCGACTGGAGATGCACGTTCAGTGATCTCAGCCGGCCAAGGCACTTACATGCGTACAACGCCGCTGCTACTCACGCTACCGACCCCCGACTTTAGCATGCCCTACAATGTCATCATTTTGACCAGCACAGTGATGGCGCTTGGTTTCGGAGGCTTCTTTAACATGGCCGTAAGGAGGATGGTGGCACAAGAAGAGGCGCCGCCTGCGTGGCTTACACTTAGGCTCTTGCAACTCAAAAACCTGTTTGGGCCGTTGATCACGGCTTCGCTCAATGTGCTGGGATTGAGGCCTGTTGAGAAAGTTGAGGACAAAGAGGAATAATGCCACGTGTGTACGAGTAGAATTAGGCTTGACAGAAGTTCATATGCATCTGTGGTCGAGTGCCGAGCACCGCATGTCATGTGGGAGGAGTTCTTAGGCGCGAGTCACGGCAACATGCTTCGAGCATAGTTCGTCTCAGATGTCGAATTGTGTTTCCATATACATACTCACTGAAGAATATTTGCAATAAACACGAACTCTAATGCAGAGTCGTAAATTCACTCACAGCCGGACGTGGGAGTTTGGCAAGGATGAGAGCGGCCTTGGCGCTTAGAGCCCCATCTGTCACCCATCGATGCTATCACGACGCCTAACACCCAATGACCTCTTCCGGTCACCCAAGAATCCTGTTGGAGATACTATAATAGTTGCACCCCTGGAAATGGCTCAACATGAGGCCCATGGGGTAAAATCGCTCAGCCACGTTCATTGGTTGCGATCAAAGTTTAATAAAGTCATTCCTACGTGTGAAAGTTGACCACTCTGACCTTAAGTCTGCTGCTTTTCCTCCTCTAGTTTCGATTTCCATCTCTCTTTAGTTGCTTTCAGCGCTGGCGCTGTCTTTTGTTCATATAGCAGCAGATTGGATCACTAGTTGAAAGATGTCTACCGCCAGTACTGCAGCTCCAGCATCGGCCACCACAACGTATCCTGCGATCTCCACGCCCGATGGACCGTCCGGTCTTCCCATCTCCAGAATCGGTGCAATCATCGGTGGAGTTCTTGGAGGCATTATTTTCTTCGCGCTCGTTGGCGGTGGCATCATGTTCTTCTTCTGCTCGACGGGTCGCCGACCAGGCCGATCGCAAAATGTGCAGGTAAAAACGCCGAACTGGGCGACGAGGGTTTGGAACGCGGAGCGCGGCTACGGTGCAGCCCACGGCAGCAATCACGCCCCTCGGAGTGCTGTGAAAAAGAGCATGTCGACGAAGACAGAGAGTAAGACGGAGGTCACTGTGGCGGACTTGGAGCACGGGACGACGACCGCGGCGCCCAAGAAGAAAAAGAAGAACAAAAGAGCGTACGGCGTGCTGCCATGGGGTCAGCACGACGCGGCCGAGGAATTGCGAGAGCAACAAGAGCGGCAAGCACAGCAACAGCAACAGCAACAACAGCAACAGCAGCAGCAGCAGCAGCAGCAGTTCGGAGCGCCTACCAATCCTCAGCTCGCCCAGGGACACGGGTACGCGGTACCTGGCGGCGGGAGCCAGCCATACAGCTACGCTTATGCTCCGCAACAGCAACCGCCGCAGCGGCAACCGCAGCATCCCCAGGCAGCGGTTGGACACCAGCTAGCACATCAGCACGTGGCATTCCAACAGCAGGTGGCGATGCAACAGCAAATGGCAATGCAGCAGCAACTTGCCTCGCAGCAGGTGGCGAATGCTGGCGCCGTGTATTATCCGCCTCCCGCGCAGTAAGGTTGGAAGGTTTTGGCGACAGCATGGTGGTGAAACCGGGACTATGAGGAGTACGGCGTTGGCGAATCGAAAATGTAGCCAGCTTGTATCGGCCCTTTTTATCTGTCCTCCACGTTGATCGCAGCACAGTGATGTGCTGTGGACTGTGCCCGTTGTTTCTTGTGAATGTTTCGGATCCTCTTCAGTGATCAACTTCTTTTCCTTATGTAAACCGAAAGGACTCCGAGTTTCAATTGGGCCTAGGATAACAATAGAGAATAATGTGAAGAGCACTAACTTATATTTTCTTCATCTCTACGAGAGAAGGTTTGCTTAAGTTCATGTAGAGCATTTATGATGAGGATGATCTCTAGCACCAAACTTAGCTCTTATACGGTCCTACTGGAGAGCTTAGGCAATGCATCACCGGTCGCATCTAACGCCCAACAGTCAATGAGGATCGAGATTGCGTGAGGAAAGCCGACAACAAGCTCTAAGTAGGATTCAGTTAGCTCCCGCGTGAGGCCGAGTCTTTGGTGCAGGGAACCATTCCGAATCGGGTAGGTCGCGATCCTGGTCGGTAACCTCAGCCTTTCTGCCCATACGTGGCCGCACCGAACCTTCCTAACACCTAAAGTGAGTGAATCGTACAACAATGAAGAGATAACAATTCTAGAATTATATCTTCCGTGTTCGGCGTATTCTGCTCTCATGGGTTCTTCCAAATGGGGTCTCTCGACATGAGCGCGCTCCTGCGAATTGCTCGCTAGAAGTGTTACTCCGAGAATACCAATGAGCAATACAAGGAAATGGACTCTCAGATTATACTTCCAAGGCTTCTAACCAGGCGGTATTAGCTTTGTGAGGCATTAGGCAAGTGTCTTCATTCCGGACAATGATTAGAAGGTCTAATTTCGCTTTCCTTCTGTCTAAGCCTGTGAAATATACACGAAGGAGGCATTTACTGCAACTTTTCGTACTATTCACGATGCTACAAAGTGCACATGGTAGGCGAGATCTTCGCAGCCTCATTAGCTTGCTTTGATCGTTGCGACTTCCCGGAGATGGCCATCGTGGAACCGAAGTGAACGGTGGGTAAGGACTAACGGCTAGGATTATATTCTGTAGGTCTTTGAACACCGATCCTTTTATCACAACGCAGCTGACTCGTTTAATTGAAGTGATTCATGTTGTGCACCAATCGTAGTTGTCGTATTCTCGCAAAGTAGCCTTCGGGACGAATATAAATACTTAGTCGTTTCAGTCAACCTCGTCTTTCTCTCTCCATCAGATCAGAACATCTCCGGCAAGCTCAGCACTCAAACCCGCTCTTTCGCTAAACGAAAGCTCTTCCACCATCAATCAAAATGGTTCGCATCTCAGCTTGCGCTGTCTTCACTATCTTGACCCTCGCCTGTGTCGCTGTTGCCAAGCCAGTCGTCGAACGCAAACCCAACCCAATCATCTGCGCCGTCAATGCCGTTCAGGCCCTCACTACCGATCTGACTGGCAGCGCTTCCGATCCTACTACTGCCTTCAACTGCGCTCTTTGGAGATATCACCAGCTCCTTCGCCAGCCTTCTTGCCGCAAGTTCCATTTATGTCGCTTTCTTTTTCCAATCTGGCTACTTCTCTAGTGCGCTTGAATGGGCTGAGAGATTCCGAGGCGGAAGAGAGAAGTGAAATGAAGTTAATTCCAGGCGGAGAGAGGGGCTAGGCTGGAGTTAAAACAGATGGGCCGAGGATACGGAGCGGGAGAGACTCCAGCCACTCGCTAATAGGTGTAGCTACAACTTTTCGAATCAATTTCCCATTAGCGGAATCCTTCATCTCACTATTTTTACGTGATGAACACATGTGCGTGGAATCGTCGATATCGATGGGCTCTTCGCCGATGTATGGAAGTGCTGCAAGGCTTGGTGCGAAAAATTACGCACGTCAGATGTCTGGAACCAGTATTTTATCTTCTGTAGACTCCTATGGATTTGATATTCATGAAAAACTGCGGGGCGAACGCATGATTTGTCCCGAACCATGGGCTCTGAAGCTGCGTGGACGAGTCTGTCATTGCATATCCCAAGCTCTTTCGATTATCCGTGACCGAAAGTCTTTTTGCTGGAGAATTTTGAAAATCTTTGTTGTGAATATGCTTAGAAACCGTGATGTAAACATGTCAAAGCGAGCTGGTGGTTGCTTCGTCCTTCATTCTGTCGAGGTGATCGAGCTTACAGTTGGAGGCGGAAGGCCGAAATGGTCCGAGTTTTCAGTCGCCTCATTCAGAATTATGATTATCGCAACGGAAGGGAAGTAACCTGCTGATTGTAATTCTTTTATTCAATTAGTACATTGACAGTACCGACACGTTGTCCCGACATTGATGATAATGCCCAATCGTACGACGCGCCGCCATCAATCTAACGCTGTACGATAGTTGATGCGCCAATCCGAGCTTCTGTGGCTGAAAATGGGTTTGAATCGCGTCATGACTGCATCGAATTACGTTCTCAGGTTATTATCCTAGGATATATAACTGAGGTAGTGGAAACTCAGTGTTCGAGATCATATTGTCGACCACTTGTTCGCTCATGCTCAAGAAGTCTTTTGCTAAGGTACGGAGATAAATTCTGCTTGGGTCTCAACTTTTTCGGGCAATGTTGCGCTGGAAGGCCTGGTCAAATTAGCGGGTCCCCCTAAAACTAGGGGCTGCTGAGGATAAAATAAGGGTTAGGGTTGGGGCCGGAGCAGAACTTTGACGAACATAAGGTATCCGTACATTCTGTCTGTGTTGAAAACGCGCACTGTCTATATTCCATTCTAATTCCTAGATGTAAAGCTCCGTTATCGCAAAGCTGGAGCAACTGGCACCGAACAACAAATTAGTGTCTCTTGAGATACATAACGGCCCAACCCAGAATTCTATAGCCCGCGATGATCGCAATCAAAATGCCAACCCATAGACCAGTCCGATCAGTCCTGTATCCGTAGCTATCGAGAACAGCGGTACCGGCAATCTGACACTGCGACTCAAGCGGACTCGAGTACATGCACTGACAGCTACCTCCAGGTAAAGTCTCACAAGCGTAGGTCCTCTTTCCGAATTCATTGACCATCATACCCTGGAACACGTATGCCTGGTAATCAATGTAGTGGAAGACGTAGCGCCAGAAGGGATTCAACGTGTGCGGCTGAACCATGAAGCCATCGACGCTCATCCAAAGTCCGTTGGCGAACGCAATGGCCGCGAGCGCAACAACGAAAATGGGGCAGATGTTCGTGACAAGCACAACAAGACCTTCGGCAGCGAGGAGGTCGAGGAATAGCCACATGACGAAGAGGAAGAAGGCGTCGCCGTCCGGGCGGAAGTTGGAGAGCCAGTATACCAGCACGCTGAATATGATTGCGATGAGGAACAGCGGTAGCAGACCAGTAATGAAGTTTGCGACGATGAAGGCACTCGGTCCGTACAACCCGTTCTGTCGCTCCTTGATAAACTGGCTGCGGTCCTCGATGTACGCGGGAACGTAAGCGACCGCCATGAACGACATGAAAGCTCCGCCATAAAAGAGGGAGTTTGTAAACGATTCGATATTTTTCTGGTGTGGTGCCAGTCGCAGCCACACTGTACCCATGAGAATGGCGAGACCAACGTACATGACAATACGGATGCCATAGGCGATAACGTCGCGGTATGACTTGATGTAGTTTCGGTGTAGAAGGGCCAGCAAGATTGTCAATGGGTTAGCTGAATGGTGGCCAATATCGATATCGCGGCCTTCGCTAGTTGTCTCCTGCTCGATCGCGTCGACAACTACTGTCGCGTTTGGGGACCTAGACCACGAGGATTGGATTTGCTCGAGTTGTTGAGAGGCCTTCTCACGATCTCGCATGAAATCCGTGTTCACAAGCTCGAGTACGTATTCAGCTGGGTTGATGTAGTGTGGCATCTCGTAGCCGATCGAGCTGAAATAGTCACGCACCCCTGAAACGGTTCCATTGTATACTGTCTGTCCAGACGATAGAAGCAGCAGCTTATCGAAGAGGGTGAAAGTCGCGGTTGAGGGTTGATGGATGCTAGCGATGACAATGATCTACAAGAGTAAGCACTTTGAATGAACGCGTAAGGAATTCAAACTGACATTGTACTCGGTCGCAATATCCCTGACAAAATTCATGACCTCAAAGGAGGCCTGAGAGTCGAGGCCACTTGTTGGCTTTTAACATCGGTTAGCACTTCTGGGGCCGACTAAGACGTGGTTTAGGTTCTCGTATGAAAGCCTACCTCATCCAGAAACAAAATCTTCGGACTGGTGATAAGTTGACTTGCCACGCTGACGCGACGTTTCTGTCCACCACTGATGCCTTTGCGAATTGGAGTACCAATAACCGACTTCGACTGCTCTTGGAGACCAAATGCCTCGATCAACGCTTCGATACGGCGCTTTCGATCTGTTTTGTTCACAGTGCTGATAAAGAGTTAGAGGCACAAATCCACCATTCGAAGTGATTGGACACGTACCTTGGCAATGACAACTGAGCTGCAAAGTACATTGTTTCCTGGATCGTCAGAGAGCCGACAAGTGCATCGTCTTGTTCGACATAGGAGCTGATCTTCCGAAAATCACGCAGCATTGTATTCTTGCCGTTAAGGTACATGGATCCATCAACAGTGGCCTTGGATGAGGCATCACGATGTGCTAGAACATTCAATAAGGTTGTCTTTCCAGAGCCACTGGAAAATGTTAGCATAAAAGAATGGTCGACGAACAAATCAACAAACCTGGGTCCCATAATGGCAAGCATTTGGCCTACGTTATTGATCAACATACCATTTCAGCAGTACGCTTCAGGCTCACATACCTGCTTGAACAAAGCCATTGACGCTCTGGAGAATGGTCTTTGGTTTCTTGGTCGCACGGTCTTTGACGTAGACAGTCACGCCATCCCAGCCAAAGCTTCGAACGGTAGTGTTGCTAAGGTGTGCATAGTCGCCGGCGGTTTTTTCAAGATCTTTATCCATCGAGGAGGGCTTTGAGTTGGCAATAGCGGTACCCATTATTGCTGGAATGTATCAGGACTACAGTCGATGAGGACTTGATAACCTGACCATGAATTTCACTTTCACATATATACTCACTCGGGAATGGTAATCGGCGAAGTTACAGAAGGTTTAAGGCGTTTAGGAATAGATAAGGCCTAGGGCTACATTTCAGCTCGTGGAGGCGCCGACACCGTGAGCTGGCACAATGAGCGGCTGCCAGTTGAGCCGTTTCTGCGGCATGACTAGCAACTACAACGCTAATAATTCGATGGGAATCCGTTTCCAACCAGCGCAACGCCGGGGATGCCGCGAATCAGGTCAATGGAGGCCGAGCAAAGCCTCTCAAGGCATGGTTGTGTTGGTCGCCGTTGCCGCCATTTGGTACGGCGATGACTTAGCGAAGTCCGGTGACAGGACGTACCTTAGTTACCTAGCACTTAGTTACTGAGACAGTCGGGGTTAGATAAGCGGCGAGTACGGAGGTAGTTATAGGGTGACCGAGTACACGTGTTCATACTACCTTACTTATGCGGCTATAGAGGCAGCAGCCTAGAGAAATGTGGTAATTTGTAGCCTCCGGCGAGATCCAGCTTCTGCCGCTAACAATTTGCCATGCGAAGTAACTTGGACCCGGCTGCAATGCGAAGGGAGTGAATATGCAAAGCGCTTTAGGGATTTCTTGGCATTGCGTCTCATTCGGCGGGCGGACGTTGTTTTTAGAACTGAAATGTTTGCACGTGCGCAGTGCTGACGGCTGCCTTTGTGTAACATAACAAGAGGAAGTATAAGGGGATACGTTGTTCAAGGTTCAAGTCGCCGTGCTTACTTGTATACGGGGGTGTATCTTCGCCGAAAGGACGGCGAAGAGAAAGATGGGACCCAGATATGCTTGATCTAGCTGCTTCCGGTCTGAAAAGATGGAGCTGAAAAGCCAGAGCTGAGGCTGCGTGCAGGTGGCTTGCACTTAGCCCTTCTTGGAGTCGAGCCACCAAATTGCGGTGATTTAAGTCGCAATCGGGATATTTACTGGCGCCATCAAAACCCAATCCATCAAACTTCTACAAACTTTCCAACCGCTGTCCCACTGAGTCCTGACGGACGCGCCGTCTTCCTCCATTTTTCTCAGCACGACGGCAAATCCCACGCGTAGAGAAGCAGCTGTTTCTATATTCGGCCGCAGCGTACCCAACGTTATCGAGGTTGGGTACCCTTCCACCCGAACACTTTGTTCCGTACCGTTTGCCCGTGATTCCCATTGCACCGAGTGCGGTAAATGCAAGGGGTAGTGTTAATGACTGAATGCCAGTTGCATTCTCGGAGCATTTTCGGGTCATTGAAATCTAATTTGCCGCGGCATTCCCGTGCACTCATCTATACCGGGCATTACCATAGACCTCATCTACACCAGACCGGTAAGTCACGCCTGTGCAGCAAGCTAACCTTAGGTCATGTTCACAAGCTGTAGCTTTCCGTCCTTATTCCTTAAAGAATTCGTGGACCCGTTTGCTAAGTTCAGCATTGTATGAACGACGCATTGGGTTGGAACCTCGGAAACCAACACCAACTCGGCACTCAGACTTAGTGATCAGCTTAGTTTAGAACAAGTCACTGGTGTTCCAACAATCGCTAGCCCAGTCGCTGGTCGTGAATTTGCTGGTGGTTGCAAAGCATTTTGTGGTGAAAGTTCCGCATTCGCCCTCGCACCCCATCACCTCCCGACTATCACTGATCAAAAGGTCTGGTTCTTCACCGTTTTATAACGCAATTGCTGCAACCAAGGCTACAAACAGTCCCTCAGCTGCCGGGTTTCTCATAATGTGATCACTAAGGAATTTTGGACCTGAGTTTGGACCTGGGTTTGGAGCTGCGATGCCCTGGACAACTTGTATCAACATTCTGACGATCGGGGGTTCACTCTTGCTAAGACGAATGGTTTTGAGAGCGTCGTGTGGAACGTTCCGAGGCTTTTTGAGGATGCGATCTTTTGAACTTCCTAGCAGTCGCGGCAATGACGAGGAAAGAGACATGAATGCGAGGATGATACTGGAAGAGTATGAGAATAGCAATCCAGTTACCAAGTTTAATCCGATTCACAAGTTGAGGCAGTCGGGTTCGCGTCTCTTCTCTCTTCGTTTTCCTCCTGCTGCTAATTTCAGACTCCTGCTCTTCGAGTAATTTAGTCATGTTGCGTATGGTCCCATTTATCAAGTCTCTTGAAACCTGATTTCCATGGTAGCACAGTCTCCAGTCATTATTATCATGCTCGTAACCATTTGTAACCCGTTCATTGCCATGCCGAACCGCGGCTGGAGCTCCGCTTTGCAGTGAAGGCTTCGAGGTCATTACTCAATATGTAACACGAGAACCACTGTTGTCCAAGGAAATGGCAACTACGACTGCTGGTTGCTCAACTTCATTCCGATCGAGAAAGATGCTGGTCCTTGTCTGGAACCTCTAGCTTCATTCCAAGTATAGTTCCTTCGATTGAATAAAAGGCTTTCAGAGGGATAGAAGAGCAGAACGGGTCGTGCCTTCCTTCTGCATTCCACCTGAGCCAAATATCTGGATATCGCAACTGGAAGCAGCAGATTCCCTCAAGCTATCGAAATCATTACGATGGCGATGGAAGAAACACGGCCTGTAGAAGAATTCCTTGACCAGGAATATCCGCAGCTTAAAGGTTAGATCTAATATAGCCATCAACAAAGCTTTCTTGTGGTTGTGGCTTGAGATCCTTACATTGGACACAGGAAAGACGTATCTGGACCACGCAGGCAGTCAGTTGCCAGCAAAGACTCTCATAAACTCATTCGCCGCCGACTTGAACTCTCATCTCTACGGTAACCCTCACAGCGCATCGACACCATCACACCTTGCCGGTGAGAGGGTAGACGAGATCAGAGAGCAGACGTTGAAGTTTTTCAATGCCTCGTCGGAGGACTTTGAGCTCATATTCGTTGCCAACGCCACCGCTGCTGTTAGATTAGTCACAGAATGTATCCAGGACTATGTTGCCTCATTGCCAAAGCCTATGCTGAGCAAGAAGCCGACGTTCTCGTTCAGCTACCACCGCGAATGTCATAACTCCTTGGTTGGAATCCGTGAAGTCGCCAACAGTCACTTATGTGTTGATGATGAAGATGTAGAGCAATGGCTATCTTCTGGAGCGTCCAAAAAGCGCATGGCGAACAACGGCGTTCATCTTTTTGCATATCCTGGCCAATCTAACTTCAACGGCCGTCGGTTGCCTCTGCAGTGGCCGAATCGAATCCGAGAAGCCGGCATGCAAGACACCTACACGCTGGTCGACGCAGCAGCCTTGGCCACCACAACACCACTAAACCTCGACGCGATGCAACCCGACTTCCTCGCGGTGTCCTTCTACAAGATCTTCGGCTTCCCGGACCTGGGCGGGCTGATCGTGCGCAAGGCGTCGACAGCGCGCATCATCGCGGCGCGGCGGTACTTCGGCGGCGGCACGGTCGACGTGGTGGCAGCACAGCGCGGCAGCGGCTCCGGCCGCGGCCAGACCCCCGGCTGGCACGTCAAGCGCGCGGCCCTGTCGGCGCAGCTCGAGGGCGGCACCTTGCCCTTCCACAACATCGTCGCGCTCGGCCACGCCCTCCGCACCCACCACGACCTGTACGGCGCCGACCCCATGGCCGCTATCTCCCGCCGCACCTCGGCGCTGGCGGCGGCCGCTTACGCGCGCATGATGGCGGCGCGGCACCGCGGTGGTGCGCCGGTTTTTGCCGTGTATAAGGACAACCGCGCGGTGTACGGCGATCCGGCGACGCAGGGCGCAACGCTGGCCTTCAACGTGCTGCGGGCGGACGGGACGGCGGTGGGCTTCAAGGACGTGGAGCGGGCGGCCGACCGCAAGGGCATCTTCGTGCGCAGCGGCGGGCACTGCAACCCGGGCGGCGTGACGTCGTACCTGGGCTGGACGCCGCGCGACCTGCGCGAGATGTACGTGCGCATGGGCCACGCCTGCGAGGACATGGTGCAGCTGTACTTGGGGCGGCCGACCGGCGTCGTGCGCGCGTCGCTGGGCGCCTGCAGCACCATGAAGGATATCGACGCGCTGCTGGACTTCGTCCGCGAGGAGTACGTTGACAAGGCGCCGGCTGCACCGGCTGAGATGTCGCTGCGGCAGATTGTCGTTGAGATGGAGTCGAGGACGCTCGATGATGCGGATGGCACGGGCGAGGGCAGCACCGCGACTGACCGCTCTAAGCGCGTGATGATGACTCTGAGAACCGGGAAGAGCCACAGTTGGCTGGAGAACTTGCTGGACATTGTGAACGTAAGGAAGGTGTGGAATACGGGTGTTCTGCTGATCTAGACTTCTGCTGATCCAGAGTTCAGCAGATGTCTCTATTCTACACTCGAAAGTGTAGTCAAAAATGGGACTGAAGCATGACGCATACTCTCTTTATCTCCAACAACATTCGTGGGAAAGAGCTTGTACAGGCCTTTTTGCTTTCGACATGTGTATTTGGTATACAAAAAGGGCATAATTCGATGTATGTTTTATATTCCTAACATCTATTATGTTTTCAGTTCTCAAAAGTTGTATGGTATTTGTGCGAAATCATAAGTTATTATAGCCAACATCAGTTCAATTTGGACCATTGATGTTGAAGAAATTGAAGTCTAAAGAAATTGACGCCTTTAGAAATTGACGTCTTAAGAAAGGATAGACTGTGAGATCATATTTACGATAAATGTTAGCAAAGATTATAATATAACGTAGAAGCACTCCTAAATACTGGGGATTAGTATGACAAAGCAACATTCTCTTACAACGCTTTTCGATTGAGCCTGGATGCTATATACATAAAATACACAAGGCGTCTAGATGTCTACTTCTTCTTTGGCTCTTCCTTGGGTGGTTCGGGTTTCGGAGTGGGCAATTGGAACTACTAGGAGTCAGCACTCATGTACTTCCGGAGCAATGGCAAAACAAACTTACGTCAGCTGGTTTTCGGTTTTCTCCGGGGCCAACTTGCTCCCAAGCGGCACTTCCTCCTCGGAAGTTTCTGTATGCCTGCGTCATCTCCAGAGGCTCGGTCACGATACGTTTCTTTTCCTCATCATATCTGATTTCGGTGTAGCCAGTCATTGGGAAATCTTTCCGCAAAGGATGACCATCGAAGCCGTAGTCAGTCATAATGCGTCGGAGGTCAGGATGGCCGGTGAAGAAAACACCGAAGAGATCCCACACTTCTCGTTCATACCAATTGGCACCGTCATACAAGCCTGTGATGCTTGGGACTGGAGTTGCCTCGTCTGCGTAGGTCTTCACGCGTATTCGTGAATTGTGCCGGATACTGAGTAGGTTGTACACCACCTCGAAGCGCTGATCCTTGGTTGGATAGTCAACCGCAGTGATGTCGGATACTTGTGTGTATTCAGCTGCCGTATGATATTTCAGAAAGGAGAAAACAGGAATGACTCCTGATGGCGGGATGTAGATGGTCAACTCGTCTTTCCACACCGAAAACCTGTGGCTGGATATCAGCGACATCTCCGCAATGGCAAGTTCTGAGAACGTCTTACTGCTGAATATATTTTGGCAGGCATGATATGAGATATTGACCGTATTTATGTAGTTTTTCGCCTTTCTCCGTGTATTTGTCTGCTGGGTTGACTATCGGTGCTGTTTTGATAGGTTGGGGAGCTCTCGGTTCGTTCTGCGTCCACAGTGAGCATCAATTGATAGGCAGGCAAGCTTCAGCATACCCTCATGTTAGGCTGGGCTTCCGGAAGCTTTTTCTGGAGGATGGTAGAGGAGGTAAAAGTTCGCACTGTCGATGAGCGAAGATTCGGGCCCGCGGTGGACCTCAGCGACGAGCATATTGACCGGCCGGTTCTCAAACGCAGAGCCATAGTGAAGATTCGCGTGGACAAATGGCTGAAGCGGGTCAGCCAGCCGCTTCAAGGTAGCATAGAGCGGCAATGGCTGGTGGTGCGAGGGCAAAAGCTGGGATGAAGCTGTCGGTTGATTTGACGAGTTGAAGTTCGTCGAGCTGCCATTATTCGAGCCTCAGGCCAACACATACACGATGGCGTGAAGAAGACTGGAACGGTCACGTGGACGCGCCTCCGTTCCTGCGAAGGCACATGATTGGCCGACGTGCTTCTTTCGTCTTCTACTCACGCTGGCTCAACTGATGAATCTGCCATCACATCAACTTCCCATCTCATCCCCCATCTCACCCTGCAGCAGCAGCTGTTTCTCGCCCGCAAAAGCATTTGGCTTTCACTGCATTCCGTTCACAGCCTGGCGTTCATCCTCATTTAGTCTCAGCATTTGATCCCACTGGCTTGATAGATGACCTTCGCCTCCTTCTCCGCGCCGTCACTCCAGCTCCACCTCTCCTCCGCCGCCACACCCTTGTCCTCTCATCCACATCCTTCACAACCATGTCGAGGTCACAGCAAGATC